>Ga0299912_10001293_pt1 | contig 20275 bp, 23 predicted proteins | sample RVTome_2_FD_207667 | JGI IMG/M metagenome (GOLD analysis project Ga0299912, IMG submission 207667) | Soil microbial communities from uranium-contaminated site in the Upper Colorado River Basin, Wyoming, United States - RVT95D214 (version 2) ... | reverse complement strand
CTGGAGAACGAGCCGGATACCCTGGGCGTCATCGGCGCCTCCGCCGCGCTCTATTTTTCGGATATCCCGTTCACGACGCCGCTCGGAGCGGTCAAGGTCGGCCTCATCGAGGGCCGGTTCGTCGTCAATCCCCTGGCTTCGGAACTCGAGCAGAGCCCCCTCAACATGACCGTCGTCAGCAATGAGGAGGGGATCATCATGGTCGAGGCGGGAGCCAAGGAGCTCGAGGAGGAAAAGATCCTCGAGGCCCTGGGCGTCGGTCACGAGGCCAATCAGCAGATCATCCGCGCCCAGAAGGAGCTCTTTGCCCAGCTTCGGATCGAGAAACGGCCGGTCGACCCCAAGCGGCCCGACCCGGCCCTCGTCTCCCAGGTCGAACAGGATCTCGGCCCCGCTCTGCGGGACGCCGTCCAGATCAAGGGCAAGCTGGCGGCCGAGGCCGCGGTCAAGAAGCTCCTCAAGGACTATCTCGAGCGGATCCCGGAGGAGAACGAGGACGAGCGGGCCGCGGTGAAAAAAATCTTCGGCCAGCTCGAGGAGCGGACCGTCCGCTCGCTCATCCTCGACGAGGGCAAGCGGGCCGACGGCCGGAATTCGACCGCCATCCGTCCCATCACGATCGAGGTCGGCCAGCTCCCGCGGACCCACGGTTCGGCCCTTTTCACCCGCGGCGAGACCCAGAGTCTGGCCACGGTCACGCTGGGCACCTTCGAGGACGCCCAGCGGCTCGACGGCCTGGGCGAGGAATCCCAGAAGCGGTTCATGCTCCACTATAACTTCCCGCCCTTCTGTGTCGGCGAGGTCAATTTCCTGCGCGGTCCCGGACGCCGCGAGATCGGCCACGGCGCGCTGGCCGAGAAGTCCATCCTGCCGGCCATGCCCAAGGAAGAGGATTTCCCATATACGGTCCGCCTCGTCTCCGATATCCTGGAATCGAACGGCTCGTCCTCGATGGCCACCGTCTGCGGCGGGGTCCTGGCTCTGATGGACGCCGGCGTCCCCCTGACCATGATCCCGGCCGGCATCGCCCTGGGCCTGGTCAAGGAGGGCGACCGCTACGCGATCCTGACCGACATCGCCGGCTACGAAGACCATTTCGGCGACATGGACTTCAAGATCGGCGGGACCGAAAAAGGGGTGACGGCCATCCAGCTCGACCTCAAGATCCCCTGCCTCCCGATGTCGATCCTCCGCGAAGCCGTCTACCAATCGCGCGAGGCCCGGCTTGAAGTCCTGGCCAAAATGAAGGAGCTCCTGCCGGCCCCGCGGCCCGAGATCTCGCCCTATGCCCCGCGGATCATCATCATCTTCGTCAATCCCGAGAAGGTCGGCGAGGTCATCGGCCCGGCCGGCAAGATCATCAAGCGCATCATTTCCACGACGGGCGCCAAGATCGACGTCGAGGAGTCGGGCAAGATCTGCATCGCCTCTCCCGACATGACGGCCGCCGAGAAGGCCCGGGACATGATCCGGGAGATTACCGCCGAGGCCGAGCTCGGCAAGATCTATACGGGCAAAATCGTCCGTCTCGAAGAGTACGGCGCGTTCGTCGAGATCATGCCGACGATCGTCGGGCTGCTCCATATTTCCGAGGTCGCCCCTTTCCGGATCAAGAGCATTCGCGACGTCATGAAGCTCGACCAGGAGATCGAGGTCAAGGTCGTCTCGGTCGACGGCGACCGCATCCGGCTCAGCCGCAAGGCCCTCGAAGAAGACGGCAAAGGGGGGACCGGCGGCGCTCCGTCCGGCCCGCGCGAACACGGCCGGCGGCCCTACAATCGCGACCGCGGGGCCGGGGGCGGCCGGGGGGGCTTTGGCCGCGGCCGCCGTGACCGCTTCTAGGTTCAGCCCTTTTTGTGATAAAATTGGGCGGAGGCCGCCCTTATGAGGACCCGGAAAATCCGCCGCCAAGGCTTCACCTTTATCGAGCTCCTGGCCGTCACCTCCATTATCGCCATCCTCGCCGCCGCGGCCGTCCCGCTGACCAAGATCGCCATCAAGAGAGAGAAAGAGATCGAACTCCGCCGTAACCTCCGCCTCATCCGCGAGGCCGTTGACGCCTATAAACGCCTGGCCGACGAAAAGAGGATCGAGGTCGAGGAAGACAGCGAGGGCTACCCGCCTGACCTCGAAACCCTGGTCAAAGGCGTCGAGGTCAAGGAGACGGCGGCGTCTGCCGTGGCCGGCCCCGGCGGCGGCCTCAGCCGGACCAGTGAAAAGGCCGAGCCGAAGATCCAGAAGTTCCTCCGCCGCATCCCTCTCGACCCCATGACCAACTCGACGGACTGGGGGCTGCGCTCCTACCAGGACGAACCCGATTCGGACTCGTGGGGGGAGGAAAACGTCTACGATATCTACACGAAGAGCAACGCGACGGCCCTGGACGGGACGAAGTACAAGGACTGGTGAAAGATGATGATCCGCCGACGGGGTTTCACGCTCATCGAGCTCATTGTCGTCTTGACCCTCATCGGGATCCTTGTCGGCTTGGCCCTTCCGGAATTCCGAAACTCGATCAAACGGGCCAAAGAAACCGTGCTCAAAGAGGACCTCTTCATCTTCCGCAAGCTCATTGATCAATACTATCAAGACAAGGGCAAGTACCCCCTCACCCTCCAGGCGCTGGTCGACGAGGGCTACCTCCGGCTTATGCCCCAAGATCCGATCACCAAGAGCGCCACGACCTGGGTCGAGATCCGCGAGCAGCCCAGCCTCGAGGATTACATGCCGACCGGGCAGCTCGGCGTCATCAACGTCCAATCGGGCTCCGAGGCCAAAGCCCTCGACGGCACTTTTTACAACACGTGGTGACGACCAACGACCTTCCCGCCGGACCGTTCCGGCCGCCTCGTGCGGCCCGCGGCTACGCCATGATCATGCTCATGCTCGTCGTCGCGATTCTCGCACTCGGCCTCCTGGTCGCCATGCCGGTCTGGGAAACCCAACTGCGCCGGGAGAAGGAAGAGGAGCTCATTTTCCGCGGCAGCCAGTACGTCGAGGCCGTGCGGCGGTTCCAGCTCAAGAACCCCGGGCGCTTCCCGGCCACACTCGAAGAGCTTGAGGAAGAGAGGTTCATCCGCAAGCTTTTCCGGGACCCGATGTCACCGACGGGCGAATGGAACGTCGTCCTCGTCATGGGCGGTTTTGCCAGGGGGGGGAGCGGCGGCGCTCAGGGGCCGGGTCAGCGTCCCGGCGGGGGTCCCGGCGGGAGCTTCGGCCAAACTCGGGGCGCCAGCCAGGCCCCGATCGTGCAGAGGGTCCTCGTCGCCCCCGAAAGTGCGCTGGAGTCCGTTCAGAATGCCCTCATTCTTGGCGTTGTCAGCTCCTCGACCCGGCGCTCCATCCGCATCTATAACGACCAGGAAAGCTACGACAAGTGGCTGTTCTTCTACGGCCTGGATCCCAAGAAGCCGCCCGAGATCGTATATTGGGGGAAATCCGAAGACGAGGACGACCGGCCGTGACGCCCACCGTCCTGATCATCGCCGGCGAGAATTCGGGCGACAAATACGGGGCCGGCCTTGTCCGCGCCTTCAAATCCGTCCGCCCTGAGGTGACCTTCTTCGGCATCGGCGGTCCGGGCCTCGCCGAGACCGGGCTCGAGAGGCTTCATCCCATGGACGCGCTGTCCATGGTGGGCCTCGTCGAGGTCGTCGCCCGGCTCCCGCGCCTCCTCTCGATCCTGAAGTCCGTCACGCGAGCCGCCGACAGCCGCCGGCCCGCCGCCGCCGTCCTCATCGACGCGCCGGATTTCAACCTGCGTCTCGCCCGGAGACTCAGGCGCCTGGGCATCCCGGTCCTGTACTACGTCAGTCCGACCGTCTGGGCCTGGCGGCCGGGACGGCTGAAGACGATCAAACGGAACGTCCGGAAGATGCTCCTCATTTTCCCTTTTGAGCAGGAGATCTATCAGCGGGCCGGGATCCCCCACGCTTATGTCGGCCATCCCCTCCAGGACAAGGTCCGCGCCTCCCGGGACCGGGAGTCGTTCTTCGTCGAGCACGATCTTGACCGCCGGCGCCCTCTTGTCGTCCTCCTCCCCGGCAGCCGCACAGGCGAGGTCCGCCGCCACTTGCCGGTCCTCGGCCCGGCCGCAGCCCGGATCCGCACCGAACTCGGAGCCTCATGTGTCATCGTCCGGGCGGAGAGCGTCGCCGAGCGGACCATCCGGACAGCCTGGCCCGGCGGGATCGAACTTCCGCCGGTCATTCCGGCGCCCGGGTATGACGCCATGGCGGCGGCCGACCTCGTGCTTTCCTCCTGCGGCACGGCCAACCTCGAAGCCGCCCTTCTCGGGACGCCCTTCGTTGCCTTCTACCGGATCTCGCCCCTGACCTACCTTCTCGGCAAACCGTTCGTCCGGATCGGGCGCTACAGCATCGTCAATATCTTGGCCGGGCGGACGGTCGTCCCCGAACTCATCCAGAACGGCTTCACCCCGGAGACGGTCTTCTCCGAGGCGCGACGGCTCTTGGAGTCGGAAGCGGAACGGACCCGCGTCCGCGAAGAGCTCGGCCGGATCGCCGCTCTGATGAAGGTCGAGAACCCCTCGGCCAACGCCGCCCGAGAGCTGGCCGTGCTCCTCGACGAAATCGCCCCCGGACCCTGAAGCTGCCCGGTTGCCCGTCGATGGCCGGAGGCCCGGCGGCCGCTCCTCTCCCCCGAGTCGGCCCTCCAGTTCTCCGCTCCACGGCTCGGCCTCCTTTTTTTCCGGGGGATCGACGTTGTGCTATGATATCCGGCTAAGATGGTTTTCTGAATCCGGGAAGGAGGGTTGTTCGATGAAGCACGCCGCAGGCCTTATCCTCGCCGTTCTGGTCTTCGCCGGTCCGGCCGCCTCCCAGTCCGATGAGATCCTCAAGCTCAAGGAGCGGATCATCGAGATCCAGAACCTGGGCGAACTCGGCTTCCGGAACTTCGGGCTCTGTTCCAAGATCAACGGCTTCTCTTCCTACGCTCCGTTGGAGAAGAATGTCGTAGGCAAATCGGGCCAGCTCCTCGTATACTACGAGCCGCAAAACGTCTTCACGGCCAAGAAGGCGGGGCTCTATGAGGTTTGGTACGCCCAGGACATGGCCCTTCTCAAGCCGTCGGGCGAGACGCTCCAGGAATGGCCGGACATCCTCGATTTCCACTACACGACGAAAACACCCGTCATGGACCTGTTCGCCCAGAATTCGCTCGACCTCGGCGGCCAGCTGGCGGCCGGGGCCTATAAGTTCAAAGCGGTCCTCAAGGATAAGCTGAGCGGCAAGACGGCCATCCAGGTGGTGGATTTCGAGGTTCGCTAGGGGCGCGCCTCACAAACAATGTAGCCGCCGGACGGTCTATCAAAACGCACCACCGCAGGGGAGCTTGACTTGCCTCTGGAAGTGTCCCGTCTCTGTTCAGGACGTTGGAAAGAGATTTACCGGACGGGACACTAGCGGGCCGGGACCCCGGGGGGCAGGACGAATTCGAGCCGGTCGCCGACCCGGAGCCCGCGGACCTCGGCTTCCCCGCCCGTGAGCTCGAGCACGAAGCGGGCCGGGAGGTCGGGCCCGTAGGACGGACACGGGTCCGCGACGCAGGGCGGCACCAGCCGTTCGATGTGGATGATCCGCCGCCCGCTGTCCAGCCAGATCATGTCGAGATGGACTTTCGTGTTCTTCATCCAAAAGTGGTGCTGTCCCTCCTCCTCGAAGACAAAGAGCATCCCTTGGTCGGAGGGCACCTTTTCCCTGAACATCAGGCCGCGGGCCCGCTCCGCGTCGGTCGCCGCGAGCTCCGCCGTGACGGACGTTCCGTTCGGGAAAAAGACCTTGATGACTTTATCGGGAGACGGACCGGCTTTGGCACAGAGGAGAAGGGGGATGATGCCCGCCAGAAAAAGTCCCGCGCCGACCGCCTTCTTCTGGAGATTCATGGGCATGGTCGCTCCTTGACGCCCGGCCTCAATGGGACCTGATCAGGGGGACGAAGCGCACCGGCAGAAGCCTCTCCCGCTCGAGACCCTTCCGGGTCCGTGAGACCAAGCAGAGTTCCTGGAATTCGACCCCGACCGGGATGATGAGCCGGCCCCCGGGCGCGATCTGCTCTTCGAGGGCCGGGGGGATCTCGGCCGCCGCGGCGGCCACCATGACGGCGTCGAACGGCGCTTCTTCCGGCCAGCCCAGCCCGCCGTCCCCGATGCGGAACCGGACATTCCGGTAGCCGAGACGGTCGAGGACCTCCTGAGCCTGCCGCGCGAGCGATCCGACGACCTCGACGGTCAACACCTCCCGGCTGAGCTCGGCCAGAATCGCCGTTTGATAGCCGGAGCCGGTCCCGACTTCGAGGACCTTTTCCGTCCCGCGCAATTTGAGGGCCTCGGTCATATAGGCGACGATATACGGTTGGGAGATGGTTTGCCCTTCGCCGATGGGCAGGGGCTCATCTGCGTAGGCATAGCGTGCCATTTCGGGGGGGACGAATTGATGCCGCGGAACCTTGGCCAGAGCCGCCAGGACGGCTTCGTCGTGGACGCCGCGGGCCCGGACCTGGCTGTCGACCATCGCCCGCCGTTCCCTTTCAAAATCCCTGCTCATGTCATCCCGCCCGGCCTCAAAGCGTCTCTTGGCTCGACCCTGAAAGGTCAATACGCGCGGCCGAAGACAGCCCACATTTTCGACGGCCGGCCGCAACAAACGCATGGCCGATTCGCAACGTCGCCGGGCTGCTCGAGCGGCAGCACCCGGATCGTGGCCATGGTCTCGTCTTTGACTTTGTCCTCGCACGTTTCATCGCCGCACCACCCGCCCTCGATGAACCCGCGCTTCTCTTCCATGACGGTTTTAAAGGCGGGAAAGTCAGCGACCTCGCGCGTGTTCTCGCGGCGGAACGCCAGGGCCTGCTCATACAAATTCCGTTGGATGTCCTCAAGCAGAGGGGGCACGACGTCGACGAGCGAGACGAGCGGCGCCGCCTCTTTCTTGCCCGTGTCGCGTCGGACCAGGATGACCTGCCCCTGCTTGACGTCCCGCGGACCGACCTCGACGCGGAGCGGCACGCCCCGCATTTCATACTCTGAGAACTTCCAGCCGGGCGTGAATTCCTCGCGCGCGTCGAGTTCGACGCGGACCCCCGCCCGGGCCAGGTCGTCTCGCGTCTTCCCCGCCACAGGGAGCACGCTCTCGCGCCAGTTGCCCACGGAGATGGGCACGATGACGGCCTGGACGGGCGCCACCCGAGGCGGGAAGACGAGCCCGGAGTCGTCCCCATGGGCCATGACCAGGGCACCCACGAGCCTCGTCGACATGCCCCAGGACGTCTGCCAGGCGAACTGGAGGACCTGGGCCCGGTCCTCGAAACGGATGTTGAAGACCTTGGCGAAGTGCTGCCCCAGGTTATGGGACGTCCCCATCTGGAGGGCTTTTCCGTCCGACATCAACCCCTCGATGGCATAAGTCATCTGGGCTCCGGCGAATTTTTCCCGCTCGGACTTTTGGCCGGCGAGGACCGGGATGGCCAGCTCGGTTTCGACGAACTCCTTGTAAAGGGCGAGGATGCGCAGCGTTTCGGCCTGGGCGTCCTCATAACTCTCATGGACGGTATGCCCCTCCTGCCAGAGGAACTCGGTCGTCCGGAGGAACGGCCGGGTCACTTTCTCCCAGCGGACGACATTGGCCCACTGGTTGATGAGGAGCGGCAGGTCCCGGTAGGACTTGACCCATTTGGCATAGGTCGGGCCGATAATGGCCTCGGACGTCGGCCGGACGGCCAGCCGTTCTTCGAGGACCTCGCTCCCCCCCTGGGTCACCCAGGCCACCTCGGGGGCGAACCCCTTGACGTGTTCGGCCTCCTTCTGGAGGTAGCTCTCGGGAATGAACAGGGGAAAATAGGCGTTGACGTGCCCGCTGGCCTTGAACCGGCCGTCCAGCAGGCGTTGGATGTTCTCCCACACGGCGTAGCCGTAGGGCCGGATGATCATCATGCCTTTCATGGGCGCGTAGTCGGCCAGCTCAGCTTTGCGGATCAGTTCGAGATACCACTTGGAAAAATCTTCGCACTTCGGGGTGAGCTGCTTGACCAGCCGTTCGTCGTTCACGTTATCTCCTTTGACTCCAAGGCTTTGGTAGTCTAGCCCGAGGCCCCCTCTTTGTCAAGGAAGCCCGGGGAGGGTGAAATTGAGGCGAGTCGCCCCGAAAAAAAATCCCCCGCGATATCACCGTTAGAGGTGATTGACCGTGGTTTCGGCGCATGTCATGCTGGGCCCTACCTCAACGTGAAGGAAGCGGACGATGCTAAGGAAGTATCCGAGAGAGGGATTTTCTAGCCGTCGCTACGAGGTCGAACGGGGCTTCGAACTCCCCTTGCCGATGACGGTCGAAGGCCAGGACGCTCGCGGCCAGACCTTCAAAGAAGAGACCGTGCTTTCCTACATGAGCCATAAGGGCGCTTCCTTCCCGCTCAGCACCCCCGTAACCATTGACACCCGGCTCCGACTGGTCATCGTCCTGCCGGAGCGCCTGGCCGAGGGCCAGAACCTGAGGATGGTCATCCACGGGCGGACGATCCTGGTCGAGCCGTCTCCCGAGGCCGGCCAGCCCCCCCGGGTGTCCCTCCAGCTCGACAGCCGCTATATCATTAAGCCCGACGAGGATGAATCAGCCGGAGGGGGGACCGGCTAGGTTTCCCCTGGAAGCCGGGGGGGTGCTTAGCCGCCCGCGGTGACCCGGCCTGCTCAAAAATCACCCTCGGAATCACCCGGGCAAGGGATTGTCTCCCCCCGTCCGCCCCTGGAAAATGGGTCTTGGACGATGAACTTCGAGAAACAACAGGCCGGGGTCACTGCTCCGAGGGCCCCCCAGATGGCCAAAAAGGAGCGTTCTTTCGAGCTGACCCTCCCTGCCCTGGTTTCGGGGATCGATGCCGCAGGGCGGGATTTCCAGGAACAAACCGAGCTTCTGGCCATCAGTTCCCAAGAAGCCTACTTCCTCCTCAGCGCCCGCCTGCATGTGGGCAGCCGCCTCGTCCTGGCCCTGGACGTCCCGCGCACCCTGATCCTGGAACGTCCCTTGCGGCTCTCGGTCTCGGGGACCGTCGGCCGACTGCGTCAAGATCATCCCGAGGACGACAGGCAACATGTCTTCCTTGATCTCGACGGGGGCTTCAAGATCTCGGCCGGGGCCCCCCTGCCTTGATCTCTCCCCGGAACGGGCCGCCGGCCGGGGAGGCCGCCTCTCTCACCCCCTTTCTCACCCCTCTCACCCCTTGCCCTTGACAAGCCCTCAACTCTGCCTTAAGATGAGGAAAATGCCTGGAAGAGCGACGGCCATGGGGCGATAAGGGGCGCAGACGAGTATGGACAAGAAAAAGACACCGCCGAGCGAGGACAAGAAGACCAGCATCCTGATCTTCTGCCCGTCCGACATCATCCTTTCCGGCATCCTCAAAGCTCTTGAAGCCGACAGCTCGCTGGATGTCCTCAACATCGAAAAAAACACTATCGAGAACTTCATGGAATCCATCAAGAAGCTGCGGCCGCAGGTCATCCTGTTCGCAAACATGGAGCCGCTGCCCAACCTCCGGGAGATCTGCAAAGCCATTAAGGAGGTCTCCAAGACCCAGACGAAGTCCCAGCTCCTCCTCATGGGCAACATCCCCGCCCACGAGGAGATCGTCAACCTCATCAATGCGGGCGCGCGGGGGTATTTCGACCTCAACGACCCGTCGGGGCAGCTGGCCGAAGCCGTCCATGCCGTCAACAAAGGGGAGATCTGGCTGCCGCGGGACAAGATGTCCAGCATCATGGACCGCATCATCTCGGTCGTCGGCCGCGACCTCAAGGAAAAAACCCTCGACCAGCTGACGCCGACCGAATTCCAGGTTTTGCGGCTCATCGGCCAGGGCAAGAGCAATGACGAGATCGCCGAGATCATGTTCATCAGCAAGAATACGGTCCGCTCCCATATCAAGAGCATTTACGCCAAGCTCGACACCCACAGCCGCCTCCAGCTAGCCCTCTACGCCATCAACTCCGCGCTGTTCTGATCTGAGGAGATGAGGCCATGAAGAAAAAAGTCGCTCCCAAGAAAACGACCAAAGCGCGGAAAAAAGCCGTCGCCCAGTGGCCCGACGACGTCCAGATCAACCGCCGGCGGGAATGGCGGTTCGACCTCCCCCTCCCGACCCTCATCGAGGGGAAACTCCCCCACGGAGAGCGGTTCCGGGAATCCACGACCCTGGAGAACATCTCTTCGAGCGGGGCCTACTTCTCCCTGGATTCGGGCGTCGTCGTCGGCTCCAAGCTCAACCTGGTCATCGAATTGCCGCGTGATCTCGCCGAGGGCAGCCCTCTCAAGCTCCTCCTCGGCGGGATCACGGTCCGCCTGGAAAAGCCCAACCGCCGCTCCAAGAAACAGGGCGTCGCCGTCCGCTTCACGAAGAACTTCCGCTTCGCGCCCCTCCCCAAGTCTTCGTGACCCTCCTCACCGTCGCCCTGACCGGGGGGATCGCCAGCGGGAAATCGGTCGTGGCCTCTTTTCTCCGGGACAAGGGATGCTATGTCCATTCGGCCGACCGGGCGGCCCATGACCTCATGACGCCCGAGACGCCGGCCTGGCGGGCGATCGTCGAGCACTTCGGTCCGTCCGTCCTCCGTAACGACCGGACGATCGACCGCGGCCGGTTGGGACGCCTCGTTTTCGCCGACCCCGCGGCCCGGACGTTCCTCAACGGTCTCCTCCACCCCCTCGTCATGGCGAAAACACGGGAGCTCGTCCGCGATCTTGAGCGCGAGGGCCGGGTCAGGATCTTCGTTTCCGAGGCCGCTTTGACCATCGAAGCGGGTTTCGCCCCCTTCTTCGACCGGGTCATTGTCGCGGCCTGCCCGGAAGAGGTCCAGATTCGCCGCCTCATGGCCCGTGACGGGCTCGAACGGGACGAGGCCCTGCGCCGCGTCCGCTCCCAGCAGCCGGCCGAAGAGAAGCGCGCGGCGGCCCACTACGTCGTCGAGACGTCCGGCACCCTAGCGGAGACGGTCGAGCAATGCGAGAGGGTTTACGCGGCCTTGGTGCGTGATTACGAGGACAAAAAGAGCCGCGCTGTCCGCTGAGCGGCCCCTAGACCCGTCTGGATTTAAGCACGGCGGCCAGGAGCGGGACCAGGAGCTCGTGGGGGCCGACGAAATAGAATCCCTTCCCCTGCCGGCCGAGCGGCCGGAGGACGACGTTCTGCTCGGGCCGATAGTGGCGGTTAAAGTCGAAAACGGCCGTCGTGAAATCGTCGAGCCGCGCACCTTTATTGCGAACGAACGAAACGGCCTTCAGGAAGACCTCCGGCAGAATGACGGCCGACCCGATATTCAGATAGGCGCCGCCCCCCTCCCCCGCCGCGAGCAGTGCGCAGAAACGGAAGAAATCGCGCAGGCTGGTTTCGCCCAGGGCCGCGCCGTCGGCACCGGGATGGAAGTGAATGATGTCCGCGCCCACCGCGACATGGACGGTGACCGGCACGCCGAGTTCATAGGCGTTCGCGAGCAGGCTCAGCCGGCGGTAACGGAAGCCCGAGCGGGAGATCATCCGGCCGACGGCTTCTCCCAGCCCCAATCCCGCCGCCGCGCCCTCCCGAATGACGGCATTGAGCCACGCCCCCGTCTCGCGGGCCATGCCGAACCGGCCGGTCCGGACCTCGGCCCGGACATCCTCGGAAGTCCGGCCGGCAAAGGCGACCTCGAAATCGTGGATAATGCCGGCGCCGTTGAGAGCCAGGCCGGTGAGCCAGCCGCCCTTCATCAGGTCGACGAGAACGGGGGTCAGTCCGACCTTGATGACATGGCCGCCGCAGCCGGCCAGGATCGGCCGCTTTCGGGCGCGGGCTCGGCGCAGGCGGGCGATGAAGATGCGGAAATCCTCAGCCGCGAGGAAACGGGGCAGAGAGCGGATGAGCTCGGCGACTGTGGGTTCGGGTCCCAGAACCTTGGCGAAGCGGGAGGTCGTAACGCGGCTCGAGCGCGAACGCAACGGGTAGGTGCGCAACCCTTGGGGGGTCAGAAACCGCTCGCTTCTCCCGGCCTGGCGTTGCGGAGACCGCTTCGTCACGACGCTCCTCGTCCCGGACGCCGGGTCCCCAGGGCCGCACATTCCCGCGCGGAGCGCGAAGGAGCCGGAAAGGTCCTCACTAGGTGATCTTGGTCTTGGCCAGCAGGGTTTTCAGCTCCTGGCCGGGGCGGAATTTGATCCGCTTGCCCTTCTCGATCTTGATCTGCTTCTGGCGCCGGATATCGCGGCCGAAACCCGTCTTCTTGGCCACGACCCGGAAGCTCCCGAAGCCGCGGATCTCGACCTTTTCGTTCTTGGCCAGGGCGTCCTTCAGCGAATTCAGGATGGACTCCACGACGAGCAACGACCTCGCGCGGTTGAAATCGGTCTTCTTTTCGAGCGCCAGCGCGACATCGTTCTTGATCATGAGAGTCTCCTTAACTCGGGCACCTTGGCTTATAGGGGTAAACTATAATTAATTTATATAGAATGAAATGTCAAGCCCGGAAGCCCGGTTGACTTGACTCGGATGCGGCCCGTATAATGAAGGCATCGTGCGCCGGATTTTCCTCGGTTTTGTCCTTCTGGCCGCCCTCACCGGCGGGCTCGACGCGGCCATCCTGAAAATCACCGTCGCCGCGCCCATCCATCCGATCACCTCGGAATACATCGTCCAAGCCATCAAGGACGCCGACGGCCAAGAGGCCCGTCTCGTGCTTCTCATTCTCGATACCCCGGGCGGCCTCGACACGTCAATGCGGGAGATCATCTCCGCGATCGTCAACGCCCGGACGCCCGTCGTCGCCTATGTCGGCCCGAGCGGCGCGCGGGCGGCCTCGGCGGGCTTCTTTATCGGGGTCGCCTGCGACATTTTCGCCATGGCCCCCGGGACGAGCACGGGCGCGGCCCATCCCGTCAGCATCGGCCTCACCGGGCAGCCCACGGACAAGACGACGGAGGACAAGGTCACGCACGACGCGGCCTCCTATATCAAAACGCTCGCCGAGAAGCGGGGCCGGAACCTCCGCCTGGCGGAGGACGCCGTGCGTCAGAGCCTGTCCTATACGGAACAGGAAGCCTTGCGCGGCGGCCTCATTGATTTAGTCGCGGCAACGGAGTCCGAGCTCCTCGCGAGGCTCGACGGTTATTCCCTCCGGCGCTTCGATGGACGGACGGAGGTCCTCGAGCTGGGGGAGGAGCCGCTCGTCGAGCGGCCGATGACCTTCCGGCAGAGGTTTCTGCTCACCATCTCCAATCCCAACTTCGCTTACCTCCTGCTGATGCTCGGCCTCCTCGGCCTGTATTTTGAGTTTGCCAACCCCGGCGCCATTCTGCCCGGCGTCCTGGGCGGGATCTCGCTCCTCCTGGCCATCTTTTCGTTCCAGATCCTGCCCATCAATTATGTGGGGCTGCTGCTGATCCTTCTCGCGCTGGCCCTGTTCGCCGTCGAGATCAAGGTCCACAGCTACGGCCTGCTTTCGCTAGGAGGCATCACCGCCATGGTCATCGGCTCCCTCATGTTGGTCAAATCGCCCATCCCCGAGCTGCGTCCCGGCCTCCGATTCATCATCCCGGTCGCCCTGGGCGTTTCCCTGATCATCATTTTCCTGGTCTACCTCGTTATCCGGGCTCAGGCCCGGCGCGCCATGACCGGCCGCGAGGGCATGGCCGGCGAAATCGGCCGGGCCCTGGAAGACTTCGCCGGCTCCGGCAAGGTCCTCGTCCATGGCGAGATCTGGGAGGCGGAAACAGATGTCCCGCTCCGCCGCGGAGAACCGGTGCGGGTCGTCAAAGTCGGGGATGGTTTGAAGCTCCGCGTGACAAAAGCCTGAATTTTGGCGATAGTGCCGGCGCCTCCCGTGAGGCACCGGGAAGGAGGAGTTATGATCAATTACTCGATCATCGTCGTGGGTCTGGTCGTCCTTTACATCCTGAATTCGATCAAGGTCCTGCGCGAATACGAACGGGGCGTCATTTTCCGGCTGGGCCGCGTCCTGCCCCAGCCTAAAGGCCCGGGCATCATCCTCGTTTTCGCGCCGATCGACCGGATGGTCCGCGTCAGTCTGCGGCTCATCACCATGGACATCCCGCCGCAGGATATCATCACCAAGGACAATGTCACGGTCAAGGTCAACGCCGTGCTCTACTTCCGGGTCATGGACCCGCTCAAGTCCGTGATCGACGTCCAGGATTATCTCTATGCGACATCCCAGCTGGCCCAAACGACCCTGCGCAGCGTCCTCGGTCAGGTCCCGCTCGACGACCTGCTCTCGGAGCGCGAAAAGCTGAACATCCGCCTCCAGGAGATCATCGAGCAGCACACCGACCCCTGGGGCATCAAGGTCCAGCTCGTCGAGATGAAACAGGTCGACCTGCCGGAGAACATGATCCGGGCCATCGCCAAGCAGGCCGAGGCTGAGCGCGAGCGGCGGGCCAAGGTCATCCACGCGGACGGAGAATTCCAGGCCGCCGACAAGCTGACCCAGGCTGCCGACATCATTTCCCGCAATCCGCAGGCCCTCCAGCTCCGATTTCTGGGGACGCTGGCTGAGATCGCCACGGAAAAGAATTCGACGATCATCTTCCCCCTGCCGCTCGAACTCCTCAAGGCTTTCAGCTTCGTCAACGCCGATAAGGCCGAGAAGAAGTAGCCTTGACATCATGAGAACGCGCGATTTCCGGGAAGTCCAGGTCTCCAGCTCGCTGCTCGTTTTCATTCTCCTGGCGGTGATCGCTCTGGGGGTCGTCGTTTTCCTGCTCGGTGTCTCCGTGGGGAAAAAGCAGGTCGAGCTGGCCGCCGCCCATCAGGCGGCGCCCGAAAAGGTCCGCGTCGAACAGCCCGTCACATCGCCCGCCGCAGGGCTCAAAGCGGCGGACCAGACTCCGGGCGGAACGACCGCGTCGCCGACCGGGACCGAGTCCAAAGCTGCGGCTACGGCCCCCCCCAAGACGGAGGCCCCTCCGGCCCAAGCGCCCAAAACAGAGACCTCCGCGCCAGCCCAGGAAAAAGCCCCCCCTGCGACCCCGCTAAAAACGGAGACCAAGGCGGCGAAGCCGGAACCGGCCAAAAAGCCGGCGTCCAAGCCGTCCGGTGGAGTTGAAACGGGCCTGTGGTACGTCCAGGTTGGAGCCCTGGACAGCAAGGCCGCGGCCCAAACCCATGCGGCGCCGTTCCGGAAACAAGGATATACCGTCATTATCCGCGACCCTCGAGCGTCGGACAGGCGGCCGGTCTACCGCGTCTGGCTCGGCGGATATCCCACGAAAACCGCGGCCCAGGACATCATTCTCAAGCTTAATGCCGCGGCCAAGAAAAGAACCGGCTATTATCCCATCAAGGGTTAATGGCCCCGGCCCGGGATGCCGGCCGAGGAGGTCGACAACGCAATGAGTAGAGTCCCGGCCTACCTCCTTGCCTTAGTGAGCGGCCTTCTCACGGCGCTCGCTTTCCCCAAGCTCGGCCTCGCCTTCCTGGCCTGGATCTCTCTTATCCCTCTCTTTTACGCTCTGGCCAAGAGCCCGCCCGGCCGGGCCTTCGGGCTCGGCCTCGCGGCGGGCACCGTTTTTTACGGTCTGCTCATCTACTGGATCCCGGACGTCCCCGCCCATTACGGCGGCATGTCCACCGCGCTGAGCCTCCTCATCTATCTCGCCCTGATCCTATTCCTCGGCTTGTTCTGGGCCTTGTTCGCCCTGGTCTTCCGGACTGGGCAGCGGGCGTTTCCGACGGCCGCCTGGCTCGCCGCCCCGTTCATCTGGGTGGGATTCGAGTACGCCATGACCCATGTCTTGACCGGTTTTCCCTGGGGGATCCTCGGCACAAGTCAATACCGGAATATTCCCTTGATCCAGACGGCGACCCTGGCCGGGGTCTACGGCGTCTCCCTCCTGCTCGTCTTGCTCCAAACGACTTTCGTCCTGGCCCTCACCCGCCGCAAAAAAGACCCGTTTTTCTTCGCCCTCGGCCTTCTCGCTCTGGCCCACGGCTGGGGAGCCTACGCCATTCATAGGACCTCAGCCGAGCTGGCGGCCGGGACCGCCGCATCTTTTCCCGCGGCCGTCATCCAGGGCAACGTCTCCTCGGACATCCATTGGGACGCCGTTGAGCCGGCGGAGGTTCGGCGGCTCTTTGATGAGCATATGGCCTTGACCCGACAGGCCTATGACCGGGGGGCCCGGCTCATCATCTGGCCGGAGTTCACCGTTCCTCTGTGTTTCAGTTGTCCCGGCGAGCCCTATGAGACGATGAAGGCCGCTCTCCAGGACTACGCCCGCCAAAGCGGCGCTACGCTGCTTATCGGGACGAGCGAACAAGCGGGACCGCCCGAGGACCGGCGCTATTTCAACACGGCGATGTGCCTGCATCCCGACCTTCAGGCGACCCGCTATGCCAAGATGCACCTCGTGCCCTTCGGCGAATATACGCCCTACAAGAAGGTCTTTTTCTTCGTCGAAAAACTGACCCGCGCGGTCGGCGACCTGACGCCGGGGACCGACCAGGTCCTCCATGAGCACGAAGGCCGGCGCTTCGGCTCCCCCATCTGCTACGAGGTCATTTTCCCGGCCCTCGTCCGGGGATTCACCCGGCGCGGGGCGGATTTCCTGGTGACGATCACGAACGACGGCTGGTACGGACCGACCTCGGCTCCTTACCAGCATTTCGCCCAGGCCGTGCTGCGGGCCGTCGAGAACCGGCGCTTCCTCCTGCGGGCGGCGACGACCGGGATCAGCGGTGTCGTCGACCCCTGCGGCCGCGTCCTGGCCGAATCTCGGATCATGACCCGGACATTTCTCCTGGGCCATGTCGTGCCCCGTCGCGGACTGACGCCGTATGTCCGCTTCGGCGACGTCGTGCCGGTCGCCGGCTTGACAATAGCCGTGCTCTCCCTTATCCTGGCCTTCGTTCGCCGGAAGCGTGACACCGAGAGATAAACGATGAGCGAAAGATTTTCAGAACTCAAGTCCCGGGCCTCCGCCCTGAGCCAAAGATTCGAAGAGATCCGGGGTTTTCTTTGACCTCGACCGCAAAACGGCCGACCTCGAAGCCATAAACCGCGCCCTTGCCTCCCCCGAGGTCTGGCAGGACCAGAAACGGTCCCAAGCCCTCAATCAGGACAAGAAGCGTCTGGAGAAGGATCTTGCCCTTTTCGCCCGTCTCAAGGACCGGCGCGACGAGATCGAGGTTTTCCTGGAACTCAGTCAGGAGGGCGAGAGTGTGGATGAGGACCTGGTGAAGGCTCTCGACGCCTTCGCCGCCGGCCTCGACGAAGCCGAGCTGCGCAGCCTCTTCTTCGATGCCGATGACCCGCGCAACGCCATCCTGACGATTCACCCCGGCGCGGGGGGGACCGAATCCCAGGACTGGGCGCAGATCCTTCTCCGCATGTACATCCGCTATGCCGAACGCAAGGGGTATAAGGCCGAGGTCCTGGACATGCAGCCCGGCGAGGAAGCCGGCATCAAGAGCGCCACGGTGGACATCGAAGGCGATTACGCCTTCGGCCACCTGAGCCAGGAGACGGGCGTTCACCGTCTCGTCCGCATCTCCCCGTTCGACTCCAACAAGCGACGCCACACCTCGTTCGCCGCCGTCTTTGTCTACCCCGAGGTCGACGAGGATATCGTCATCAACATCAATCCGGACGACCTGCGCATCGATACCTATCGGGCCTCGGGCGCTGGAGGCCAGCACGTCAACCGGACGGACTCTGCCGTCCGCATCACGCACCTGCCGACCGGGATCGTCGTCCAGTGTCAGAACGAAAGGTCCCAGCACAAGAATAGGGCCGTGGCCATGAAAGTCCTTATGTCCCGCCTGTACGAGCTCGAAAAAGAAAAAAAGAACGCGAAGCTCGAGAAGCTCGAGGACGCCAAGTCCGACATTGCCTGGGGCAACCAGATCAGGTCTTATGTTCTCCACCCCTACCGGATGGTCAAGGATGTCCGGACCCGCGTCGAAACGGGCGATACGGACAGGGTCCTCGACGGCGACCTCGACGCCTTCATCAAGTCGGCTCTCGTGCTGCGCAAGAAGGGGCCCGCCGCGCCGCCCGCGCCCGAGAAATAGGCTCAGGCCGCCCGGCGGCCCGCACGCCCCGCCGCTCGTTTTCCGCGCCGCTCTTTTTTCTTGACGGCATTCCAGAGCCCTTCCATTTCGGGGAGGTCGGCTTGGGACGGAGTTTTGCCCCTGGCCTTCAGGCCGGATTCAACGCCCCGGAACCGGCGCCCGAACTTGGCGTTGGCCCGCCGCAGGGCGAGCTCGGGATTGACCTTGACGAGACGCGCGACGTTGGCCAGAGCGAAAAGCAGGTCGCCGACCTCCTCGGCGACGGCCCGGCGGCCGCCCCTTGCCAGGGCCTTTTCCAGTTCCGCGATTTCTTCCCGCACCTTCTCCAGGGCGGCCAGAGGCTCTCCCCAATCGAAACCGACGGCCGAGACGCGGCCTCCGATCTGGAACGCGGCAAGGAGCGCCGGGGTGGTTCCGGCTAGTCCGTCGAGGACGGAGCGTCGGGCTTTCTCGGCGAGTTTCCTTTTCTGCCAGACGTCCATGACCTCGCCCGCCTTAACGAGGCGACGGCCACCGAAGACGTGCGGGTGGCGGCGCACCATTTTGTCGTTCGCCCGGTCCAGGACGTCGGCTATGGCAAAAGCCCCTTTTTCCTCGAAAAGATGCGCCAGAAAGACAACTTCGAGGAGAACATCCCCCAACTCCTCGGCCGCGGCCCGCGGGTCGCCAGAGAGAACCGCTTCAGCCGCTTCATAGGTTTCCTCGAGGAGATAGTCGGTGATGGATCGTTCGTCCTGGGCCCGATCCCACGGGCAGCCGTCCTCGCCGCGCAGCGTCCGCAGGATGCGAACGAGGTCCTCGAACTTCTCTCCGACCGGTCCGCGGGGCGACGTCCGGGCTCTTGCCTTCATCGTTCTCTCCATGTCATAATCGACGGGACAACATAGCCCAGACGGCGGCGCAATGCAACCCGCCGGCGACCAAGGAAACGCCATGAAGGACCCCGACAACGAAACGCCGAAGAACAACCGCCCGAGCGAACCGAGGGAGTTCCTCCCCCCGCTGGATTTTAGTTCCCTGGTCCTCCCCTTGTATATGCCGGCCCTGATCAAGCTCGGCTTGGTCGAGGACCCGGCAACCGGCCGGCTTCAATCCAACCTGGATCACGGCCGGCGCCTCATCGACCTCCTCGACCTCCTCAAGGAAAAGACCCAGGGAAACCTAGAGCTGGAGGAAGAGAAATTTCTCTCCGCGGCGATCATGCAGCTTAAAGAAGTCTATCTCCGCAAAACGAGCGGCCGCGAAGAATAAGCGATGCGCGTCGTCCGCGGCCTCCAGGCTTTCCGGCCGCCTCGCCGCGGCACGGCCGTGGCCATCGGGAATTTCGACGGGGTGCATCCGGGGCACCGTCACGTCCTCGAAGAACTCCTGCGGCTCGCCCGCCGTGAAGGGCTCAGCCCCGTCGTCCTGACCTTCTCGCCCCATCCGGAGAAGGCTCTCCGGCGGACGGGGATCCCCCTTCTCCAGACGCGGGAGCAAAAATACGGTCAGATCGCCCGTCTGGGCCTTCCCTACCTCCTCCTTGTGACCCTGACTCCCCGGCTGGCCTCGCTCTCTGCTCAGGAATTCGTCAGGTCCGTCCTCGTTCGAAAAATGAACGTCCGGGCGGTCGTCGTGGGCCGCGGCTTCCGGTTTGGAAAAGACAGGCGGGGAACGACCGCCGACCTTAGACGGCTGGGACGGAGCCTGCAGATCCTGGTCCGGATCGTTGCGCCGGTCACGCAGGCGGGCCGGCCGGTCAGTTCCAGCCTGATCAGGAAAGCCCTCATCCGCGACGATATCGAGCTCGTTCGGCGTCTTCTCGGCCGGCCCTACGAGGTGTGGGGCCGCGTCGTCGGCGGGGACAAGCGCGGCCGCCGGCTGGGCTTTCCGACGGCGAATCTCAGGACCCAGAACGAGCTCCTGCCAGCCGGCGTTTTTATCTCCAGCGTCCTTGTCCAGGGCCGCGTTTATCCCGCCCTGGCGAATGTCGGCACGAATCCCACTTTCGGCGACCATCCCCGCCGTCTGGAAGTCTATTTGCTCGGCTATCGCGGCGATCTTTATGGAATAAAGCTCGGCGTCAAGTTCCTCAAGAGGCTTCGCCCGGAGAGGAAGTTCGCCACCCGACAAGCCCTCGTCGCGCAGATGAAACGAGACCTGGCCGCCGCGCAGTCATATTTCCGTCGCCACCGGCTTGCACCCTGAACTCCGGATCGGGCGGGCTCGG
>Ga0299912_10001291_pt1 | contig 20284 bp, 15 predicted proteins | sample RVTome_2_FD_207667 | JGI IMG/M metagenome (GOLD analysis project Ga0299912, IMG submission 207667) | Soil microbial communities from uranium-contaminated site in the Upper Colorado River Basin, Wyoming, United States - RVT95D214 (version 2) ... | reverse complement strand
ACCGTAGTGCTTATACCGGTAGTCGGGGTTTTACTTATCGGCGGCCATCGGGCGTGGAGCACTACATATCTGTCCGCACACAAAAAAATAAAACAGGATGCACAGACAGTTACGTTAACGTTCGGCAGCATTGGAAGGACGGCCAACCGAAACTCCATGAGGCAGCACGAAAATCCCATCTCCGACTTCGGCTACGCAATCTACAATATAAACGGCAGCAGCTTTACAAAGGTAATCCACCAAGGCACAGGAGCACTTGAGATAGTATCAGGCGAGGCAGTGGAATTTAGATACTGGAATGTCGAACTCGACCCAGACGACAGCCAGGGGCTAATGGACAATACCAAGATAGCAACAGCTTACGCCCTTTTCTATATTGACGGCGATAAACTGATGCTGGACCGCGGCCCATATCCGCCTGGCGCAGTGCCTGTCGATGGCGGCAGCAAAAACACCAACGGCGTAATCACAAGCACCCTCGCCGAAAACGTTAGCTTTGACCCTGATATTGGAGCTTTCAGCTATACGGTATTAAACAACACAAAGCGTGGAGCCGTCAGAATTCATATTACCCTGACGGACCCGGTAGATGGAGAAAGTATCAAGGTCATGACGACTACATTATTGCGAAATGATTGGCCGAGATAAATATGCTCTGTAGAAAAGACTTTGAAAGTCATTTCGACCGCAGCCTCGATTTATCGGGGCGCAGCGGAGAAATCTATTAAAAACAGATTTCTCGACTCGCACCCGTTTCTGTCTTCGACAGAAGACACGGGTGCTCGCTCGAAATGACGGTCTAACGGGGTAAATCCGCCACTCTGTATGGCGGATAAATATTGAAAAAATTAGCGTTTCGTCACAAATAATTTGAAGATTTGTCATTGCGAGTCCGCCGCAGGCGGACGTGGCAATCTAACTTATTAAATGTAGAGATTGCTTCGCTTCCTCCTTCGCCCCTTAGGGGCTTCGGAGGACGAGTCGCTCAGAATGACATTCTCTATTTCAGGACCCTTGGTCAGAGGTATGAGACTATGAGAACTCAAAACTCAAAACTTAAAACTCAAAGGCAAGGAGGCTCAGTACTTGTTCTGGCTGCTCTAATTTTAGTTATTCTGGCTTGTCTGGGAGTAGGAATGCTTGCAACGGCTTATGGAGTCCGACACCGAGCAATCACACTGAAAAATGAGACGACGGCGATGCTCGCCGCCGAAGCGGGCTATGAAAATGCTATTTACCAGATGAGCAAGCAGAAGGATATGCTAAGCGCACTACAAAAGAATTTGCCCGGGACAAGCGGCTCACTGAGTTTTCCAGACGGCTCGTGCAATTACGAGATAGGTCTTTATACGTTCATTAAAGCGCGTCCGGTTTACAAGGTAACATCCGTGGGGCATAGCGGCGTATTCAGCAGGACTGTTGACGTTTATGTAATTCAGGCGATACCCGGCTGGGCAATGGGTATGTGCAGAGTTCCGTATGGTTCATCCACAACGGGTAAGGTAGTATTTGCGAAGAGTGAAATAATTGATATGCCGGTGCATATTAATGACCGCAAGGACTCTCCTGATCGTAGAGACATTCATATAGAAACGGGCACACCCCGGCCGCGATTCTTAGAACGTGTGGCAATGGGCGAATCAAAATACATGGCCAACGGCGCCGATAAGCAGGGCGAAGACGACACCCGCGATTATGACGACCTGATGCCCCTCTTCGAGGAAGGAATTTACTTCAAGCAGCCGGATTGCAGAATAAACGATAAAGCAGCGATGGACTTGAAGTTAGAGCGTTTCAAAACAAGCACAGACGAGCAATTTATATTCACACCGCAAAAAACCGATTTGATTGCAAATCCTCAAGCAACGGTTCAGCTCGAATTTTTTGTCGATAATGCCGGCGTCGGCAAGGTGCGCATAACCAATAATTGCACGGTTCGGGGTTATCGAAGAGATAACGACAATAAGACGTGGGATTTCAAAATCACGCCTGGAACAACTCCGATACAATTCGAGAAATACTATATATATGCCTATCACTATAAGCCGAAGATCGGCGAAGTGAATTACCAGGTTGTTGAGGTTCCCCTTGAACAGACCTACGTTACCCAGGCATTTGGGGGCGTGGAATCAGAGCCAGGCGGACAGATATACGTGGAAGGCAATGTTGTTATCGGCAGCCACAATGCCTCCAGCCCTGACCAGGTTGTCAAAGGAACGGTTGCAGTCGTAGCAACGGGCAATATCTGGATAGCTGATAATGTCAGAGTGTTCGATTACGACAATTCAGGCAATTACTGGCCACGCGGAAGTGATGGTAAACCGGCTATGGAAAATCCCAATGCCATTGGCCTGATTGCCAATGGAGTGGTAAAGGTCATTGACCCCGGAATGAGCAGTTATGCGTCGAGCTGGACCGAGTTTGCAGGTGGAGGTAATAACAATTATCCTGGTCCGCCTCCGGGTGCGACGGGATATGAATATGCTCCAGTAGCTCATCAATCCGGAGCTACATACGAACGTTATTTGGATGACCCGACGGTGGTTGAAGCGGCGGTAACGGTCGGAGGAGGCGGATGGGGAGCTGAAAACGTCGCCCGAAAATTCACCACTGGATCCGGCGCTGACAACAAATATTACGGCGGCAGAAAACAGGCAAGCGGGACACAGGACGACCTGATTGTACGCGGGGCTATTACCGAATGTCTGCGAGGCGTCGTCGGATTGACAGGTACCGATGGCTACCTAAAATACTATTACCTCGATAGAAGACTTCTCGAAGGTATTTTGCCGGGCGATATCTGGCTGCAGGGCAAATACGTTGCAACGCCTTCCGGCTGGCACGATTTCAGACTATAACCTGGTTTTTCAAAGCCACAGAGAGTTGACGACAGAGGACAGACGATGGATGAGGGATGACTGACGACTGACGAATGACACCCAAACTTTTACACAACGGACAGTTAAGTAGCATTTCTGCAAAATTTATGAAATATGCAGGTCAGACAAAACCTCGCACCAATTGAGCCATCTGGCCCCTGCGTCTCCCGACGCAAGTCGGGGCAGCGGGTCTGTGTGCCAAATCAAATCAGGTGATGTTGCTAAACTACGTTTGGCAGCATTGAGATTGCCACGCCCTGCACCATACGGTGCGGGGCTCGCAATGACCTGGGTAATTATACTTCGTTGACCAGATTCTTCGCTTCCTTCGACCTTGCTCAGGACAGGTCGCTCAGAATGACACACATAAATTGCGGAGCTAAATACCACTGAGCAATTACCGCTCCCTAACCCGACTTCGCCGAGGATACGACGGGCAAGCGGTTGCGGCCCTGTTCCGGCCAAACACCCACAAAACTGCCTGCTACTTATAGGACGCTACAATTAAAAAACAGGCCTAATAAGCCATAAACAGCACATATCTAACCTCTTAAGTAAAACAGCCCGTTTTTTAAGCCGATGAATACCAGCGATGCGTGATGTGTATTGCGCAAAATCAAAACGATATATAATAACGGATTGGAAATGTTTTTTAATTTCAAGCAAAACGAGGTTTTAGGGCTGGATATCGGCTCCTCATCAGTAAAGATAATCCAGCTAAGCAAAGACATTTCAGGCTATGCAGTCATCGCAGCCGGTATCATCGATATTTCACCACACGAAGGCGACAAGGTATTAAGCACCGTCAAAGCAATTCGCACATGCCTTGAGCTAACGGGTGTTCAGACGAAATTTGCTGTCTGCAGCGTATGCGGCCCTGAAGTTGCGGTACGTGATTTTGAACTTCCCTCTTTGCCGCCGGAAGAAACAGAAGGAGCGATTCTGCTCGAGGCCTCACAGGTTTGCCCATTCAATATAAAAGACGGCTCGGTTGACTATCAATTGATACCCAGAGGCGATGAAAAGACAAGCGGGGTTTTAGTAGCAGTGACGGATTCAATAGCGAAAAACAAGAGACAACTTGTTCAAGAAGCATCTCTTGACTGTGTTTTGATGGATGTTGACGGTTTGGCACTTTTGAATTGTTTCAGCGCATATCAAAAACCGCAGGCAGGGCAGACGATAGCCATCCTGAACGTAGGAAGCTCTTTCACAACTCTGGCAATTATGAGAGATAACGGTTTGCCGTTTATTCGCGATTTGGCTTATGCCGGCGACGATATTGTAGAGCAGATTGCAACTGAAAAGAACCTGCAAGCGGAAACTGTCAAAAAGATTTTGTGCGGTGAATCGGTAACAGAACAAATAGAACTCCGCGATAGTCTGGAAAAGGCGTGTAATAAATTGATTATCGATGTTACCAAGACATCACACTATTACAAGGCCGAGGAGAAACCGGCGTTTGTTGAAAAGATATTCGTCAGCGGCGGTTTTGCTCAGGTCAAAGGATTTGTGGAGCTGCTTAACAACCGTCTGCCGGCAAAAGCAGTGTTGTGGAACCCATTTGAAAAAATACGCTGCAAGACAGGTCAATGGTCACGAAGTATTCTCGAGAGCCGCGGCCCGGCAATGGTGGTAGCAGCAGGTCTTGCAATGAGGTCAATCTGATATGTTCACGATAGATTTGTTAAAAGGAGAAGGAATTCCGGCAAAGAGCAGGCCTAAAGACATAGCTATTGCTTCGGTGATGATTGTAGTGCCCACAGTTATCGCAATAATAATATTCAGCTTGTATATACGAAACAAAATCACCATATCAATACAAAAAAAGGAAATAGACAGGTGCAAAGCCGAGCTTGGCAAATTGTCAGATACTATAAAGACCCAAAAAACGCTCGAGGAAGAGAAAAACATCGTGAGCAACTGCATATCAGAAGTCAGGTCCTCTCTCAACAGACATACTCAATGGACTCCAATATTGGCAAAAGTGGTGGAGAATATTCCCTATTCGACGACGTTGACCAACCTCAGTGTAAGGCAGCGAACTGTCAAAAAAAAGATTCCCAAAAAAGATGACCCAGAAAAAATGGTTGACATCCAAATTCTCACAAGAACAATGCACATGAGTGCTTACGGAAGTGCACAGTCCGATTGTGACGAAGCGGTCAAAGAGTTTCGCAACCGTCTTCTGTCTTCACCATTCCTTGGCCCTATGCTCGAAAACATCACAGTTTCACAGAAGTACGTAACAGGTGACGGCCGGGATACTGCCTCTTATGAAATAGATTGCATTTTTAAGCCAGAAATGTAGCAGATACTTTATGAAGCCGACTCGCAGAAAAGATTTAATAATTTATCAAAAACAACTTATAACAGTAGCTATGACGTGGATAGGTTGCTTTGTAGTGTTTTTGTTCGCTTATCTGCTTGTGCTTGCACCACAGAATAAAATCAAAAAAAGGGTTGAAAAAGAACTTGTCAATTCAAAACAAGAATACCAATTTGCCTCCAGCGCAACACAGGAGGAAACCAAAACCCTGCTAAAGAAAGAAATTGACCAACTACAAAACAAAGTGAAGGATTTTATTATAGATTTTTCAGATTTGTCGAACTTGTCGTTCGATATAAGTCGGAAAGCGAGCGAGCAGAAGATAACATCATTGAGCATAAAAAACAAATACAGTGGAGTTTCAGAAATACCGAAGTGTCAGAATATAGGAGAGAATGAGATAGAAATCACCTTTACAGGGAGTTTTGAGCAGTTTACGTCGTTTCTAAGCTCATTGGAAAGACACCATCCGGTAGTATTTGTAGATGAGTTCACATTAAGTCGCACATCGAGCGATAAAGAAGGACCAAGTCTTCATGTAAATATGAACGTAGCGGTATTTGTGAGAAAACAGCAATAAAGTTAAAACCGCCCCATTGCTTTGCTCGGAAGAAAGAATGGGGACACAAGTTTATGGTACAAAAATGAAAACAATAGCAATAGCAAATCAGAAAGGCGGCTGCGGCAAAACGACAACTGCCGTTAACCTCGCAGCAGCTTTTACTACATTTGGCAAACGGATTTTGATAATCGACCTCGACCCACAGGCACACACAACCCTGGGATTCGGACATATTCCGGACGACTTGAATAAAACCGTTTATGACGCTATTACCAGGGCGCAAGTTCCGGTCTCGAGGGTGCAAATTCCTATCTCCAGAACAATCATAAACACCAACGTGAATGGGCTACATCTGGCTCCGAGTAATATCCTTCTCTCAGGAGTCGAGTTTGAGCTGTCAGCGGTCTATGGGAGAGAGTATGTCCTACAACAGCAGCTTGAAACAATAAGTGGTGATTATGATATATGTGTTATTGACTGCTCGCCTTCACTGAGTTTGCTGACGTTGAACGCATTGGTAGCAAGCACCGATGTAATAATACCGGTTCAGACACAGTATTATGCTCTTGAAGGATTAAAACAGTTACTTGAGACTATAGATATCGTCAATGAACGATTTAACCCCACCTTGAAGATTCTGGGAGTTCTTTTGACCTTCGTCGAAAGCAGGACATTGTTGAGCAAGCAAGTACAACAGCAGATGAGAGATTTCTTCGGCGACTTAGTATTTGAAACGGTCATTCACAGAACCACAACATTGGCCGAAGCGCCAAGTGCAGGAGAGCCCATTTTGGCTTATGCGCCCAAAAGCAAAGGCGCTGCCGAATACAACGCATTGGCCGAAGAGATAATAAACAGCAGGATTTCACATAAGGAGACAGACAGTGCCAAAGTTCTGGCTGAGCAGATAACATAAGAATATCCTAAAAAACAGGACGTTTCAGGCCATCGGACGTGTGAAGCTGCCGAATTTTGGCGAAGACGGCAGGATAATTAAGAGCCCGCTGGCCTGTAGAGACGAGTTTACGGTACACAAATATGAGAATAATAGCAATAGCAAATCAGAAAGGCGGCTGCGGCAAAACAACTACTGCGGTGAACCTTGCGGCTGCTCTTGCCAAACAAGACAAAAAGGTTTTGGTAGTTGACTTAGACCCCCAGGGGCATACAACTATAGGGTTTGGATATCAACCTGATAAGCTAACAACGACTATTTACAACACCCTTACCTTCACAAACGCTCAAATTCCAATTTCCAAAGTTATACAAGACACGAACATCGAGTCACTCGATCTGGCACCAAGCAATATTCTGCTCGCAGGAGCAGAGCTTGAACTTACGCTTGTATTCGGAAGAGAATTCGTCTTAAGCGAGCAGCTCAGCACGGTCAAGAACCAATACGACATATGCGTTATCGACTGCCCGCCATCGCTGGGTTTATTGACCCTCAACGCACTTGTTGCGAGCACCGATGTCCTCGTTCCTGTTCAAGCGCATTACTATGCAATGGAAGGTCTAAAGCAGTTGCTCGAGACCGTCAGCATAATCAGAGAGCGTTTCCATCCCTGCGAAGTAAAAATCCTGGGACTACTACTTACTTTTGTCGAAAGCAGGGCTACATTAAGCAGACAAATCCAAGAGCAAATGAAAGCTTTTTTTGGTGATTTAGTGTTCAATACGGTTATTCACAGAACCATAAAATTAGCTGAAGCCCCAAGTGCAGGAGAGAGCGTTCTGACTTATGCGCCCGACAGCAAAGGAGCTGATGAATATAAGGCTTTGGCTGAGGAGATATTAAATGCAAGACAACGAACCGAAGAAAAAGCATAGGCCGGGATTGCACAAGCAGATATCATCAATCTTTGCAGGAGTTCCGTTTCCTGGCAGAGACAGAGTTGAGCAGCCATCAGGTACTGCTGCACCGTCAGGAGCAGAGCAAGGCCCTGCAGGTGCGCTGCCTCCGGAGTCAAGGTTTCCTATGGGAAAGCCCAGGCCCGCCAGACAACCAATAACCAAAGTAACCGCCGTCAAATCTTATTTACAAAAGACGTGGCAGAGGATAAAAGACAAGCTCTTAAAACCCCAAGAGGGTGTGAGCTCCTCGAAACAAAAGATAATGTTAATCCTGATCCCGGTTCTCATTATTGTTTTAATTTTTGTGCTAATGCCGTTCTTCAAGATCCCCTCGCGTGAGATACCTGAACCTAAGGGAGTTAAACCAACAGAGGTTGCTACCGAGCTTGAACGCAAGATTAACTGGCAGATTCCAGAACCCTATCCAGCAGGTCTTCGCAACCCAATGCAACCAGGGGCATCAACATTAGCTAAACCAGGAGCGACGAAAACAGATAGCGAAAGAATGGCAAAAGTACCCGTAAAAGGTATTGTCTATAGCGAGGACAATCCGGCTGCGGTTATTGGAACTCAATTAGTGCACGAGGGTGACATAATATCAGATGTAACTATTGTAAAAATAAATCAAGACTCTGTCGAATTCCAAATGAACAGCAAAAAATGGATACAAAGGGTCGAATGATAAAAGATGAAATAAACGTTATAAAGAATAAACTCCGGTGGTTTTGCCGGACGTCTGTTTGCCGCGTTTTTCGGGAAACAGAACGCTTAGCCGTTAATTTAAAAGAGGGACTATCATGAAAAACTTTTTGATAAAATTCGTCGGATTAAAATTTGTAGCGCTTCTTTTATCTGTTTGCCTGATATGCGCTATCGCCATAGCCGAAAATGGAGCGAAACCAGCAGAGGAAGCGGAAGTGGAAGCAGCAGCAAAACCGGCAGCAAAACCGGAAGCAGAACCAGCCGTAACACCAACAACGGAAGTGGTCGTAAATCCTGCAGCGGAACCAGAGGAAGAGGCGGGCACGTCGCTTAAAGATCGGATGCAAAAAAGAATCAGTATCGAGTTCAGGAGCACACCAATCGAGGATGCGTTAATGCTGATGGCCGACCAGGCAGACGTTGACATTGTTAAAAGCCCTGCTGTTACCGGCAGTGTAACAGTTAAGCTCACCGATGTGCCGCTGGGAGAGGCGCTGGACAACATCCTTGCAGCACACGGCTATGGGTATGCAGCAGATAAGAATATGATAAGAGTAGCACCGGCAAGTGAAATTAGTCAGGTAGCTGAAAGGATTATCAGCAGAATTTATACAATTACGTACGCAGATGTCAAAGAAGTAGAGTCGGCTTTGAAGAGGTTCATTTCAAAGAATGGTTTGTTATCCTCCAATCCCGGCACAAGCAACATAATTGTTAAAGATACAGAAAGCCAGATAAAGGTCATAGATGAATTTATTGAGGCGGTTGACCGCATGACGCCGCAGATACTCGTCGAGGCAAAAATCTACGATATATCTTCCACGAACCGGCTGGACATAGGTGTCGAATGGCAGGCGGGGCGATTTACCAACTATGGCGATGATGGCCTTTCAATTATCGGCGGAGCAGCCGGCGCCACAGCCACCTTAACCAGAGATGCCATAGAATATACCAAACCGGATGGGACTACAGCATACATTCGTAATGCAACCGACCCCTACCTCACCGGGGCGTTCTCAGGAACAGTCAACAAAGCCCCCAACTCTAAGGGATTACTTCGATTCGGTATATTAACTCCTAACGTCAACATTGACGCTTTAATCAGAGCCGAACAGGAAAATGTTTCCGCCAAGCTTCTGGCTAACCCAAGGATAATGGTGCTTGATAATGAGGAAGCCAGGATAAAAATCATCGAGGAAATACCGTACCAGCAACTCACACAAACATCCGGCGGCGGCAGTATCGGGACAACCCAATTTAAGGAGGTTGGTGTTGAACTTACTGTTACGCCGCATCTTACGCGGGATGATATGATAAGATTGCATTTAGTCCCGACGTTTAGCGTTAGACTTAGTGACGTTGTGGTAGTAGGAGCCACAGGTACTACACCTCAGCCAGTCATTGCGACGCGTGAAGCTGATACGTGGGCGCTGATAAAAAGCGGGGAAACGGTTGTAATCGGAGGCCTGCGTAAGCAGGACGTTACGCAACAGAAAAATAAGATACCATTGCTTGGTGATATTCCTATTATTGGTAATTTGTTCAAATTCGAAGGCGAAAACACCGTCAATAGTGAACTTGTTGTCTTCATTACTCCTCGTGTTGTTGAGCAACCTATTCTTACATCGGTTGAAGCACAACATCTTAAAGATACTGAATTTCCGACACCGAAGAGTCCATCTACGAGACTTGGCAAGAGCAAAGACAAGTAATTTGACTAACAGAACAAAGTAGCGGCTGTGCAGGTATCATTTGCACAGCCGTTTTTTTAGGCAAACCTCTGCACTGAATTTCTAACGAGATTGACTCAAGACAAATGTTATGAGAGAATGCGCTTGTTATATTATCAGAAAAAAGAAAAATATGGCATGTCTTTTTTGGGACCTTAAATTATGAGCCGCGCCACGTTAAATTTTATTGTTGATTTGATTAGCTTTGTAAATTTACTGATTTTGGCTTTTACGGGTTTTATTATCAAGTTTATACTGCCGCCCGGCAGCGGTGGCCATGGTCGGGGCTATCGTGGAGGCCGTGGTCCCGGAGAAATTAAAGAACTGTGGTCGATAACCCGGCACGAATGGGGCGATATTCACTTCTATCTGGCAGTTCTGTTTGTGGTTCTAATGGCGGTGCATACCATTTTGCACTGGGGCTGGATAAAAAATTACTTCAGGTTGTTGGTTGGCTTCCCGTGTAAAAAGACCCCGCAATAAATTAGAGATGTGGTGACCCGCCGTGAAACGGCGGGCTAAATATTGGATCCACCAGCGGTTATTTCAGCTCGACGGACCAGTAGGCGTGGTCGAAAAACTGCTGCCAACTTCGGTAGCGTTGCTGGCCAAGGTGAATGTGAACAAAGGGGTTGTGTTTCGGCCTGACGGGCTTTTGAATGAGCGTCATACCGGCCTGTTTTGGATTTCGGCCTCCTTTTTTGACATTGCATTCGGCGCAGGCACAGACAATATTTTCCCAAACGGCCTTGCCACCCATACTTCGAGGGATAACATGGTCGAGTGACAATTCGCTGGTTGGTTGGCGCCGGCCACAATACTGACATCTACTTTTATCGCGAGCGAAAATATTTCGTCGATTAAGTTTCACCTCATTTCGAGGCAAACGGTCGTAAAACAACAGGCGAATAATCCGCGGCACCGCAATATAAAAATTGACGGTGGATATCCAGTCGTGACCATCCGGCTCAAACCGACGCTTGAACTGGCTTACCTCGCACCAGCTCTGAAAATCATAGTTTGAGTATTTTCCCTGGTCAACGTAGACAACTTCGGCAAGCTCGCGGAACAGCAAAGAAAATGCCCGCCTGGCCCCCACTATTCTGATAGCCATATAATGCTTGTTCAGGACAAGCACATTACAATCCAGCCCAGATTTGACCTCAGCAGCAAACATAAATCGTCACTAAAAACTCCTCTTATTTTTTATTTCATTTACAACCTGGCTTTATAAATAACACAAAATCTATCAGACTGCAAGTAAAAAGCAAAAACCAGCAAGGCAAAGGCAGCTTTGGCGTAAGCCATCCTGTGGATTGTGAAAAAAACCAAATCGGCTCCAAATAACAGTATGCGAAAAAGGCTTGTGGAATATGGTGCATCTCCCCCACTAACCCTTGCTCTACAATGTGTCATAAATACACTTAACACACTGCCATAATAGCTATTGCCACTTTTTTCGCATTAAATATCAGGCAATCAGGGAATGAAAACCGGAAGACTTGTTTACAACTTCTCCTCATGCCCAACACAACAAAGCAGCTTTACGACTCTTCTTTTTTGCTTTCCGTTTTGCCTGCGGAAGCAGCTTTGGCGACTACATTTTCGGCTCTGAGTCCCTTCTCTCCCTCGACAATATCGAAACTAACAGTATCACCTTCAACAAGAGTCCTATATCCATCACCCGAAATACTGGAGTAGTGGACGAAGATATCACGGCCGTCGGCCCCTGCGATAAATCCGTAACCCTTCCTTGGGTTGAACCACTTAACTTTACCGTCTAACATAAAACGCTCCTTTTGAACAACATTACTAATACAAAACTAATACAAATTACTACTTTTGCGCCCTGCATTGAGCTATGGCTGACAGTCACCGTTTGGAAACTATCCTGCTCTTTGCACCGGGCTACGGCATTTTACAAAAAAATTATTACACGTCCGCTGATTCCGGAGCAGCACAAAGATTCTGTCTCATCAGCCGACCCATTTTAAATTTAACCGTTCGCTTTGCAGGGACCTTAACACGTTCAAGAGTTTTTGGGTTCTGTGCAACTCTTGAGGCTCGTGTTCTGGTCTCAAAGACACCAAAATCTCTGAATTCCAAACGATTATCCTCACACAGCTCTCTTGTTATTTCATCAAGAAATGTCTGAATTATACGCTTGACCAAAACTCTTTTTGCCTGTGTTTTTTCTGCAATCCGGTCGATAAGTTCTTTCTTTGTAACTGTCGCCATAGGTCACCTCTTTCAGGAAAAAGCGATTGAGAAACTGGATTCTGCCTATCTTCCAAAAACCGCTGTCCGTACTCCCTCTGACAAACTAATCTCTTCGGTTATTCAACAACTCATCACGCACCTCTACATACTCGTTAACCAATGAACAAGCACCTTGTTGTCTAATTTTGCGATACGTTTGGCAATCTGACTTTCCTTATCAACCGCAAAACCAGCCGCCCCTCCTTTGCTTTACTTTGGCGAATTCATCTGAGCCACAAAACACAACCATGGAGGGGTCTCCAAAGCACCGCAAACTACTATACAATAAAGACTTCTATACATCAAGTAAAATTTGCTCAAAATTCTCAGATTCCCAAAAAATCTTACGCTACCGCCAACGCCTGCTGCTGCCCTGCCGCTAAATACAGTCGCTCATCAGCAAATTTTGAAACAATAAATCATCGATAACCAAACTTTTCTGTGATTTTGCGCAAGTTCATTATGGGCAATAACTTACGCAAAAACTCTCTTTTGTGAACATGATAGCGGTCTCACAAATTGAGCTTCTTTATCTCTCCATAAAGCTCGCCTTCACTCCCGAAAAAAATCCGTATTTACCCTCTTTGTGCCTATTTTCGGATTTGCCAAACATGCCTCTTATTGTCGATTATCCGCAGAATAGGTCAAATTACAAGCAGTTTACCGGCTAAATAAGAGCTTATCAAGACAACCACGCTTTATATATTTGCACCGGTCATTTTGATTAATTTCGAAACCCGAATCCCTGTTACCCGCCTACGTAAGCACAGGTTTCACGAGGACACACATCAAAATCCAAAAAACTCGACAAGGACATTCAAGCCGAGAAATAAACCCAAAAATACAAACTAATAAAATCTTAAACAACAAGGGTACTAATTGAGTTGATTTCCGCTTAGAAAATTGTTATTTTGAAAACTCGACATAGTTACGAATTTAATATAAAAAACCAGTTTTTATGCCATTAAGAAGTTGAGCAACAGCATTGTTCCTGCGGCGCAAAAAAGGTTTATTGTCTTTAAATAAGGAACTCAGAGCTTATATAATATAACGGTTTAGTTTTATGCCCCCAAGCAAGACCCAAAAAACCAGCACGGAGAAGGCCTCAGAGAAAATAAAAGACAGAGCGACCGAAATTGCAAACACCCTTGAATGGCTGATAACGGCCTTCATACTTGCCTTTGTTTTCCGAGCATTTGTAATGGAGGCATTTCGCATACCAACCGGCAGCATGGCCGATACGCTTAAAGGGGCACATTTTCGGCTTCGCTGTCAACAATGCGGATACGAATACAACTTCGGCTTTGTGCCGGAAAGATATAATTTGCCGCCGGACAGCATACCACGAGTGCCCATCAGGCCCTTTTACTCTCGCTGCCCAAGCTGTGGTTACTATCAGCCGACGGGCGGAGCAATGCCAATAGCAAACGGTGACAGGATACTCGTGCTAAAGTGCGTCTATCAGTTTTTTGAACCCAGGCGCTGGGATACAATCGTATTCAAAAATCCAACTGAGCCCTCCATAAACTACATCAAACGACTTGCCGGCTGTCCCGGAGAGAAAATTGAAATAATCGATGGTGACGTATATATCAACGGTGAAATCAGCCGAAAACCCCCTAAAGTGCAAGAGGAATTGTGGATGCCGGTCTACGACAACGACTACCGGCCGGTTCGACCACGAGAAGGCCCATTTAACGGTCACGTCTGGCAACAACCGTTTAAGAACGTCAAAGATTCAAAATGGGTACTCGACGATAAAGATAAACCAACGCTGTTTTATCTGGATAGCTCCGGCGACCAAATCAATTCTTTTTTTTATGACACATCGGTGGGCAACGATTTCAGAGCAACCTACGCCTACGATGACATTGAAGGATACAACGGTATGCCATATTGCAGCGACCTGATGGTGCGTTTTTACGCCAATGCAGAAAAACCACAGGGGCGTATCGGCATAGCACTGAGCAAATATAAAAGCGATTACAGAGCGTGGGTCGATTTTGCCGGTGAAATGGTCATTACAAAAACTCTGGAAGGTAAAGAAACAATATTAAACAGCAAGTTAATCGAAACGGCAGCTACAAATAAACCGACGCTGGTCAAATTCGCCAATGTTGACCATAAACTGACTTTTCAATTCGGCAGTTACGAATTAACCTATGACCTGGGACGCGGAGCGGACGATGCCAGCCCGAGAAAAACAGATATTCAGCCGAAGGTAAACGTTTTTGGCTCCGGAAAATTGACACTCTCACATATAGCAGTTTTCAGAGATATTCACTATACGGCCAAAAAGTATGCCAACAGCAACGAAATCGGAAGAGCTACTGAAGGTAATCCATTCACCCTCAAAGAAAATGAGTTTTTCGTTCTGGGTGACAACAGTCCCAACAGCGAAGATAGCAGATGGTGGAACAATGTTGGTGTGGCAAATAACGGCCCGCCGTATGAGGCCGGCGTTGTCCCGCGTGACTATCTGGTCGGCAAGGCGTTGTTTGTCTATTGGCCGCAGGGCTTCAAACTCTTTGACAGGGATATTTGGGGAATTATCCCTAATGTAGGCCAGATGCGCTTTATCTACGGGGGCTCAAGTAAAAAACCGCAATAAAGTCGGTAATCCAAAAATAAAAGGTTAAACGATGATGGATTTTATTCGATGAGTTCGTTAACTTGTATCCTTCTCTTACTCGTGTCTGACACCTGCATAATAACAGTCAACATTGTTAACGATGTGCTCATTACTATACCTGCGTATTATTATCAATCAGAAACCTCATGCATTGGTGTGAAAAAGCGATCGCCATGGCTCTCTCCTTTCGTCACTGCCCCGATACTGAAAAAACTTTATACGTGACAAAACTTCTATAATTACCAAACTTTATAATTGACAGAACTACGGGGATTTTGGATAAATCATGTGTGACCAGAAGGACATTATAAGTTTAAGTGGAGTGCCTATGAGTACAACACAGCCATTAAGCCTCATTGAGCGTCTGGATGCCTTATATGAATACGACCGTGAACCGGTCACCGCAGACAAGCTGTATGGGTGGCGCACCTTTATTGCGATGTTCACAAGCGAGCACATCGCAGGCACGGAGTTTGTCCTGGGCACGCTGCTTGTAATGCACGGGGTGACGGCCTTTGATGTGTTCGTTGGTCTCGCTGTCGGCAATCTGCTGGCGGTGCTCTGCTGGGCTCTGATGTGCGCCCCAATCGCCGTCAAAGAACGGCTGACGGTCTATTGGCAGATCCGAAAGATTGCCGGACCGTACCTGACCGTGCTCTATTCGGGATTGTTCGCGCTGATCTTGTGTTTGCTGGCCGGCTCGATGATCAACGTGTCTACTACCGCGGTTGCACTTACCTTTGAAGTTCCGAGTCCGAATTATGCCGCGGGTGAGACCGTGCCCAGCCTTCCCTGGATGCTCATCGCCATCGTGGTCGGAGTTGTGGTGGCGGTGCTGGCGGTGCTCGGTTTCGAGAAGTTGACGCACTTCGCCAAAGTTGCCGCCCCATGGATGCCGTTTGTGTTTCTCGCGGGGGCGGTCGCCTCACTGCCGTCACTGGGCGTCACCGGACTTGGAAATTTCTGGGAGGTGGCAAACGAAAAGATCTGGACGGGCGTGGCGCAGGAAGGCCAGATGCAATACACGTTCTGGAGCTGCGTGGGTCTGGCCTGGCTTTGCAACATTTCGCAGCACATAGGCATGGGCGATGTGACGATCTTCCGCTATGCGAAGAAGTGGCAGATGGGATTCTGCTCAGCCTTCGGTATGTTCCTAGGCCATTACATGGCGTGGATATGTTCCGGTGTATTGTGCGCCGCTTTTGTGCATTCGGAACTGGCTGCCGGCGTGGCCCAACCCAATCCCACTCCGGGAAACATAGCGATGCTTGCAGCCGGTTTTGCCGGTATCGTCTGTGTGGTCCTGGCAGGGTGGACGACCGCAAATCCGACACTTTATCGAGCGGGTCTGGCTTTTCAGGTTGCCACGCCGAACTGGCGACGCTGGGCCGTAACGATGGTAGCCGGGGCCATCATGATTATCACAGCATGCATTCCGGCAGTACTGCATTATCTGGATCGCATCGTGGCCTACTACGGATTGTTCTTTATGCCCCTGGGCGCGTTCATCTTCATCGATTTCTGGCTGTTTCCGAGGTTTGGTCTCGCGCGATACTACGCCGAGCGAAAGGGGTTGATGGCGAGCTGGCCGGCGGCGGTCGGATGGTTCGGCTCTTTCGCCATCTGCTTCGTTCTCTACGCCAAGGACCAGTATGCGAGCTTCGGCTGGGTGAACGACTACCTGCCGCAGTTTCTCGCCAACTACCGTGCGGACCTCTTCTCTCAGGTGCTGCCGGCATGGATCATTGCCGTGACCCTCTACACCATCTGCGGCATCCTTCAACAAAAGCTTACCCGGACACCGCTCCCAAAGGAGGCATAACATGAATTCACAGAAAAAACTAATCCTGCAAATCATATCATTCATCGGGCTGGCGCTCTCTATCATCCCGGCGTTTCTGTTATTTGGGGGAATGCTCGCCAAAGACACCTACTTGCAACTTATGATCGTGGGGATGGTTTTGTGGTTTGGGACGGCCTTGTTCTGGATCAAGCCGGAGCACTTCGGCCAGTGATGCGGCGTGGAGTCAATTAACGATGGATACGATCACAACGGTAGCGTGTTTGCGCTGCGAATATCTTCTGAATCCGATAGGTATTGATGAAACCCGACCCCGCCTAAGCTGGGTCATGGAAAGCAACAGGCGCGGCGCGCGACAGACAGCGTGGCAGGTCCTGGTGGCGAGTTCTCGCGAAAGATTGGAGCAAGGAAACACCGATCTGTGGGACAGCGGACGCGTTGAAACCGACCAATCCACTCACGTCGTCTATAATGGTGCGCCACTCGTATCGCGGATGGCCTGCCACTGGTGCGTCACTGTCTGGGACGAGACAGGCAACTCCATTACAAGCGAGCCGGCCTTCTGGACTATGGGTTTGTTGAAGCCGCATGACTGGCGGGCACGCTGGATTTCCCAAGACCCGGATATAATCCATCGCGATCCTGAGGCCGTCGAGGGCACCGCAACCGAGCTGGGCACTTCACCGTTGTTTCGGAAGGCTTTCGTGCTGCCTGCAAAACCCCGCCACGCCACCCTCTACGCCACCGCCCGGGGCATCTTCGATCTGAAACTAAATGGGCAGCGCGTCAGCGAGGACAGGTTCATGCCCGAGTGGACCGACTACGATAAGCGCCTGCATTACCGCACGTTCGATGTCACTGAACTGCTCGTCACCGGAGAAAATGCTATAGGCGCCATGCTCGGCGATGGCTGGTGGAGTGGCTTCATCGGTTGGCAGGAAACTCGCGGCCAATACGGCACGCTGAAAAACAGTCTCCTGATTCAACTCGAAGCAGAACTGGAGAACGGTGGAACTGTTATCGTCGTTACTGATACTTCGTGGCGCTGCGAGACCGGCCCGATTCTCTACAGTGACTTCATGATGGGAGAGACCTACGACGCGCGGCGAGAGCGCACGGGATGGGACAAATCAGGCTTTGACGATTCCGCGTGGCTGGCGGCGGTCGAAGTCGCGCCGTCAAAAGTTCACATTCCCAAGTTTGGGTTCTCGAACAATCAGCCCGGAGAGACCGATGAAGATCTTCCCTTGGTGGCGCAGCGCTCTGAACCCATCCGCGTTGTCGAAACGCTTCGCCCGGTCTCGATGAATGAGATCAGGCCCGGCGTGTTCATCTACGACTTGGGCCAGAACATCGCCGGTTGTGTTCGGCTTGCCGTCAACGGGCAGGCAGGCACACGTATTCAACTGCGACATGCCGAGCGGTTGAATCCGGACGGTACCCTCTACACCGAGAACCTCCGTCGCGCCAAGGCCACAGACGTTTACATTCTCAAAGGCGAAGGCGAGGAAGTATGGGAACCACGCTTCACGTTCCACGGATTTCAATACATCGAACTGACGGGGCTGAAAGCAGCACTTCCCCTGGACAAAATAGCGGGCTGCGTAGTCACATCCTCGACGCCGCCTGCGGGTGAGTTCGAAAGTTCGCATCCGCTGGTGAATCGTCTCTGGAGGAATGCGATCTGGAGTCAGAAAGGCAACTTTCTATCCGTGCCCACTGATTGCCCGCAACGCGACGAACGTCTCGGCTGGATGGGCGATGCGCAGGTCTTTCTGCGCACCGCCACCTACAACATGGATGTGGCGGCATTCTTCACCAAATGGATGACCGACGTCACCGATTCACAGGATGTGGATGGTGTGTTCCCGGACATCGCGCCGCGCTTGCGTGAAGGAGAAAACTTCGTCGGCCTGGATGGTCTGGGCGGCGGTGCCGGATGGGCTGACGCCGGGATCATCGTTCCCTGGACAATCTGGCGCGTTTATGGGGACCGCCGGATCATTGAACGCAATTGGGATGCCATGGTGCGGTGGCTGGACTGGCTCGAGAAAGCCAATCCTGAAGGCATTCGCCGTCATGCCTTGAACAACAACTACGGTGACTGGCTGTGCATTCCATCCGACCGTGATTTCCGCACTCAGTCGCCGATGAAAACATTGCTGGCCACCGCCTATTGGGCTGATGACGCCGCGAAGATGGCACGCATGGCCCGCCAGTTGGGCAGGACAGGAGATGCCGAACGTTTCAATGCGATGCACGAGCGGGTGCGTGTGGCGTTTCAGAAGGAATGGCTGCGGGAAGATGGCCGGCTCACTGTGGACACACAGACGGCGTATCTGCTAGCGCTGGCATTCAATCTCCTGCCCGAGGAGGTGCGCGGACGCGCCGCGGACCATCTCGTGGAGAACATCAAGAAACTCGACTGGCACCTGAGCACGGGTTTCATCGGTATCAGCCACTTGAATCCGATCCTCACACTGACCGGTCACGCAGACGTCGCCTACTGCCTGCTTCTCAATGAAGACTATCCCTCGTGGCTCTATCCGGTGATTCATGGCGCCACGACGATTTGGGAACGGTGGAACGGATGGACGAAGGAGGATGGTTTCTTCAATCCGTTGATGAATTCCTTCAACCACTACTCCTTGGGATCAGTAGGAGAGTGGCTCTATCGATGTGTTGCCGGCATCGAGCTGGACCCGGAGATCAACAGCTTCAAGCAATTCCAAATCAAGCCCTACCCGGGCGGCGGCCTGGCATACGCCGGAGCTAGTCATCAATCCATCCACGGTATGATCCAGAGCCGATGGCAGCGGCAGGACACTACACTGACTTTGGACGTGTCCGTTCCAGCCAATACCACCGCGCGCATCTATGTGCCCAGCGATGAAGGGACAATGGTCAAAGAGGGCAACATCCCAGTGGAACAGATCCCGCAAATCTCATTGTTTGGACGGGACGGGCAGTTCGTAGTGTTTAAGGTTCCTGCAGGGCGATATGTGTTCAAGAGTACCTTTTCCAAGTAAGGAGTATTTCTAATGAAGAAAGCATGTGTGTGTTTGATTATGGTAGGCTGGGGTGCCTGCACTTTGGCGGTTCAAGGGCCTGATGTGGGATTATATCGTGTATTTGAAACGCGTCTGAGCAATGAAGCGGCTTATGCCAATAAGTTCACGGATGTGGAACTGACTGTCACGTACACAGCCCCCTCTGGAAAGACCTGGGACTTCTGGGGCTTTTTTGATGGCGATGGCGCCGGTTATGGCGACCTGACAACCGGCCATATCTGGAAACTGCGTTTCATGCCCAATGAGTTGGGTACCTGGACCTACACCTGGCAATGGAGCGACAATACACCTGGCGGCACAGGCGTTTTTCAATGCGTACAGACCGGAGCAGGTAAAGGCATCCTTCAGCCCTACAAAGACAATCCGCACTGGTTTGCGTACAATGGCACAGACCCGGTGTGGCTCAAATCATACTATGAAACCGGTCACGGTGTGATTGCTCAAGACTTTGACTGGGTCGTTGAA
>Ga0299912_10001290_pt1 | contig 20285 bp, 21 predicted proteins | sample RVTome_2_FD_207667 | JGI IMG/M metagenome (GOLD analysis project Ga0299912, IMG submission 207667) | Soil microbial communities from uranium-contaminated site in the Upper Colorado River Basin, Wyoming, United States - RVT95D214 (version 2) ... | reverse complement strand
CCAAACCCACCAACAGGTGCTTGGTGGAATTGAATCCCAGCCCGTTGGTATAAGTTTTGTCGCCGAGCCGGTACGGTGTGCCGCGCCAGGACTGCCTTCGAGACACCCCTTCCGTTGCATCTTCGTAAAGCAGCTTTAGATGGGGACGACCGACCTGCTCCGTCCTGCCAAGCAGTGGGTCCATCCACTGATTGCGAATACCGAATTCGTCGGGTTGTGGTGTCACCGCGTGCGCGGCCACGAGCACAAATAATCCCATCATGATGACGCTGCTGAGGTTTAGCTGCTCTTTCACGTGCTCATCTCCTTTTTGCCTTAACGGCAAACGACCGTGAATTCACGTGGTAAGTCTTCATAAACCACTGATACCTGTTTGTTAAAGCGTATTGTCGCAGAGAAGGATTTGTCTTTCAAGCGTTGCGCGAATTGTCAGTGTGCCATTCTTCCTGTAGATTCGATATTGGGCAGCATGTGCTGGGGCGAAGGACCGGCTGGAATAAATCATAATACTTTTGAAGATTGCTCAATCGGACTGTTAAAATACTCCTTATGCCCAAACCTAAATGCGATATTCGGATCGGCACTTCGGGCTGGCATTACGGCCACTGGGAAGGCTTATATTATCCCGAAAAGCTCCCAAAGAGCAAATGGTTCGAGTATTATGCAAGAGATTTTGATACCGTCGAAATCAACAATACTTTCTATCAACTGCCAAAGGCCGAAACCTTCAAGAACTGGCATAAACAAGCGCCCACAAATTTTCTCTACGCGGTTAAGGCTAATCGGTTTATTACCCACATTAAGAGACTCAAAGACGCCGAAGAGACACTGCCCCGTTTTTTCGAGCGAGCCGAGCTATTGAAGGACAATCTCGGCCCTATTCTTTATCAACTGCCGCCCGGCTTCCACAAAGACCTTGACCGGCTTAAAGATTTTCTACAAGTTTTGCCCAGAAATAGAACCGCCGTTTTTGAGTTCAGACACGGAAGCTGGTTTTCACAGGATACATACGACCTGCTGGATGAATTTGGCGTAGGCTTTTGTATCCACGATTTGATGGGAGTCCTGACGCCGCGAGTCATAACAGGCAAGATGATTTACATTCGCTTTCACGGCACGATAGGCAGATATGACGGAAACTACAGCAAATCCACACTAAGAAATTGGGCCGAGTGGATGAAAGAAAATATCAACCAGTTTCGCGGCGTCTACGTCTATTTCAATAACGACGCCCAGGCTTATGCTGTGTATAATGCAAAAACAACAAAAGAGATGTTCGATACTTTGTGACATTTCAATATCTTGTTGTGCGGCTAATTAGCGAGTTCAATTACGATTCTATCGCGCAAAGGGGATTTCTATGAATGAAAGATGTGAAAAGATAGAGAACGTAGAGGAGAATGTAGAATGGGTTTTTCTGTGGGACCAAGAGCATAAAACATATATCCTTGCCAGGTGCGGTATGTGGGAGGCAAAGCTCGCAACAGAGGTATATGCAAAAGGCCAGGTAATGATATTTCCAACTGAGGACCGTATAAATGATGTTCCCTCTTTTTTGGGACAAGAGTGTAAGAATATACCTCAGTCAGTTAATTTGATAAAACTGATTCAAGAGGTGTCAAAACGCATGGTTAATAGGCTCAAGTGCGAGTTAGTATATTTGGCCTCGTTAAATGAAAGCAGGAGAGGACTGCACTTTTGGCTCATACCAAGGGAGAAGGAGCACAAGGAATTCTTGGGGATTGATGGATTTCCGCTCATTGCCGAATTACGGAACGATTGGGTTCGAAGGGAAATCCGCGATAAATGGGATATGCCTCCCAAGCCCGAGGATGGGCGAGGTGATCTGAATGCCAGGTGGCAAAAATACGCTGATGAGTACAAGGCAAAGTTCCAGTAGACGTGGTCGCGTCCTAATGGACTACTATGTTAGGTGAGGACATTCAAGCCTTTTTGAAGTGCGTACTGGCGGACGGAGTCGATTTCCTGCACAGTGGGCCGGCGGTTTATTTGGGGGTGTAAGTGCGCTTTGTAGCAGGGACGATATTGGTCCATTACGTTAATCACCGTTTTCGGAGAAATTTCATCGGCTAAGAAATCTATAATCTTGATGGTGCCGGCCAAGCCGTTCGGCAGAACAAGATGTCTTATCAAAAGCCCGCGTGTAGCCAGGCCGTTTTCCACCTGAAGGTCGCCGACCTGGCGGTGCATCTCCTTAACCGCAGCAAAATTCACCTCCGGATAGTCCGGCGCAGCGGAAAGCTCTTTAGCCACCTCGGAATCTGAATATTTCATATCGGGCATATAAATATCTACGTGGCCCTCAAGTAATTGGAGTGTTTCGACTAAATCATAACCGCCGGTGTTGTAAACCGTCGGCAGCATCAATCCCGATTTTCGCGCCAATTCGATTGCTGCCACAATAGCTCCAATAACGTGGGTGGGCGTAACGAAATTGATATTGACGCAGCCATAGTCCTGCAGCTCGAGCATATATTGGGCCAACTTTTCAATCGTGACTTCGCTGCCGTGCCGATGATGGCTGATGTCAAAATTCTGGCAAAAGACGCAGCCTAAGTTGCAGCCGGCAAAAAATATCGTGCCTGAGCCGCCACGCCCCACAAGCACGCTTTCTTCGCCGAAATGAGGCCCGACTGAGCTAACTACAGGCATATCTGCGATGCCACAAAACCCGGTTTGCCCTTTGCTGCGCTCGACCTGGCACCTGCGAGGACAAAACGTGCACGGATTCATCCATTGCCACAACTGCTGAACAGTTTTGCTAAAGGATTTAATATGCCCTGGCAAAAGTGTCATATCCCTGGTCGATATTGTGTGCATGGCCGTCGCCGCGCCGGCGACGGCTAAACAAGCCTCAGCGTTTATTATAGCACCGTGTGGCGATCGAACAATTGCCAACGCAAAGAGCAGGTCAACGCCGCTCAAGTGCGGTCTTGGATTGTGCAAGAACACTGCCTTATGTATATTGCCTGTCAGGCAGAATGAGGCCAAGACAATGGAAGAAAATTCACAATCAAGGGAACAAGTGCCTGCCCCAGCGCATCCTGAAAATGGAAACAGTAATCTTGAGCAAGGGCAGAGGCACGCAAACAAAGGGCAAGATTCGCTGGCTGCCAGACTCACTGCCGGCGATCGTGAAGCGGCAGCCGAGCTTGTCGATATATACCATGAGCGAATATACCGATTTATGCGAAGGCTGGGCCACGGCCGGCAGCTCAGCGAAGACCTGACACAGGAGACGTTTCTGCGAGCCTGGCGCCACATAGGCCAGCTAAGGGACGGCAAGGCGTTGGAGGCCTGGCTATATCGCATCGCGGGCAACGTCTCAAAGCTCTATTGGCGCAGCCATAAGGTTAAGGAGTTAACCGGCATGGAATCCATTGCCGTGCCATACACCGGCGAGGCCGGGCACGACATAATCGGACGTCAGGAGCAGCTTGGCAGGCTACAAGGTGCGGTTGACCGGCTGAGCTGGAAACTGAGACAGGCAATTGTCCTGCATTATATGCAGCACCTGAGCATTGCCGAAGCAGCCAAAGCCGCAGGCATCCGCCAGGGCACCTTCAAAAGCAGATTAAATAGAGCATTAAATACTCTAAGGAGGTACGTGAGTTGAGCGGTCGCAGAGACGCACCCGAAGAAATCGGAGCTACAAATGGAAGAAGAAAAACTGAAAGAATTATTGAGTGAAGTGGCGGAGCAAATGGCAGAGCCGGCTCGCCCCGGCCTTGCTGAGGATATTAAGCATCAAATTCCGTCCAGGCTTGTGTCTCACGCGGGCGGGATGGGCTCACTGAATATCATAATAGATTTGAGGGTAAATAGGTTAGTCGCCGCTGCAATCATAATGGTTGCGATGATTCTATTTGCGGACTTGTTTGGTCGTCAACATCCGCCTGGAGACAATATCTTCCAGGACGGTATGATGCTGGTAGAATACGTCCTGGGCAGCAATGTCGGCAGAGGCGGCTTGTCAGCTTTAAGGTCGAGGTATGAGCGTTTGATGGAGAGGGGCGAGGAGGTGGTTTATTACGGCGACAAGGCCGACCTGGGAAACGGCATGGCTGTCCTGCTGCACTGGAAAACCTCCGATGGTAAGTACAGGGTGGTCTTTGGCGACCTCAGTGAGAGGACCGTCAGCCCCGAAACGCTAATAAGATTGCAGGCGCACATGCTGCAAGAGAAGAAGGCAAAATGACATAGTTCCGCCCACAATGCCCGGCCTTACTGCTTGAATTCAGGCAGGCTACGTGGTAGAATCGTTGTGAAATGATGCGCCCGGCAAAAATGACTTTATAAGATACAGATTGGGAAAGAGCATGGGTATGGGCAAGCGAAACGCATTTACCCTGATTGAGCTTCTGGTGGTGATTGCCATTATTGCGCTATTGATGTCGATAATGATGCCGGCTTTGAATCGCGTCAAGAAACAGGCTAAATCGGTCATGTGTCGTGCCAGACTGAAAGAGTGGGGCCTTCTGTTCAAGTTGTACACCGACGACTACGAAGGCAATTTTTACCCAGGCTGGAATATTGACGAGACCACACTGTGGATGAACGCGATGCGGCCGTATTATAAGGATAATTGGGATATGCTTCTGTGCCCCATGGCCACCAGAATTGCTGAAAGTGCTGCCGACTGGGGGACCTATAAGGCGCAGTGGCGTGACGTCGACCTTCCGGGAGGCGGCCAGTATCGTTATGTGTTCAGTTACAGTGAGAATTCCTGGATTAATAACATGACCAAAGACCGCGGCGCTCGTTTGAAAGAATGGTTCTGGAAGAGTGTGCAGACCGTTAGCGCCACCTACAATGCGCCCGTATTTGCCGACTCCACCTGGCACGATGGCTGGCCACGTGATACCGACTCTCCGCCGGCATATCCGGATGAGTTCGGCTGGGGCGACAAGGGCACCACCGACGAAATGAAACACTTTTGCCTCAACCGACACAGCGGATTTGTGAACTTTCTTTTCATGGATTGGTCCACCAGACCCGTCGGACTGAAGGAATTGTGGACATTGAAGTGGCATCGTGCATTTAACACAGCAGGCCCCTGGACAAAAGCTGGCGGCGTTGCTCCGGCTGATTGGCCGGATTGGATGCGAGGCTTCAAAGACTACTGACAGCTAACGATTGTATCCGAAAAAAAGGCCCGCCTTTTGGGCGGGCCTTTTTCCTTTACGGTCGAGGGCAAACTGCCCCGTCAATGGTGAGCTAATAGATAATAGCAGTTGCCTGCTCGATATTCTTGATCAGGTCGGTGACATCAGAAGGGTCAGACACGGAACCATCAAAGCCCTTCTGCAACAGTGCAGCGGATTCAGAACCGCTTAAACAGTTGGCAAGAGCGATAATCTTAATGGTCTGCAAGTCTTCGTCTGCACGAATGCTTTCGCAGATGCTTGTCGCATCTATGCCTTTTGCCAAGAGGTTTACCAACAGGACATGGGGAGCGAATCTGTGGATGGTTAAGCCCGTTTCGAAATTGCTCCGGACGATCTGCACTTCGTAACCGCCTCTGGTTTTCAAAGCGTCAGCTAAAGCAGACGCTGACTCCTCGTGGTTGTCGACTATTAGAATCCGAATTCTGCCGACCGGCAGCGCCGCGGCGGGCATATTGTGTACTTTCATAAAACGGATCAGTTCGCTCAGGGGTATTCGGCGGTCTTTGCTGCCCGGTATGCGATAACCTTTGAGCTGCCCGGTGTCAAACCACTTCGATACTGTTCGAGGTGCCACGTTACAAATTCTGGCTACATCGCCGGTTGTCAGTACGTTTTTTCCTTTTGCCATTGTTCAAATTCCCGTAGTATGAATTCAAACCATACTCTAATTCGGCCTTAAATCGGCGGTCGTTTAGCGCAGAAGTCACAATTTCCACTTTACAGCCAATAAACGCCTGCCTCACGAGCGTCACGTCCCATAAGTCTTTCCTGCACTTGCCGCCGCCAAGGATGGCGGTGTGAAATGTCTTTGATTTGCCAGTTATGAGCGGTACAATTCTTGTGTAAAGTTAGTGCAGCATTGGTCTGACAAGGAGATTCTAATGCAGATATATTTATCGCGGCCGGACATCACTGAAAAAGAAATCGAAGCCGTTTGTTCGGTCCTTCGCAGTCCCGATCTTTCACTCGGCCCTAAAGTGGCAGAATTTGAGCAGGCATTTGCTGACTACATCGGCACTAAACGTGCGGTGGCCGTTAACAGTGGAACCAGCGGCTTGTTCTTATGTATGCTGGCACTGAGCATTGGGCCCGGCGACGAAGTCATTACCACGCCATTTACCTTCATCGCCTCGGCGACCTCTATTATGATGGCTGGGGCTAAGCCGGTCTTTGTGGACATTGACCCGGAAAGCCTGAATATCGATGCTGCAAAAATTGAATCTAAGATTTCTCGCCAGACAAAGGCGATTTTGCCGGTAGAGATTTTCAGCAACCCTGCCGGCATCGACAAGGTCTGTGAGATTGCCCAAAAACACAATCTGATGGTAATCGAAGATGCTTGCGAAGCGCTGGGCTCGACATTGAATGGGAAAAAAGCCGGCACATTCGGCACGATGAGCGTCTTCGGCTTTTACCCGAATAAGCAGATAACTACCGGCGAGGGCGGAATGATTTTGACCGACCGCGATGACCTGGCGGATATCTGCGTGTCGCTGCGGAATCAAGGCAGAAGCAAAGACGGCAAGTGGCTGGCTCACGAACGGTTAGGCTATAACTTCCGGCTCAGTGACATCAATTGCGCACTGGGCATCGTGCAGCTTCGCAGAATAGACCAAATCAAAGCCAAGCGTCAGCAGGTCGCAAGGTGGTACCAGGAGATGCTGGCAGATGACGACAGACTTATAGTGCCTGCCGCAAAGGGTTGCGACTGGAGCTGGTTCGTTTTTGTCGTTCGGCTGGCAGATAGATTTGCTCCTCAGCAGCGCGACAGGATTTTGGAAGATATGAAAGACAGGGGTATTCAAGTCGGAAATTATTTTCCGCCTGTGCATCTGCAGCCCTTCATAGCTGAGCGGTTTGGCTACAGGCAGGGCGATTTTCCTATTGCCGAGTCCGTCTGTGAACGAACAATCGCTTTGCCATTTTATAATAATCTGACGAAAGACCAAGTCGCAATTGTATGCCGGCATCTCAAAGAAGTCTTATAAATTGGCATTTTGGATTTCCGATTTTTACGAAACGACTTTGAAGCCCGGTTGAAAATTGAAAAGTGAAAATTGGCAATCTGCTTGGCATGCAGGTGTTTTTATAGTAGGTATTTAGTAGAAGCTCATGTGAACGGTGGGGCAGGGCTGAAACGAACATAGCATTCGGAAGGGGGTAGCCTCCAATGTGCGGTTGGAGAAGCAAACTGATTTTCTTGCTGGTAGTGTACTTCTCTGGCTTTGCCACGGCAGTTTATACTCTCGCACCTCCACCAGAAAAGTCCGCTCCGCAGGCCGGTGGCAAGGACCTTACATACGCGGCATTCAAATCAGACGAATTCGCCAAATCTTTCAATGCCGGAATGCACAAGTGCATTGATCTGGGCAAAGACTTTGCCTGGCGGGCGGCCAAAATGATGAAAGAAAAGCTGGACGAGCAAAGCCAAGAGCATCTTCAAGGCAGCGGTTGAGTACAGTGGGTCTTGCGGTGGAGGCGTCTGAGTATTTAGCCCCGCAATCCTTCGACCTGGCTCAGGACGGGTTCATTGCGGGGGTTTAACGCCAACAAATACACGTTTAGTCTCAATAAGGGGGGGACGTGTATGTAACATTGCTGGTCGTGGGCAGCCCGGCCCACGGCCATTTTTCTTTCGATAAAAAACGCCCTGGGATAAGTCGCCCACAGCGTGTCCGTGAGCATTGCAAATGACCTGCACAAGATCAAGTCGTTCACCAGTCAATCCACGACACCTTTTTCCTTGGAGCCGATGATGAAGCAATAGGTATGCCCTTCCATCTCATAGAATTTTATCATCGGATTCTGGATTTCACTTTTACCGTTAATACCGCGAATTTCGCATGGAACGTACCAAAGCTCACCTTCCTGGTATGCGTCACCTTGGATGACAAACTCTTGGACCCATTGACCGGCTACCTTGGCCTGCTTGATCTTTTCCCAGATTTCAGGCGGATATAATCGGAAAAACAGGTCGAGCCTGCAAAGTGTGTCTATGTCCACATCTACAAGAGCCTGGCCGGTTCGCTTAACGATGGCCAAGCACGCCTCTTTTCGGCTCATTCCGTCGGCGATGAGCCCGGAATCCGGGTCCACCATGCAATCCACCTCTTCCTCAACGACCTTCGCATTGGCAGGCATGTCGAATATGCCCTCTGGCGGCTCTTCGTTGTAGCGAATCCACCCGACGTTCTTTAGCGAAAGTGTCTTTCTGAGCATCTCCATTGGTGCGTCCTCTCTCAACGTGGCAAAGCGAATCGGCAGTTTGCTCTCAGGGTCCACCCAAAACTTCTGGTCCCGCGTCTGTGTCTCTATGTGTACCATAATGAGTTCTTTTTGGCTGTTCGGCTCTGTCTCGTTGTGTATCTGGATAGAGTCTGTTTTCTGTGCTTTTCTGACGGTATCCTCAAAGAAACTGCCGAACTTGATGACCCAGTCTTTGCCTCTTTCGTCCCGTTTGGCGAAATGGACTGTGTTGGTACGTTTGTTCAGGCCGAACACTCCGGCAGGACTACAGATTTTGCATAAGTTGTGGCCGGTCCTGCCCAGCCATATATGCGTAGGTTTATCGGGGTCGCCGTCAAATCTCATCCAGCACTCAAATTCCCCCTGCTTATAAAACTCACCGGCCATGTGAACGGTCTTGACCTCTTTTATCGCCTTGATGGTCTGCTCCACAGCATACGCCGGCGTCACTCCGTGATCCAATATAGTGGTTAGGCCAAGAGTAACAGCAATAATTATCACAGCGGCAGCGGCTAATTTTATTATGCTGCTTTTCATAATGATTCTCCCAGTCTTTAGAGCTTGTCGTTTCTGCCGCAACTGCCCGGCCAAAGCAGCGAGCAGTTGCCGTTCGAGCCTGTCACGATGTTTGTAGTCAGGTCTGTCGTCGAACTTAATATCACCAGCGAAACTCTCAAATTGTTTTTCGTTATCGTTCATATCAGCTCACCTCGCTTGGCTTAATCTATGAAATCCGTGGTTAATTTCTTTCGCAGTTTGGCAAGTGCCCGCGCTAATTGACTGCGGACGGTGCCGGGACTGCTGCCAAGCACCTCGGCAATTTCAGTTAACTTCAGATTCTCAAAGAAACGCAGGGTGATGATAGCTTGATACCTCGGCTTCAAAGAAAGCATCGCTTCTCTTAGGACGGCCACTTTCTCACACGATTCGCGGCAGTTGGCAACCTCATTGCCAGCTTGTTCACAGGCGGCTTTGAGCAAAACGCTTTGTCGAGCAGTCTTCCTCAGATGCTCGTTGACGGCATTGGTTGCGATTCTGTAAAGCCAATTGCGAAACTGTTGCTCGTTCCCTTTGAAGCTGTGAAAGCTTTCGACAACTTTCAGGAAAACCTCAGATGTAACGTCTTCCGCCGCGTGTCTTTCAAAAAGCCGATGCACGCAGTAGCGGAACACCGCCTCGTAGTGTCTGCGATATAGTTGAACAAATGCCGTAGCGTCACTGCGAGCCCGGGCTATTAACTGGCTGTCAGTATCCACGTGGATTATTCTTTCAGACCTACAAATATCAGCTATCACCGCTATTATAAATGCGCGGCGAGCCAAAACGCGGCAGAAAAAATCCAAAATCAAAATGCAAAAATCAAAACGGCGTACTAAAATGTAAGCTGATATGGGCAGATCATACGGTTTGATATTTGATGTTGACGGAGTGATTGCCGATACTGAGCCGGTTAATGCCAGAGTTACTATCAGAGTCTTCGAGGACATGTTGGGCGTAAAGGGCGTTAAGGCTGAGGATTTTGCCGCCGGTATTGGCCGAGGGGCTGAGCGGTATATCCAGGCGGCGGCTGAGGTCCACGCCGTGAAACTAACCGATGAACAGTTGAAAACCGCAGCACAGTTGCGTGAGCAGTATCTGATAGAGGCAATGCAAGAAGAACCATTGCCTGCATTTCCGGGCGTTTTGGAGTTGATAAACGAGGCGTTGCAGAGACCGGATTTTAGGTTAGCCATCGCGACATCTGCAACGCTTGAATTGTCACGGGCTATTTTGGAGTCAGCGAAAGTGCCCTACAAGAGAATGATTTACGTTACCGGCAGCGAAGTCAAAAATAAGAAACCGCATCCTGAGCTTTTCCTGCTTGCCGCCGAGCGTATGGGCGTCAAATCTGCCAACTGCGTCGTTGTGGAAGATGCTCCCAACGGCATACAGGCCGCCAAGGCCGCCGGAGCCAAGTGCATCGCCGTGACAAATTCCACAAGCGCAGCAAATCTCTCCCAAGCCGATTTAGTCTGCGATTCTCTTAAACAGATTGATCTCGAGACGATTGTAGAGTTGTAGACCATCAGGCAAACAGACTATCTGGAAGTGGTTATCAGGATATCTGGGTATCAGACTGCTCGTTCTGCTTCGGCCTCCGCCATAGGCTATGGCCGACGGCAGATGGGAGAATATTCTACATTGGTTGACTCTGGTATCCTGCTTTCCTGATTTTCTGCACCCTGATTATCTGATAGTCTGATTTCCTCGACTGCATAGCTGCCATAGCAAGCGTTGCTCGTCACTTAGGGTAATCCAGACACCAGGCACTTTTTTTATCAACTTTATTGATTTGCCAAGTGTGCCATGCTATGATCTTTGCCGTAAGCGAAGGAAATGTAGATGTTATGCGGATCAAGATAAACAATGTTGGCGCAAAGGCGGAAAGACCGAAACTCGTGCTACGGAGCGCTTCGCAGAGTAGTATAAGTATGGTGTTCCTATAATTCGAGTCTGTAGCCTATCCGTTTCAAATAACTCGGAGCGAGTTAAGTATTATACGGAAACTATATAAATATTTATACGAGACATGAAATATATACTTCGTAAATCTGTATTAGGTGATGTTCCTGAGATCGAAATCACGGCAGAGGAGTATGCTGAATTCGAGAAAGCTCGAAATACACTCTCAAATGCTTTGGAGATTGAAGAGAAATATGAAATCGTGATTAGGAGCTATATAGATTTTGAGAGACAAATACTCGATACAATCACTATACATATGGTTCGAATGCCTTTAGATTACATAGATTTTTTCGAAGAACGTTTGGACTTAAACATCCGGCTTTTAAACCTGCTTACGGCAGGTCGATTATACGTGGACCAGCTAAGTCAAAATGTTCAAGAATGCATACCTGATGTTGCGGATGCTACAGAAATAGTGAAAAAGTTTCGCTCAAAAGAGTATGATGAAAACAAAGAGTATCGCTTTATGGAAGCACTACGAAACTATGTTCAACATCGAGGGATTCCTGTACATTGGGCTCAAGGGTGGAGTAGATGGACATCTTTAGAGGACGATGGATTGATGGAATATTCTATGGAACTCGCTTCACTCCGTTCTTCTCTTACAAAAGATGGCGAATTCAAAAAAGAAGTACTTGATGAAATGGATGAAAAAGTCGACCTGAAACAAGCCACAAGATGCTATATAGAATCGCTTAGCAATATTCACGAATCGGTCAGGACTGTTATAGCTGAATCTGTGACATCAGCAAGGAAATTGATTAAGAGTGCACAAAATCGATATGCGGCTGTTAATAGTGAGAATATTGTAGGTCTCAGCGCATTCAAAAGGACAAACCAAAGATTTATAGATCCTATTCCATTATTGTTAGATTGGGACGATGTTCGGGTGAAGCTTCAAGGACGCAACAGAAAAGCAACTAATTTGAGAAAACGCTATGTCACGGGCATAATTAAAACAAATAACAAATAGTTGAATGAGAACTTGTTTTTTCATAACTGTTCACAGAAAATCTTTATAAAAAAGGTTCAAGATGTTTAAAATAGAAATTTAATTCCGGGAATTTAATTCCCGGGACACCTCGCTTATTTCGAAGCGTTCAGTTATAAATCTGAGGACAGAATAGAATCCTTAATCAGTAAAATCATCAGGATGATTTGGCGCTTGCAGTACGGGGGGTGTGGCATTATAGAATTGCGTTGTGAAAACGATAAAGAATCAACGATGGGCTGTCAGCATGGTGACCACAGCTCTAATGGCTTGTACTGCTGTGTGCACATCGGCTTGGGCGGCCTCGACCAGCCATAGGGAGTTTAAGCCGGGAGAAATCTAAACCGACACAAGCGGTGTACCCGTCAATGCGCACGGCGGCGGCATACTATTCGCTCCCTAATTCTGGGGACGCCTTACTTATTTCGAGAAAATCACAGACACACTTCGTTTTTCGTGGATCATAGGGGCGGGCCTACGCTCAGGATGTGGTTTCCTCTTGATCGGGCAGTTCCAGCATGTGAATGTCCTCCAGGTCAACTTCACGCCCAGAGGCTTGCTTAGAGGCGATCAGGTCCTCTTTGGACAAGATAAAGAAATCCTGCCCGTGGTAGGTCACGGTCTTTCGCCGGCGCCAGGCATCGTGAAAGGAGACCCCAGGTGTGCGGGTCTGCACATCAATCCTCACGCGATCATTGAAAACCGTAATCTCGTGGGCTAAGATCTCCTGAGCATTAGTCATGGCGGCTGTGCCAAATCCGGCGTCGACTAAAGCCGATAGGAGCTGCAGGGCATTGTCTTCGGTGGGGTCAATCAGGATGTCCAAGTCGAAGGTAGCGCGGGGAACGCCGTGAAGCACCGAGGCGACGCCACCGATAACTAAGTATCTGACCTCATGTTGCTGAAAGGACTTGAACACGTCCTGCAATCGGTTGAGCATAAGTTCGATCCTTCAGGTGGGGATTGATCGACAAGGCGAGGTCTGTGAAACTGCAAAAGACATCCATTCGCTCGGCCATCGAGAGAGACCGGAACCAGCGGGTCTTGGCCTCTATTGACTCTTGCTGTCTATCATGCCGAATCGTTGGTATCATAAAATACATTTTACCGGATTACGTCATGTTTCGCAACACAAGAAAGATGCCATGAATTGCGGAGACGGCTTGCTTATTTCGAGGCATTCAGGAGTTGCTCAAGAAATACGCGGACAGCGTAGAATTCCAAATCAATTTCCCAGTCATCGGGATGATTTGGAGCTTGTAGCGCGGGGGTGCAGCATTATAGAATGGCGTTATGAAAACGATAAAGAATCAACGATGGGCCGTCGGCATGATGGCCGTAGTCTTAATGACTTGGCATGTTGTATGCATCCCGGCATGGACAGCGACGGCCAGCCACACGGAGTTTAAGCCGGGAGGAATCTGGACCGACACCAGCGGTGTCCCCATCAATGCACACGGCGGCGGAATCCTGTATTACGACAAAGTCTATTATTGGTATGGAGAGATCAAAACCGGCAAGACCTGGCTGCCGGAATGCAACCGCAGTTGGGGCGGAACGCGGGTGGAAACAGTGGGTGTTTCCTGTTATTCGTCCCAGGACTTGTACAACTGGAAATACGAGGGTAACGTACTGCCGGCGGTAAAAGATGATCCCCAGCACGAGCTGCACAAAAGCAAGGTATTGGAGCGGCCCAAGGTATTGTACAACCGGGCCACAAAACAATTTGTGATGTGGATGCACGTGGATTCGCAGGATTACCAACTGGCGCACGCGGGAGTTGCAACCAGCGACTCGCCCAAGGGCCCGTTTCGGTACGTTGGCAGTTTCCGTCCGGATGGCGCGATGAGCCGGGACATGACGGCGTTCATGGATGAAGATGGAAAGGCGTACCTTCTTTATGCGTCGGAGAATAATGCCACGATGCACATTTCCTTGCTGACGGAGGATTACCTCAAGCCCTCCGGGCGTTTTGTGCGGGTGTTCGAGGGCAGGTCCATGGAAGCGCCGGCGGTGTTCAAGCGCCAGGGGCGATATTACCTGATGGCATCGGGCTGCACAGGCTGGGCACCGAATGCCGCGCGGTCGGCGGTGGCGGAATCCATTTGGGGCCCGTGGAAAGAGCTGGGCAATCCCTGCCGCGGCCCGGAGGCGGGGGTCACGTTCCGTGGGCAGAGTGCGTATATTTTGCCGGTGGCGGAAAGAATCGGCACGTTCATCTTCGTGGGAGACCGCTGGAATCAGAACGACCTGCCGGACTCGCGGTACCTCTGGCTGCCGGTGACGTTCACCGACAAAGGCTTTGAAGTGCGGTGGCAGACTACGTGGCGTTTGAATGACTGAACTCGAAACCATGGGTGCTTTGTGTGATGTGCCAAACTATTATCTTCGCTGTCAGTGAAGGCAGAACTGGACATTGGAGTGTAGAAGATGAAATACTATTTCAAATGTCCTAATTGCGCGAGTGACGACGAATTTTCACTCCCGAATGAAGAATCGACTGGATTGGGTTTTCTGCTATTTTTTTTAGGCGGTTTCATTCCAATGCTGCTGTATGCTGACGCCACATGCCGTCGCGTTCAATGTGCGGAATGCGGCTATATCTTCCGGCAGCCGCCGCTTCCACGAACCACTCTTTCGAGATTCGCAATTTGGATCATCGGGATCATCCTCCTGTTCGGGATTCTCACCCTGCTCCTAATTGGGGTTCCTGAGGTTGCGGATTTGCTCCCGCGATTTCCGGTCTTAGCAAAGATAGAACAACTCATCTCAGACAACCCAAGAGCGATCATTTTCGGGCTTCTTCCGATGAGCTTGGTGATCCTTGTACTCTCCGTCTTCGTTTCCTGGGCGAGTAATCGCAAGGCTCACCGGGAACTCCGAAAGGAGTTTGAGACCAAACCGAGGCAATACATCGAAAGTAAGCAAAAAACACCGATAACCAGGTAGAGGCCGCTGGTGCGCCGCTTCGCGGTTCACCGTTGCCTCACCCGTAACGTTGCCCCAGATTCACGGGGAATTCAGGGGACGCTTTATATATTCCGAACCATCAAGAAGTTGTTTGGTGTTTTGTGCGGATCAATACAAACAGCATTCCAGGAGCTGCGTTATGACATTTCAGCAAAGGCCTCTCTCAATCGGGCTTCTCTGTACGGTATCGGTTGTGATGTTGTTTGCGGTGGGCGTCCGCGGTGTGAACCGTGTGGAGGTCCCCGATCCGAGCATTATGCTGCCGCTGGTGCCCGCGGCGGCGCAGGCAGACGCCCCGCCGTGCATCAAGCCTGGTACGCGGTTGACCTACTTCGGGATGACCGCCAGCATCCCGGGCGAGTATAAGAAGCTGGTGCAGGACGACAACGGCAAGTGGGTGGACAAGAACACCGGCAAGCGATACGACGAAGAGGACATCCCCGGCAGCGGCAGCGCGGCCTTCAACGTCGTGCAGGTGGGTCACGTGGGAGGCGGTATCGCGCAGCTATCCACCAAGCTCTATACGCTCGACACCAGCATCAAGAAGTGCACGTTTGCGGTGGGTGGGGGGCTGGTCGGGCACGCCGGCTGCGCCGCCGACTACTGGATACATCCCGATGTGCTCAAGCAGGTGCGCGAGGTGAACGAGCAGGGGGTGCGCATCTTGCGGATGCCGTACACGGTTGGCGGCAAGCGGTACAACGCGATCCGTTTTCAGAGTGAAGATGCTGCTGGCTACCAGGCGAGGGTGTACGACCTGGAGACGGGCCTGATGATCTTCCACGGGTCGCGGGTACAGGGTCAGCCGATATACACACCGCCGAGCGGCGGCTCCACCAGGCCGGGCATCGGGCAGGGCAGCACGCAGGTGGTTACCGGATGGATCGTGGAGCTGAAGGATATCGACGTGCCCTGGAAGGGTGCGGCGGCGCCGAAATGGGTTGAGCAGTTCAGGCAACTGTCGTACAAGGGAGTGCAAACGTCGGTGGTGGCAGCGGCGGGCACGAAGCTGGACCGCGCGATGGCAGTCACGCTGACGCCTAAGGCCCGCGGACGCGGATGGTTGCGGTTCACAAACCACTTCGTAATCGAGACGTATCCAGGCATGCCGCCCGAAGAGGCCCTGCAGGATGGGGCCTGCGGCAGCGCGGCTGTTGGAGGTTTGTGGATTTCGCCGGAGGCGCTGGCTAAGCTGCGTCCACAGCAGGTCATCGAGAGCAACGAGCTGGTGGGAACGACGGTCGCCGTCAGCCAAATCGGGCAGGGCTTCGTGATGCTCAGCGAGGTCGGCCCGTTGCACCGGATCGACTGTACCTACGACGCAAGAACTGGCATGTTGTCGACCATGACGCTCGTGCAGCAGATAGGACTGGCACAGATCACGCACAGCATCCAACTGGCGGGCCAACAGTAGAGAATTCCGTAGAGTTCTGCGGATGCCTTACGCATTATTGCATGGTCTGCGCGAGTTTCATGTCAGACTTCAGCAACTGGTTGACCACACGCGAGACGTCAGACCGCCGGTTACGGGCGATCTGCTCTACAAATCGCTGTACCTCCGAATCCAGATAGACCGGGAGATTTAGCCGGACTTTGGCTCTGTAGAACTTTCCGCGTGTTCCCTTAGAAAAATCGTATTCTTTTCTCATGTTTTTAGCCCGAGTATTGACGGCTTTCACGCTGGGCTGCCTTGCGACTTGAGAAGATACGAATACGAGCAGCCGATGGGCTCGTCCACTCGAACGTGTGACAGACTATAACCAATCCCAAGTCTGCGGACAAGCCAAGCGTAATCCATCTTTCTTCTCTTTTGCTGTGCTCAACGTCGTATAGGGAAATGGCCCTCGGATCTCTAAATACCGTCGCAGCCTGCTCAAAACTGATCCCATGCTTCTTCTTGTTTCGCTGGGCTTTGTCTGGGTCCCACTCAATGGTATATCCACGGCAACGCCCTTTCAACCTGCGCCTTCTTATCTACGCACGAATGATACCTTGGAACTACAGTCCAAGTCAATAGATAATGAACCGCCAGCTACGATAGGAAGGGAACATCGTAGGCCAGGTCTTCTCGTTGACCCTATTGACTTGCCCGATGTGCCGTGCTATGATTTCCGCAGTAGTGAAGGGTAACCAGATGCTGGGAGTGCTTGAGACAACATCTTAGGCTGACAACCTATTAATCAAAGTATCTTATTAGGAAACCATAAAATCAGTATTTATCCGCCACGCTTTTGGTTTTCCAATGGTCGAGTTTATTAACAATCGCACAATGCTACTGAGAGATGCACTCAAGCTGCATCTTTCTGAATCCCGAGAAGTCATTTTTGCTCTGGCCTTCATCCGTCAAAGCGGTGTAAATATGATTGTTCACGACATATCCGCCGTGATTCGTAGAGGTGGGAATGTTAAAATCCTCTTTGCAAACGATTTTGGTGCAACCGAAGCCGAATCCATCACCAGCCTCCAAGAGATAGGTGCCAATCTTAGATTCTATTCAAAGCCTAACACAAGCTTTCACCTGAAAGTGTACATATTTAAAAAAGCAAACTCTGCCGTGGCAATAATTGGTTCGTCAAATCTCTCGGATAGGGGTCTAACAAGCGGAATAGAATGGAGTATCTGTATCAACTCAGATGAAATTGATTTCTCCTACATGCTTTCAGAATTCCAGCTATTGTGGGATTCTGAACATGCCACAAAAATCACCTCTGAAACGATACACCACCTAGAAACTCAAACGCGATCGCAGGACTTGATGATAGCAATCCACGAAGAAGACCGTTACCCGATCCCTGAGCCCTTTCTGCACATTCAAGCGGTTATAAACGATCCACACAATTACGTCGTCAAGCGTAATCCGAACAATGAGCCTTTATGGTTTTTTCAAATCTACGAGGGTCAACTGACCGAGCATTCTAAGCAAGGCGCATTCAATGTTGTCGTGGTATGCAACTACATGACATCAGATCAAGTCGTTTTCTCGATTCCTTATTCGTTCTTGCAAGAGAACATTCTTCCCTTCGCTCACCTTGAAGAGAATCGGCGATATCTTTTCAACATCGACAAAGCAACGTACAAATTCCTCTGGAATCGTGCCATCAAGATGGACGGGCTAAAATTCTTGATCAAATGAACGAATTCCTGGGACGGCTTACTTATTTCGAGGCGTTTAGGAGTTGCTCGGGGCAAGGTCAATCACGGTTGCGGAGGGAAGTTTCTGCGTGATGATCTCGGCAGCCAGATTGACCCATCGTTTACACGCATCGAGCACCACACTGTCGCTGCTAACTACAATCAGGTTGGTTTTTTTCAGTTCGGCGTCAGGGCTTATGGAAAGCCTTATTTCCAAATCCCAGCGGTTTTTCCCGGCCAATTCTCGAATTAGCGTTTTCAATCGGCCGCTATTGGAGACCGGACTATCCAGCAGCCACAAAGCACTTGCCACGCCGATTTCTTTCAGAAAATTGCCTATAAGCTGCACCGCGGGTATCGTTTCGGTCACCTTTCGGTATGTTCCGTGAATACTTGCGAGGTCTCGAAAACAGCCGTCCCGCCCTTTGAAAATCACGCCCCTGCTCATCGCCGCTTCCACGGTTATCAGCAGATTATAGCCATCAACAGCGACAGCCTGGCTAGCCAGTTCGGCGATCTTAACCTCTCGCTGCTTGCGAGATACCATTTGCTGGTCGGAGCAGGCACTTCGCATGATAGCCAATCTCTGTCTTTCGGTGAGCGAGAACTTGTCGCCGACCAATTTCAAGGTGCTCTTTTCGGCGTAACCTTTGGTTAGCAAAAGCGAATAATCAGCAACCGCCAGTTGCAAATCGCCGATCTTATCCGGTGCAAACAATTCCTCATCCTGCGGATGCGGCCCTCTATGAGTTCGCCTATCGGGCATCGGGAAAGTCCTCGATCGGGTTATACTTTTTTGCCCTGCTGGCGGGCTTCATTGATCTGCGTTCGGCTGCGATGCTGATACTGCCGAAGCGTCTCGATCCCGTATTGCTTTAGCAGCTCTCGCACGCGAACGCCGGGCTTGACCGCCTTGAACAGCCACCACGGTGCCAGATCCTCGTCACTCAGATTCCGCTCGACCGTTACCTCGTCCTTGTGTTCTTTGAGCATCTTTTCGACCTTATCCCGATTGAAGTCGTGGTGGGCAAACGCACGATCTATGTCGAGCGTTGCTATGAACTGTTTCGGGCAGGGCTTTTCGATGTTCTCGACGGTCTTGCCGGTGACATCGATAATGTTGCCGGCTCCGACCGGCACAATATAGTAATGATAAAGTATCGCGTAGGCGTTCAGGGGCGAGCCGCCGCCATAAGCGCTCGGCCAAAAAACGATATCCACATCCAGATTATCGCACTGCTGCCACAGCTCTGGAAAATTCAGATCAAAACACGTCAGGATGCTTATCCTGCCGAAATCGGTATCGAAAGCCTTGACGCCCTCAGCGCTGCAATGCAGCCCTTCGCCCCAAAATACAAAGACTTTGCGATAATAGCCGGCGACCTGGCCTTTGCGGTCAATTAAGACCGCCGTGTTGTATTGTTTGTCGCCGGTTTGTTCGCGTATCGGGCAGATAACATACATATTGTACTGCTTAGCGAGTTCTGCCACGGCTTCGGTTGTCGGGCCTGGAATGGGCTCGGCTTTAGTGCCGGCGAATTCCTCCGGCAGACAGGCGATATCCACGCCGTTCTGGCCGGCTGTATGCAGGTGCTCGATGGCCTGCTTCAGTTTCAGGTCGTATTCGCCGCCGAAGCCGATGCAAATCGCGGCCACCTTGACCTGTCTGCCGGGCAGTTTGTCGCGATCAAGTTGCGCAGCAGCGCTTGCGGCTCGAACATCCGCCGCCCAGGCTAAACAAGCTGAAGCAACAATTAGAAAACCGGCAAGAAGTGTTCTGGAAATCTTCATCGTCATTTTCCTCCCAGCCTTAAAATCTCATTTAAGTATACTTGTATCAGCGCTGATGTCAAAAACAAATTGACATGACCCCATCACCTCTCTAGTATGTGGTTTAGCCGTCGCCGGCACTCGTCTCGGCGGAGCGCCGAGCCGCAGCCGGACGGCGACGGCATTTTTCAGCGTAACCAGAGAGTATTTATGTTATTCGAAGTCAAATGGCCAGCCACAATTTAGCACAAGTCAAGATAGACGATTTGGAAATCATCGGTTACTCGGTTGCAGGCGAAGAGACGGTGGTCGCCATACCACAGTTAGACGTCTGCTTCGACATCGGCAAAGCCCCTGATCAGATAATCTCCATAAACCATGTTTTGCTCTCACACGGGCACATGGACCACGCTGCGGGCTTTGCATATTATCTATCGCAGCGTAATTTTTGCGGCCTACCCGCCGGGACGATATTGGCTCCG
>Ga0299912_10001289_pt1 | contig 20309 bp, 17 predicted proteins | sample RVTome_2_FD_207667 | JGI IMG/M metagenome (GOLD analysis project Ga0299912, IMG submission 207667) | Soil microbial communities from uranium-contaminated site in the Upper Colorado River Basin, Wyoming, United States - RVT95D214 (version 2) ... | reverse complement strand
TAATAACAGGAATGCTACCTAGACAGATTATTGTTTAACCTGGTGTAAAGAAATCTCTCTCATGAGCATTCCGATAATTTTCAATCCTGTTAAGACATTTTTATTTGTATGAGCCGGGATTCGGTACTTTTCACAACTAACACTGTTTCCATTACTCCTGGCCTGTATATAAATATGCAACATTTTCTTTTGTTTCTCATTGAAAATTTGTAACTTAATGAACCCTAGAACATTTACCTAAAATGTATATCGAAGTTAAAAACTTCCTATCACAGCTTAAAAATGAGAACAGGCTTTTAAAGCAGAAATTGAAAACCCTGCTGAATGAGAATACCGATATTTACAAGCTCACCTTCCAGACCGATCCTCAATCCATCAGTATTAGTCGACTTAAAGACGGGAAATTTATCCTGGTAAACGATGCTTTCGTCAAGCTGACCGGATATTCCCGAAAGGAAGTAATCGGAAAAACCGCAGAAGAAGTTGACATCTGGCACAACTCCTCCGATCGGATCCGATACTCCGAAACGCTCAAAAAAAATGGGCAGGTTGAGGACTTTGAAACAAAAATGCAATTGAAGAACGGGAATATTCGTCTGGTATCACTCTGTGCCCGCATTATTAAATACAATAAAGAAAACTGTATTCTCACAATCGGGAAAGATATACAGGATCAGAGACTTACCGAGAGCGAATATCAGAAAAACAAGGATCATTACAAAGCACTTTTCGAGGACAGTAGTTCCATCATGCTGTTAATCGACCCTGAAACCGGGGATGTTGTTAATGCCAATGGTGCTGCATGTAATTTCTATGGATATACGTTCAAAGAAATTACTTCGATGAATATTACAAATATCAACATACTGCCGGAAGAGCAGGTGAAAGCTAAAATGCATCTGGCAAAAACTTCGGAGAAACATCATTTCTTTTTTAAACACCGTTTGGCAAATCATGAGATCAGGGATGTGGAAGTATATACTGGAAATATTCTGTTCGAGGGCCGGGAATTATTATACTCCATCATTCACGATATTTCGGACCGGATAAAAGCAGAAGAAAACTTGAAAAACAGGGAAGCAATACTTCAGACAGTTATACGAAACATGCCTTTCGATTTATGGGCACGCGATATGAACGAGGTTTGTTTTTTAGAGAACGAATCATCAGTACGAAACTGGGGTAACATTCTCGGAGCCTCTGTCGATCAGTTACAGCTACCGGATGAAACAAAAAAGCTCTGGAAATCAAATAATGCAAAAGCATACAAAGGTGAGACAGTGAATGAAGAGATAAGATGTTTTGATTCTTTCGGCAGGGAAGAATATCTTCAGAACATCATCACCCCTATACTGGAAGATGAGAAAATTATTGGAATTCTTGGATTCAATTTCGATATCTCGGCACGAAAAAAATCGGAGGAGAAATTATTGAAGGTTCTTGCCGACATGGAGGCAATGATCAATAACACTGACGATAATATCATGATAGCCGACAAGCTGGGAAAACCCTTAATGTATAACGTAAACTATGCAGCTCTTGTCGAAAAAATCCTCGGAATGAAGATGAAAGAAGGCATGATACCTCACAAATTTCTGAAAGAAAAAAAACAGGTAGCATTCTGGGATCAAATCCAAAAAAGAGTTCTGTCAGGAGAAAAATTCAAAGAAGTATTTTGTGTTGAAATCGATGGAAGGCGTCGGTGCCTCGAATTTAGCTTTCATCCTGTAACAGAAAATGCTGAAGTTATCGGTTTTGCCGAACATTCGCGGGATATCACAGAGAGAATTGAATATGAAAATAAACTCAGGGAAGCCAAATTGAAAGCCGAAGAAAGTGACCGCTTAAAGTCAGCATTCCTGTCCAATATGTCTCATGAGATCAGGACACCGATGAACGGTATTGTCGGATTTGCCGAAATGTTGAAAGAATGTAAAACCGACGATGAAAAGAGAAAATTGTTCACCGATGCCATTATTGTCAGCAGCAAACAGTTGCTGAAAATCGTGAACGATATACTGGACATTTCAAAAATTGAAACAGGACAAATTGAGCTGAATAAGGAACCGGTTGATATTGATGAAATTATCAGGGAATTTTATCAGCAATATCTACCTGTTGCTGAAAAAAATAATCTTGAATTTCAGTTCGAAATCGTCCAAAGTGATACTAAAAGCATATTTAATATCGACCAGTCGAAACTCTGCCAGGTACTAGACAATTTGCTTAGCAACAGTTTTAAATTCACCAAAACCGGGTATATCCGGTTCGGATACACAATTCGATCCGGTCATCTTGAATTCTTTGTTGAGGATACCGGTGTTGGGATAGCTCCCGAATTTCATGAGAAGGTATTTCAGAGGTTTTTCAGAGAAGAGTCAAAGATCAGTTATCAGTACCGGGGTACCGGATTGGGCTTAGCCATAACCAAGGCTTATGTCGAATGCATGGGCGGAACCATCAGCCTGAAGTCATCACCCAATTCGGGCAGCATATTTTTCTTTACCCTTCCTATGGAACCGGCAGTCATTGTCGAGAAAGAACCGAAAAAAAAGAGTGTTCAGAAAGAGAGCATTACAGATCATCCTGTAACCATCCTGATTGCCGAAGACGAAGAAATGAATTATTTGTATATGAAAACCGTTTTGTCCGACGAAAATATCACCATTCTGTATGCAAAGAATGGTCAGATAGCGATTGAACTCTGCAGAGATCATCCGGAAATCGATCTCATTCTTATGGACATTAAAATGCCTGTTGTCGATGGTTATGAAGCCACAAAACGAATCAGGGAGTTCCGCCCCGATCTGCCAATTATTGCTCAGACAGCTTATATAATGTCGGAAGATAAAAACAAAGCGAAACAGATCGGTTTCAACGACTACCTCACGAAACCCATAAATTATAACGTGCTACAAGAAACGATTATAAAATTCCTGTAACACAGCTCATTGAATAGACCCCATCTCCTATCGCGGAATATCTGTTGCATACCACGGAACTCATATTGTATATTGTAGAATTTATATTACATGCCTACGGAGTGCCATTGCACACTTGAGTAACCTTATTGCATGCTATAGGAGTCTTATTGCATGCTTTAGGTTGTCCATTGCATCCTTAAGAATGCTTGTTGCGTGCTTTAGAACTCTTATTGCATGCTTGCGGAAAGTCTTTGCAGAACTTAGGAGCTTTATTACACGCCTTAGGATATCCATTGCATCCTTAAGAATGCTTGTTGCGTGCTTTGGGATGCTTATTTCGTAACTATGCGGAGATTAATTTAGAAAAAATTCTTCCTTAGAAAGAAACGAGTCATGCTATTCTTTAACCTGTTCCTGGCATTTTTATTATTCGTTCTGCTTGTGGGATTCTTTTTATTAGAATTATATATTATCATAAAGGAAATAATAAACCAGGGTATTTGATAATATACCATACGTTCTAAATTCAGTTTGCATGCCAAAAAGAATTTTCTCCAGTGCCTACGAGAGGGCTGTCTGGCTTTTTCAAGTCCCTTGTTATAATCATGATCATTAAGATTGAACAACAATATCTGATTAGGATACGATATAATTAATGAATCGACGGCTTTTTTTACTATATCATATCTGGTACATTGAACATTCAGCATATCCTCTTGATGTACATCAAGAATATAAATGAGAAGAATTGCAAATAATGTAAGTACGAAATACTTTTTCCTTTTCTTAACTTTTTTACTAAATATTAGAGTAATAACTGCTACCAATATTACCAGATAGAAGTTACGTACCTGTTTGAGTCCATCCTCCTTTGCGACGGCCCAATCTAACATTAAAGCTTCTCTCTGCTGTAGAGTAGATAGAAGTGCATTATTGTGTGCAAAATATATAGAAATATCAGCCTTTGTGGTATATAAAATTGATATATTCACTATCGAGTCTAATAATTCGCTTTCAGATTTGTATTTTTTAAAAAAGCATGAGGAAGGTTCTAGTTTCTTTTCTTTTATAATTTTTTCAAACTTACACACTATGATTATCGGAAAAAGGATAATACCATAAAGAAGAGTAGCACATAATATTTTATGCAAATTTTTTATAAAGAATAATACTACTTTTTTCATATTCAAATCATTTAACGGTAATTTTTTTAAATATCCCGAACTAAATGTACAGAAACTGAAGCACTTAAAAAATTTCTATACTTACTATATGCTTTTTACCATCTCCCTGCTTTGTGCCCCTTTGTGAATTCCTCCGTGCCCTCTGTGGTTATAATATTTTACAAAGGAATAGGGGTACCACATTAAGTTGCTATATTAAGATTAAAACCAGTGTGCAAAAAAACTGTCTGAGTATCCCACTTATTCACATAAATTTGTTTACATCCTGTTTATAAATTGTCCGGAACCCGTTCATAATATGGTTATAACCTGTTCAGAAAATGAAAAAGAAGGTAATCAGGTCAAATGAAATCCCTGTTAATTCCATTATTGCCAGGGGATTTACCCATATACACTATTGCGATTCGTACCGGGCAGATCTATCGCAACACCCGGAAGAAACGGTCGACGGGCTGATAAACAAATTATTCAGGATCCCGGGATGGGTTGTTTTCCTGATGAAGATCAGGAATACCCTGATGAAACCCTTAGGTCTTAAAACGGATTTTGATTTTTCTGACCGAAAACCAAGGAATTATTATACAGTTGGTAAACGGGCAGTCTATTTTAAGGTCATTGACCGGAACGAGCAGGAAATTGTTATGGCCGAAAAGGATACGCATCTGAATTTCCGCACATCGGTGTTCGTTGAAGAAAACAGTCAGGTTCGTTATGCATGGTTAACCACGCTGGTCCACTACAACAATAGTTTCGGACGATTGTATTTTATACCGGTTAAGCCTTTTCACCGGATCATTATAAAATCACTGATGCGGAAATTATCCGATACGAAATAGAACTGCCCGATACTCATCATCTTTAAGCAAACTCCTTTAGCAATTCCAGCATTTTCCGGTCGAGTTTATGACCTTTATAGTTCTCATACTGTACATCGGCTCTTTCGCTGTTAAGAATGCCAAAGGATCCTTTCAGGTTCCACATAGCTTGTCCCCATCCTGCTTCTTTCCAAAGTGACAACAGATCACGCATCCATGTAAGGGTTACATCGTGCGGGGTCCTATTAAAACATCCCCACTCCCCGACATGTACCTGCACCCCACTGTCGACCAATGGTTTCCATGCATCGATAAGCTGTTCTTTAAGAGCAGCTTTGTTCCATATTTTGCCGTCATCTCCCGTCAATGGCCAGGTTGGAATGCTAAACGTCTGGAAAGCATCTTTTGGTACCCAGGTAGCTGTATAATGACTAACGCTCATGGGATCGTAACCACGCGTGCTTTGTAATATACCGAGACTGGTTAAACCTAATACCGGGTCACGGCCCACATTCTTTCCATCAGCAACGATCAACCGTTCAGGATCTCTCGCCCGTATCCCTTCAACAAGTGCTTTTACAATTTCTACATAACGTGCTTCATCGGGCATGTGCGGGGGCTCATTGATCAGATCGAAACTTAAGTGTTCATTCGATATTCCTTTATAACGCTCTGCAAAGAACTGCCAGTGAAAGACAACGGCATCCATTGCTTTTTGCATATTCTCAGGGGTGTCGTTGAACAGATCGAAAGGTTCCAGCTCCCTCCCGTTAATACAATAACCCGGCACGCGATGCATATTCAGATTGATATGGACCTTGTACTTCCTGCCGAACTCTATTACTTCATCGATATCTTTAAAAACATCTTCATCTATTGAGTACCAATCCTCTTTTGTTGCCCAGTTCCAGTACGACATGGGAATACGTGCATAATCGAAACCCCACTCGGCCATGATCTCAAAGTCTTCTTCATTAAAACGTTCCCGCGGGTTTCCCTTACCAAATTTGGCCAGCAGGTTAAAACCGCGGTAATTCTGGTATTTCAGTACTCCGGGGTCAGGTATCACTCTGGGAAATGAAGCCAAAGATTTGAGACATATTGTACCCAGCACTGCTGCACTTCCGGTCTTTACAAATTCCCTGCGGTTCATAATGAATTCTTATTTCAGTATAGAAATGTACAATTTATTTTCAGGTCCACATACTATAAAATATTTATCTTATCCGAAACAGGATAAAAGTCATTCAATCTTGTTCTCGATACGAAAGGCTCCCCCGGAATTTACTTTGCCAAGATATTTATCAATAAAAAAGTGAGCAAGATAGATCAAAGGAGTCAGGACGATTGCCAGACCAACTTTATACATATATTGCACAATACCAATGGCAACAACCTGCTGTAAAGTCCAGTTACCAAGAATATGAAAAGCAATATAAAGAATCAGAAAACTATCGATCAGTTGCGAAATAACTGTCGAACCTGTTGCCCTGATCCACAGATGCCGATGTCCCGTGATATGCCGGAAATACCGAAAAACATATACATCCACCATCTGGCTGACCAGAAAAGCTGTAACGGAGCCAATGATGATTCTGATGCCTTGGCGAAAGATGGTCTGGTATGCTAGATTAATATTAAAGGTATTCCCTGCAGTATCAATACTATTTGCTTCGAGCCAGAAACGGGCAGGAGGAAGTTTGGTACCAATATAAACAACGAGTGATGCATAGACAATAAAACCTGCTGTAATGAAACTGATCCGCCGTACACCTTTTTTGCCAAAATATTCATTCAGCAGGTCGGACGTCAGAAAAACAAAAGGCCAGATGATAACTCCAATGCTCATGTTTATTTTTCCACTCGAAGCAGTGTCTTTAATAAAACCCAATGCTTGTTCCACACTGAAAATTTTAACGCCAACAAACTCGGCAAGAACAGCGTTACCAAGGAAAAAAGCGCTAAGTAGTACATACAGAGCAAATAGCTTTTGTGAAATTTCAGTTGTATCTGTCTTCATGAAATTCTATATCCAACCAGAATATTTTTCGCAAATTCTTAAATGCAAGCGTATCTGGTTACAAAGTTTTAAAGATATAAAAACAGTTAAAAATAATTTAATCGACTCAGTACATTGTAAGTTTTCGCCGTAAGGGGTTAAAGGATGAAATCTGAATAATATCATAATAACCCTGAAAAAAATGTTATTTTTGCGCTTCAGATTCATGTAAACTATTCATTATGGGAAAAGGAGATAAAAAATCCAGACGAGGGAAAATCATAATTGGAACATATGGCGTACGCCGCAGAAGAAAGAAACATTCGAAACCTCATGATATAGCTCCGGTAAAAAAGAAAGAGATCCCGAAAAAGATTATTGAAAAAGCAGAACCGGTAAAAGAAGAATTAGTTGTTGCTGAAGTACCCCAGACCAAAGCAACAAAACCAAAGACCAAACCAAAAGATATTCTTCCTCAGGAACCGGAAAAAAAGTCAGAGAAAACTGAAAAGACCGAGAAGGTTGAAAAACCTGTGAAAGCCAAGGAGACTGAGAAGGCTAAAAAGACGAAAAAACCGGGGAAAGCGGAAAAGTCAGAAAAACCTAAAAAAACAGTAAAAACTAAAAGCACCGCAAAACCAAAAGCAAAACCTGTCAAAGCCAAACCGGGAAAGAAGGCATCAAAGAAGAAATAGGACATTCATCCCATTAAAAACTCTCGACACTGCTGCCCGATGAGGGCAGCTTTTTTTTTAGCCGGTGAATTTAACACCGGAGATTGAGCGTATGACTGAAATTCGAAATATAGCCATTATTGCACATGTCGACCATGGTAAAACGACCCTTGTAGACTGTATTCTATACCATTGCAAACTTTTTCGAGAAAACCAGCAACCCGGAGAGCTTATACTCGACAGTAATGATCTCGAACGTGAAAGAGGCATTACGATCCTCTCCAAAAACGTATCCGTAGTTTACAAAGGAATAAAAATTAATATCATCGATACCCCGGGTCACGCCGATTTTGGAGGTGAAGTCGAACGTGTGCTGAACATGGCCGATGGGGCAATTCTCCTTGTCGATGCTTTTGAGGGACCTATGCCCCAGACCCGGTTTGTTTTAAGTAAAGCGCTTAGCTTAGGTTTAAAGCCTGTTGTTGTGATCAATAAAGTCGATAAGGAAAATTGTAAACCCGATGAGGTTCATGAAGCCGTATTTGAACTGATGTATCATCTTGATGCTACAGAGGACCAACTCAACTTTCCGACAGTGTATGGTTCATCGAAACAGGGATGGATGTTTTCCGACTGGAAGACTCCAGCAAAAGATATTTCCTACCTTCTTGATATCCTGATTAAAGAAGTTCCTCCGCCAGTTAAGAAAAGAGGTACATTACAACTGAAGATCACTTCACTTGAGTATTCACCCTATATAGGAAGGGTAGCAATCGGAAGGGTTTCAAGAGGTGTGTTAACAGCCGGACAATCTGTTTCTCTGGTTAAACGTGATAATAGTGTCACCAAAGGAAAAATTAAAGAATTATTTCTTTTCGAAGGGCTGTCCAAGCGTAAGGTCAATAAAGTAGAATGCGGCGATATATGTGCAATTGCAGGGTTGGAAGGATTCGATATCAGTGATACGATAGCTGACTTTGAATATCCCGAGGGTCTTCCTCCCATTCCTATCGATGAACCCACCATGAGTATGCTTTTCACCATTAACGATTCTCCCTTCTATGGTAAAGATGGCAAATATGTAACTTCACGGCATTTGCGCGACAGACTTTACCTTGAAACCGAAAAAAATCTGGCACTCAGGGTTAATGCAACAGGTTCACCCGATGCGTATCAGGTCTTTGGCAGGGGCATTCTTCATCTGGCCATTCTTGTCGAAACCATGCGCCGTGAAGGATTCGAATTTCAGTTGGGAAAGCCTCGTGTTATTATCAAAGTAATTGATGAAAAAAAATGTGAACCTGTTGAAATACTAACTATTGACACCCTAAAAGAAACTTCAGGAAAAGTGATTGAATTTGTTACCCAGCGGAGAGGTGAATTGCATGTAATGGTACCAAAGCACGATCTGATTCATCTGGAATTCGATATACCTGCCCGCGGACTTATTGGGTTCCGTACACAGATAATGAATATATCGGCAGGTGAGGCCATTATTGCAAGCCGGTTTAAAGGATATGAACCGTGGAAAGGAGAAATAAAAGAGCGCATTAACGGTACCCTTGTTGCGATGGAAACCGGAAATGCCATTGCATATGCCCTGAACAAATTGCAGGATCGTGGAAAATTCTTTGTAAAACCAGGCGATCCGATATATACGGGGCAAATTATAGGAGAAAATACCCGCTCGGGTGATATTGTTGTTAACCTGACCAAAACAAAGAAACTGACAAATATGCGAGCATCGGGAAGCGATGAAAAAATGCGTATTGCACCTTCTGTCGAATTTTCACTCGAAGAAGCCATGGAGTATATACAAGACGATGAGTATGTTGAGGTAACTCCAAAGACCATCCGGCTAAGGAAGATTTTATTAGAAGAAAACAGGAGGAAGAGGGCTGCTATGAACCGATAAATGCTCTTCGGTATTCTATATTCTATTTAACAACATTTGGCCTGAAAAATTTGCATTTCCTATATTTGTTTCTTCCATCTATCAAAAATAGACTTTCTGAAAGGGGTTAATTAAGGGTAATAGTTTATTTTTACTCACCTGAGAATTCATGCTTAATATCTAAAGACTAAAACCTTATGGATAGAATTAATATGCATTATCGTTCTTTGATAATTCTGTCAATTTTATTTTCGGCCTGCATTCAGCAAAAGAACATTGAATACCTGCAAGATCCAGTGCTTGATAAAAATATTTATTCCATACTTGATCCTCCGACAAATATTATAAAGCCTAATGATGTATTGTATATTAAAGTATCAAGTTTTGATGATATTGCATTTAATTTCTTCTCTGAACAAGAAGACTACACACGTACTTCCTATAACAATGAACTTTCACTCTCTCTAACTGGTTATCAGGTAAATAATGATGGATCCATTTACTTTCCTATCCTTGGTGAGATATTTGTTGAAGGACTAACACTTGAGGAATTAACAGATACTCTGACAAACGAACTCGATAGCTATTTTAATCAACCTACTGTTGTTGTGAAATATGCATTTAAAAAGATTGTTGTTTTGGGTGAGGTGAATCAACCAGGGCATTATACCTATACGAAAGATCTTATAAATATTTTTGAGGCTTTGGGCATGGCAGGAGATATTACAATCCATGGGAATAAACACGAAGTAATGTTACTGAGAAACATCGATTCTAAAATGGTCAAAACCGAAATTGATTTAACTGACGATGATTTAGTATTCAGAGAATACTATTACTTGAAGCCGGATGACGTATTATATATCAAGCCAAGAAGATCAATAACATGGAATATAATTTCAACACCTGTTTCATTAATCTTCTCAACCATTACTACAGCATTATTGATATTAAACTTTATTAAGTGAATATTGATCGGCCCGAAATGATTTCCATGCTATGTGTACGAATTTACAATGAAAACAATTTATTAAATGAAGGATAACTGCTTTTAAATTATTTATTGTTGTATAAAGTTTTAAAGAAATATTTTGTTTCCAGTTTATCTGATTCTTAACTATACATGATTGATATAAGATTAAACAATTATTGGAGTAGATTATTTTCAAACTCTGTCAGTTTTGTATGTCAAAAAAGTACTCTAAAATAGATTATAAAAACAACGAAAGATTAATAAGCAACTTTAAAAATAACCAGCTTAGATAATTAAATCCGGTTTTGTTGAACCAAATGGAATAGATCATTTCAAATTCCATAAATTTGAGATAAATGGTGCTATTATGAAAGACAGAAAATCTTTAACACAACAAGACTTTTTGAATCTTGAATATCTTTTTAATCTGATTAAGAAATACTGGTTAATTATTTCAGGATCGATAATTATATCGCTAATCATTACTTTTATAAATAATCAGTTCCGTTCTCCCGTGTATGAAGTAGGTTCTTCTCTGCTAATTTCAAGTGGCGAAAATAGTTATTCAAATATGTCGGCAGATTTCATGGAGGGATTTGGAATTTTTGCAGGGAATAAGAACTTTCTCAATGAACTTCGGGTACTTAATTCGACCATGCTTATTTCCGAAGCGATCAGTAATTTAAATTTTCAGGTTACTTATTACAATCGTCACCGGTTCAGAAAAACCGAACTATATAAAACTTCACCGTTTGTTGTTGTTTTTAATCAAAACCATCCACAACCGGTTGAACTCGAAATTAAACTTACTCTTATTGATAATGATCAATTCGAATTATTTGCAAAAGGCGAAGATGTAAATCTTTATAGTTTTAATTCAAATAGTATTATACAACAGTTGCCAAAATTTAAATTGAAAGAGATCGGGGTTTTCGGAAAATCAATCACTTCAGAAAATTATGATTTTAAAATCATGGTAAATGATAATTTTGAAATATCAGAATATAAATCAATCAAATTCTCATTTGCCTTCAATAGTCCGCGAACAATGGTTAAAAAATATCGAAATGCTTTAGAAATAGGAGCCGACGATGTAGAAGCCACTGTAGCCAACATCATTCTTCCTTCTGCTGTTCCTGAAAAAGCAATCGACTTTATAAATAGCCTTTGCCAATCCTATCTGATGAAAGATCTTGAGAAGAAAAATCACATGTCAATTAAAACAATAGAATATATCGACAATCAACTCAATATAATAAAAGATTCACTTCAAATAGCTGAAGAAAATCTTCAGAGATTCAGATCAAGCAATCGCGTAATGGATATCTCAATTCAATCGGGTAGAGTATATGACCAATTGCAGGAACTTGAAAGGCAGAGAGCTGAGCTTCATGTAAAATTCAAATATTATCAATACATCAGTAATTACTTTGTAGAAAATCAGGAATATACAGACCTGATCGCACCATCGGCCATGGGTATTGACGATCCTCTTCTTAATAATATGATACAAGAATTAATCCAGCTTAATTCGGAGAAAGTAAGTTTGATTGAGAACAAACAAGAGAAAAATCCATACTTACGAACGTTGAACATACAGATTGACAATCTAAAAAATACTATAGCTGAAAATATTAACTACATAATGAATACCACGGATATATCCTTGCAGGATTTAAATAGCAGAATTGCACAGCTAAATCAAGAGGTTCAGAAATTACCAAAAACGGAGCGTGAATTGTTTGGAATTGAGCGAAAATTTAATTTAAATGATGCTATTTACACATATCTTTTAGAAAAAAGAGCAGAAGCTCAAATTACAAAAGCATCGTATCAACCCGATGCAGAGGTTCTAGAACCTGCTGATTTACTTCAGCCTGGAGCGATCTCGCCACGTAAAAATCGAAATTATTTCATTGCCCTTTTCCTGGGATTTTTAATACCCTTTACAATTATACGTATTAAAGATTTGCTAAAAACTACTATTTCAGACAAGAATGAATTAGTTAGTATACTTAATACGCCCATTCTTGGGAATGTATATAGAAATAATAAGAATGTCGATATTGTTATTCGATTATTTCCCAAATCTCATATTGCAGAATCCTTCAGGATGCTGCGCTCTAATTTGAATTATTTTGTACATGCTAAGGAAAATAAAACTATTGTTCTAACCTCTACTCAACCACAGGAGGGTAAATCCTTTGTGGCCAGTAACCTTGCTGTTTCTATTGCTATGGCTAATCTTAAGACTATACTTCTTGAATTTGATCTTAGAAAACCAACCATATCAGATCGCTTTAAAATATCGAATAAATATGGAATAAGTTCATTTCTGAGCGAACAATCTACTTTTGAGGATATTATACAAAAAACTTCAATACAAAATCTTGATATAATCACTGCTGGCGATATTCCACCAAATCCGGCAGAACTCATTTCTTCGACAAGAACGAATGATTTATTTAGTTACCTTAATAATCACTATGAATACATTATCATCGACACTCCTCCTATTGGTATAATTTCAGATGGGTATACTCTGATGAATAAGGCAGATTTAAATATTTATGTTGTTAGGCAAAATCAGACGATCAAAAAGGATCTTATAACTATAATCAAAGAACTAGAAGAACGAAATTTTAATAACATTTGTCTGGTTCTGAACGATGTGCCTTCTCAAAAGAAGACGAGATACGGTTACGACTATTATGAACATTGATATATTTTTTGAGAATTTAGAATATTCACTTAATAGAACCGTAAAAATCAATTTCAAGTATTCATTACCAGATGCAAACTAAAATTAATAATATTCCTTTCTCATTAATAGTAAGTTACCTGGTTTTTCTGTTTTTTGCAATTGGCCCTTTTATTGGTTTCATCACAAGAACTTTTTTTGATATATTTTATAATTATGTGATGATTTTATTCTGCCTGGTTGCAGTATTTCTAATTTATCTGAATAATCTTAAAATAAATATACCAAAATACCTGGGATGGTTTATTGCATTCACAATGTACACAATACTCTCAGATATCTTTATTGTCGATATTAATCTTGATTTTCAATATTTCTATTCTCATCGCCTGCTTGGTACTGTACTTGTGCTACTAATAATCGAGAATGTTATTATTACCAGACAATTTTTTCGTACTCTTTTTATAACCAATCATATCGTATTATTTATAGCATTTGTTGTTATTATTATTCAACAATTTGGGAATCGAATGTTCTTTGTAGATCCTATTTTTCATGATGTACTAACTTCAAGAGAGTACTCCAATACCCGATTCCCTTCGATTTATTCATGGATCGGATCAGCAGGTATAATGGGACTTTGCTTCTTTCCTGTACTAGGATTGCAAATATCGCATCATTTAAAAAATAACTTTAAAGGTGTATTCTACCTGTTTTTGATTGGAGCCGTGGTTTCTTTTATCTCAAAGTCTCGATTTATCATGCTCAACTATCTTTTCTTGCTTTTTCTTATACCTATATACAAAGGATTTAATTTTAAAGTTTTTTTAAAATACACAATTATTATTATTCTTTTTGCATTCTCGGCTTACCAAGGCAGCAAGATGATTGGATTAGATACTGATAGGATAATCCGAGAACGAATTCTTGAGCAAAACAGAGGAGGTATGATCGAAGGATCGGCCGGTACCAGAATACTAGCATTTAAAGTATTTAAGAAACTTTATTTTAAAAATCCGATTATTGGAAAAGGTCAGTTTCATCGTTCGGTTAAAACAAGCACTGATACTGAATTACTCCAAGAATTACATGGTAGATCCTCCCAAATTCATGTTGGATATTTATCTTTATTTTATTTTTATGGTTTAATAGGTGGCGTTATATATCTGATCTTCCTCTATCATATTTCAAAACATACTTATGCGATAGGGATTAGCACAAAATACTGGGGTCCCTTTTTCGCTATAATGCAATTCTTATTAACGAATCTTACCGGAGTGTATTTTCATATGTTTATAATAGGTCTTGTTCTATCAATGGTCTACTATAAATATTATGAGAGGATAGGTAATGAATCCGAAGAATCAGAATTACCTGCTCTGGGGTTTAGAGTGCCTGATATTAAAAGTTAATATCAAGAACAAGCTACATGAAAAAGATAGTATGGACCATAAATTCAATATTTCCTGATGCAGCGGAAAAATTAGGTGTCTCACTCGGTGAAAAAGGACACTGGCTGTATTCATTATTCAACTCAATAAAAGATGAGCTTAAAAATAAAGTCAGTTTTCATATTATCCATTTTAAACACGGCCTTAAAGAACAACAGATATTTCAGAAAGATGAAGTCACCTATTATTTACTTCCTCTAAAGACATATTCTTATTTAAATAATTATAAAAATGAACTTAAGTCACTTAAAGGAATTATTACAAGTATAAAGCCCGATCTGGTTCATATACACGGAACTGAAGATGCATATGGCCTCATAACCAAAGAAATTGATATTCCGGTAATCATTTCTATACAAGGTATACGAAACGAAATCATCAAGTATTATTTCTCAGATATTAAGAAAAAGGAATATGTTAAAATTATTTTAAAATATAGAGACTGGAGTATGCTGAAAAATCTCCTGTCCTGGAAAATAAAAACGAAACATGAAAGAGAAATTATTAAAGCCAACAATTATTTCATTGGACGTACATTTTTTGATCAGGCATGCATAAAGGCTATGAATCCAAGTGCAAACTATCTGACCGGAGAAGATCATAGAATAATTCGGAGCGAATTTTATCAATCAGATTGGAAATTGGAAAATTCAGATAAATATCGGATACATACAACTCTTTCAGAATCACCATATAAGGGCATTTTTTTGCTACTTAGTAGTATAGAAATCATAAAACAGATTTATCCTGAGATCCAAGTCTACATAGCAGGTACTTTTAAAGGCGCAATCGGTAAAGAGGTGAAATACCAGATAAGGAAAAAGAAATTAAACAATAATTTCTGTTTTTTAGGAAGATGTAATGCAGATCAGTTGATCAACTCCATGTTAAAGTCCAGATTGTTTGTTCTCCCGTCATTCATTGATAATTCGCCCAATAGTTTACAGGAAGCTCAAATACTTGGAATGCCTGTAGTTGCTTCGTATACAGGAGGAATACCCTCACTGGTTGAGGAACATCATACAGGGTTGCTTTTTCCTCGAGGAGATGAAAAATATCTTTCACTGCAGATAATAAGACTGATTGAAGATGACAATCTCGCATATCTTCTTGGAAAAAATTCAAAAGAATATCGTATTACGCGAAATAATCCGGAAAAATTGAAATCCAATTATATACTACTTTACAATAGATTTCTTCAGCACTAATTATTGATGAAAAAGTTCTTGAATATTCAACAATTCCTATTCTCAAAAGAATTCATAAAAAATATTTTTAATGCTTCTTTTTATTTTGGCAATTCAATTATTCAAGCAATAACAGGTATTGTTGCGGCACCTATATTTGCTCGAAATTTATTACCTGAGGATTTTGCAATTATCGGATATTTTACCGCCATCGTTGGATTTACCAATCCTTTGATACACTTATCAATGGGGAATTATTATACAATAAAATATTTCAAAAATACCGAAGAGGAAAATAAGCAATTATTATGGACAATTCTGTTGTTTCTGATTGGCTGGAATATTATTTTGCTTCCAACACTATTTTTAGCCTTAAATTTAATTTTTCATATAATCGACCACTCATATACTGCTTATCCATTCTTGCTTATTGTATATGGAAGTGCTTTTTTTAATATCTCCTTATTGTTTGCTCAAATCAACTACCGGGTGAAGAAAAAAGCAATCCAATACTTTATTCTTTCATCGGCATTAACAATACTGAATGTACTTATCTCTATATTATTTGTTGTTCGTTATCAAATGGGGGCAACAGGTAAACTGGGTGGTAATTTTGTTGCTGACATAATCATTGGTATAGTTGCTTTTGTTGTAATCCGTAAGTATTGCAGTCCAAAATTCAAATGGCAATATGTCAGAGAGGGAATTCAAATCGTTTCACCACTTATCTTGGGAACTTTAATAATATTCTCAATAAGAAATATTGACAAAATTCTATTGGAACGATTAAACAATTCTTATGAATTTGGATATTATAGTATTGGTTATAACAACGCTCAATATTTAGTCATACTTGGAACAGCATTATATGCTGCCTTTGAACCGGATGTAATTAAATATACCATTAATAGAAATAAACGAAAACTCACTTTATATCTGGCAGGAGTAACTCTGATATTAATCACAATTACTGTGATTTATCTAATTTTTTCAAAATATATTACGCATTATCTTACAAGTGGAAGATATACAAGGGCATATATGTATGCTAATATCATTGCCGTAGCAGGATTCTTTTTTAGCTTGAGCAAACTATTACTTACGATTTTATTAGCTCTAAAAAAAACTAAAAATATTCTGTTAATAAATAGTATATCCGCTTTATTAGCAATCATTATTTATAAATTATCCATAATGAAATATGGGTTCTATGGCGCTGCATATGGTAGAATTATTATCGGTTTCACTATTTGTTTGCTAATTGTTATATTTATTCTGCTAAGTACAAGAAAAAAACAACAAATACTCGATAACACAGATGAAAAAGGAGTATTGTGAAGATTTTAGGGGATATTTAATTAAGTACCTTGAAAACAATTATTTAAAAATAATTGTCATTTGCTTTTCTTTGTTAAAAAGAATGGAATGTGTCATAAAGGGCATTCAGCTTGGGAGAATGTGTAAATTTTATGGAAATACCATATTTCACCGGGAACCACTCACTGAAATATCAATAGGTAACAATTGTACTTTCAGATCAAATTTTAAATCAAACTTTGTGGGGTTAAATCATAAATGTTTACTGGCCACATTGCGAAAAGGGGCACAATTAAAAATAGGAAATCATTGTGGTATTAGCGGGGCCACTATCAGTATTGCATATAAAGCCATTATACATGATAATGTATTAATAGGTGCTAATGCTTTTATTACCGATTTTGACTGGCATAATATTGATCCCTTGCACCGTCATGAACCTTGTACTGAGTATAAAGCCGTTGAAATAAGAAAAAATGCATGGATTGGAATAAATACTGTTATACTGAAAGGAGTAACTATCGGCGAGAATTCCATAATAGGAGCAAACAGTGTTGTTACAGATAATATTCCCGATAATGTAATTGCCGCCGGAAATCCATGCAAAATAATTAGAAATATTAGATAAAGAAATCCTCCATGTTTATTAAAATTATACTTAACGAACCTTATCCGCATGGGAAAGCCTGTACAAATAGAATTCATTACTATGCGAAAGGATTAATAGAACTGAACGAAGCTGTTGAGATCATCATTCCACGAGCCAAACGAAACACTGAAAAAGAATTGTTAAATCGTGAAATTAAAGGAGTATTTGAAAATGTACCATTTATTTATACACCGGGAATCACAGTTAGGACAAAATCCAAATTGATGAACAAATTTTATGATATCAAAGGACTATGGAGAGCATGTTATTATTTTATACGAAACAGAAAATATACGGATATAATACTTCTTGTGAGTAATAAACCTACACATATTCTGGTTTTCAAGTTTATCTCACGAATTATTAAAGCCAAATACCTGATCGAAAAAAGTGAAATTCCTTTTAAACTAAAAAAAATCAACTATTTGAAACAGCTGTATATCAGAAATATATTTAAACTCTTCGATGGTTTCATCGTGATCTCAAATTACCTGAAAAATTATTTTGCAGAAATCGTTCCTTATAAGGCTAAAATTATCATCATACCTATTTTAGTAAACTCGGAAGAATTTTTAAACCACAAAAATCTTCCTGCCGTCTATACGAGAAATATTGTGTATACAGGTACCCTCGATGAGAATAAAGACGGGGCTTTAAGCCTGATCAAAGCATTTGCAATTGTTCTTGAAAGGATACCGGATGCTAAATTAATTATGATAGGATCAGCTAATCATAATTCTGATTATCAAAAACTTACAAAACTGATTGAACATTTAAACCTACAAAATAATGTTATTCTGACAGGCTATGTATCACGGAAAGTCATGATCGATTATTTGATGAATTCCACAGCACTCGCTCTAGCAAAACCTGATAATCAACAATCGGAAGCATGTTTTCCCACAAAACTTGGTGAATATCTGATGACAGGGAAACCGGTTGTTGTCACCAGGGTTGGAGAAATACCAATTTATCTTAAAAATGAAGTTACTGCATTAATTGCTGAACCCGGAAACAATCATGATTTTGCTAAAAAATTAATTAGGGCATTAACTAATGAACAGGACGGACAAATTATTGGGAGTAATGGCAAGAAACTGGCTATTGATGAGTTCGATTATAAAAAGAATACAGAGCGATTGAGAGACTTTATACATAGCTATTTGTCGCATTGATAAATCCTTTATGATGAAACAATCGCATACTCTGAAAGTATTAATTACCGGCGACTACTGCCCTGTTAATATTACTATTACAAATTGCCAGAATAGACAATTTGATAAAATTTACAATGATGTTCTTCCTGTTATACAGGATAAGGATGTTTCCATAATGAATCTGGAATGCCCATTGATCGATATTATGACTCCTATTACTAAAAGTGGTCCAATTCTATTCGCTCCAACCTGTTGTATTGAGGGCATAAAATATGGAGATTTTGATGTCGCAGCTCTTGCAAACAATCACATTTTAGATCAGGGTGATAGAGGAATCGAAAGTACTGTGAAGGTTTGTGAAGTAAACGGGATAAGAACTGTTGGAGCAGGAATGAATGCCCTTGAAGCATCGAGAACACTTTTTCTTGAAACAAGAAACGCAGTTATTGCCGTAATTAACAGTACAGAAAATGAACATTCTATTGCTACATCTTCCGGAGCGGGAGCAAATCTTCTGGACGATATAAACATGTATTATGCAATTCAGGAGGCAAAATCGAAAGCAGATTATATCCTGCTGATCGTCCATAGTGGAAATGAAAAGTATCATCTGCCAAATCCAAGGATGGTGGATCGTTTTCGTTTCTATGCTGATTTGGGTGCAACTGCAGTTATTGCACACCATTCCCATGTGCCAACAGGATATGAAATATACAATGGAGTTCCCATATTCTATGGTCTGGGTAATTTCATATTTGACAAGAAGAAACCAACTTACGATTATTGGCATCAGGGATATATATGCCGGCTTGAACTTGAAAAATCGAGAGTCAAGAAATTTGATATCATCCCCTATTTTCAGAATAAGGAACATGATGGACTAAAATTAATGACTGGTATAAATCAAAGTACATTCAATCAACGAATGAAGGAACTATCTGAGATAATTTCTGATCATAATACCTTGTTTGAAAACTGGATAAAATATAGCACCAATAAGACCAACCGGAAATGGTATCTTAGAGTATTACTTAATTTTAACTTAATTCAACAGATAGCTTACAGACTCAAAATTTTAAATAAAAAGATAATAAATCGTAATCAGTTGATCAAATTGCTGACTCTCTTTCGATGTGATTCATTGAGAGATATAATTATTAAACTTATTGAAAAAGAACTTGATACATAACTTATGCTGATAACTCTCTAATTAATTGAATATTTAATTTTTGTATTTACGCCTGAATGTTTCATAATAATTAAAATGAGTATCGGAAAAGATAAACAAAAGAATTATCTTATTCGAAACAAAAATGACATGAATCTAATCAATTTCATAGAGAGCTTTCCAGACGAAGCGTCATGCAGGAAGAAATTTAAAGAG
>Ga0299912_10001288_pt1 | contig 20326 bp, 25 predicted proteins | sample RVTome_2_FD_207667 | JGI IMG/M metagenome (GOLD analysis project Ga0299912, IMG submission 207667) | Soil microbial communities from uranium-contaminated site in the Upper Colorado River Basin, Wyoming, United States - RVT95D214 (version 2) ... | reverse complement strand
ATACTACAACTCAATCTTTTCAGGACTTGTGCCTTGCAGGAACTCTTCCAACCGCCAGAGAATATAGCTGCTAATATACTTAATTCTAAACAGTTAACCTTAGCCCTGGCTTAGCCGGACAGAAATGCCCAAAATTATATTATCAGGATCATGGAAAGAACAATTGGAACAATAAGGCTCCGCATCTTCCTCACCGGCGTGGGGGGGCAAGGCACCCTCCTGGCCAGCCGGGTCTTGGGAGAGGCGGCCCTGGAGGCCGGTTTCTCCCCCCTGGTGAGCGAAACCCACGGCATGGCCCAGCGGGGAGGGATCGTCGTCTCCACCGTGGTCCTGGGGGAGTTGAAAAGCCCCATCATTTCCCCGGGGGAGGCGGACGTGCTTCTGGGGTTCGAGGCTCTGGAGGCCTTCCGGGCCCTGGATCGCTGCCACGCCCGCACCCTGGTGATCGCCAACACCGCGGCCATCGCTCCTTACCCGGTGGCCACCGGCCAGGCCCAATATCCGCCGGTAGACCGCTTGATGCAACTCCTGGGGGAGCACGTGGGCGGGCTTTTGGCCTTTGACGCCGGGGAGCTGGCCCGCCGGGCCGGCAGCGCCCTGGCGGTGAACATGGTGCTCCTGGGAGCCCTGGCCGCCACCGCTTCCCTCCCTTTCAGCCGGGAGGACCTGCTCCACATCCTCCACACCCGTACCAACCCCAAGTTTCTGGAGGCCAATCTGAACGCCTTTCAATCGGGGGTGGACGAGGCCCAAGATGCCCAGAATTGGGTAAAACGGCCCGGGGCCTGGCATTAAGGTTGTTTAGGTATGAAACCGGATGCTCCTGGGAGGCGGCGGCCCACAAAATATCGGCAGTTGTCCCATACCGCGGATTTGGGCCTGCGCATCTGGGGAGAGTCCCCGGAGGAGCTCTTTGAAAACGCCGGGGCCGCACTGACCGCCGTTCTCACGGACCGGCGGCGCCTGCGGCGGCAAAAGACCGAGGAAATTAGGGTGGAGGCCCCCGACCTGGAAGCCCTCCTGGTTGCGTGGCTGAATCACCTGCTTTATCTTTATGACGTGGACGCTTTTTTGGGCCGGGAATTCCAGGTATTGCAGCTAACCGCGCAACGCCTGACGGCCAGGGCCCGGGGAGATTACTTCGATCCCTCACGGCACGTGGCCCGGACCGCGGTCAAAGCCGCCACGTACCACCATCTGGAAATAGTTAACCGAAAGGGCCGTTGGGAGGCCACGGTGATATTGGATTTGTGAGAGGGTCTATTAATGGCCAGTGGTCAGTGACCAGTGGCCAGTAAAATATGAAAACATTCTGATTACTGATTACTGATTACTGATTACTAATCACGGATCACTGTCTTTAAATGGCTACCAACGTTAAACTACGGCAGGTGGATGAGTATCGCTGGGAGATCCCCCGGGAGGGGAAGATGCGCACCCGGGGTCTGATCTTCGCCTCCCAGAAGATGATCGCCAAGATCCAGGAGGACCAAAGCCTGCAGCAGGTGGCCAACGTGGCCACTTTGCCGGGGATTGAGGGGGCGTCCCTGGCCATGCCCGATATCCATTGGGGTTATGGCTTCCCCATCGGCGGGGTGGCGGCCTTTAATTTAGAAGAAGGGGTGGTTTCCCCCGGGGGCGTGGGCTATGACATCAACTGCGGCGTGCGCCTGCTCCGCACCAATCTGGAAAGGCCGGAAGTGGAGCCCCGCATCGAGGACCTGGTCAACGCCCTGTTCAGCAATATCCCTTCGGGGCTGGGTTCCCGGCGCAAAGATATGAAGCTCACGGTTCCCACTTTGCATGAAGTAATGCGTTTGGGGGCCGGCTGGGCGGTAAAAAAAGGGTTTGGGACTAAGGAAGATTTGGCGCATATCGAGGCCCAAGGGCAGATTCCCGGGGCCGACCCGGAGTTGGTCTCCGATTTTGCCATGAACCGGGGTAAAGACCAGTTGGGCACGTTGGGCTCCGGCAACCACTTCGTGGAAATAGGCTATATCCAGGAAATATTTGATGACCAGGTGGCCGGGGCCCTGGGCCTTTTTAAAGGCCAGATCACGGTCATTGTCCATACCGGCTCCCGGGGTTTGGGCCACCAGGTCTGTGACGACTATATCAAGGTGATGCTCAAGGCCGCCCAGAAATACGGTATTGAACTGCCGGACCGCCAGCTCTGCTGCGCGCCCTTGAGTTCGCCGGAGGGGAAGCGATACTTGGCGGCCATGGCCGCGGCGGCCAATTTCGCCTTCGCCAACCGGCAGATGATCACCCATTGGGTCCGGGAGAGCTTTCAGCAGGTCCTGCAGAAGGGGCCCAAGGACCTGGGCCTGGAGCTGATTTACGACGTGGCTCATAACATCGCCAAGATCGAAGAGCACCGGGTGAACGGCAAAAAGAAAAAGTTGTGCGTCCACCGCAAGGGCGCGACCCGGGCCTTTCCCCCGGGCCATCCGGAGACGCCCGCGGCTTACCAGGAGACGGGCCAGCCGGTGCTCATCCCCGGGGACATGGGACGCTACTCCTTTGTGCTGGTGGGCACGGAACAGGCCCTCACCGAGACCTTCGGCAGCACCTGCCACGGCGCGGGCCGGGAGATGTCCCGGCATGCGGCCCTGAAGGCGGCCCGGGGCCGGTCCATTGTCCAGGAAATGAAGGCCAAGGGGATCGTGGTCCGGGGCGCGGGCCGGGGCACCATTGATGAAGAAATCTCCGAGGCTTACAAAGACGTGGAAGAAGTGGTGGAAGTGGCCCACGGCGCGGGCATCAGCCGCAAGGTGGCGAAGTTGCGGCCTCTAGGGGTGATTAAGGGGTAATTAATGAATATACCATATACATTCTACGGTGATCTTTTAGGGATATCCAATTATTATAAACTTGATCCTGAAACTGCATACGAGAAACTAGATAAGTTTTACGCCATAACTTACAGAAATTTATCAAATTATTGCCATAATAATTCCAATGTTGTTAATGTTAACATGTTCAGCGATAGTATTTTGATATATGGAGATAATGCCAAGGAGATTTTAGTCAAGCTGTGTAGCCTTTATGTTAATCTTGTTAGCGAAAATCTTTTGTTGCGAGGTGCTATTGTAGATGGAAAACTTCAATATGATGAAAGGATTGAGCTCAACAATTTTCAGAAAAAATTACCATATACAAATTTGTTAGCTATGGCCGTAGGGTTAGAAAAATCAGTAAAGGGTTCTCGCCTATTGATAGACAAAAGGTTAGCAAAAAAATTACTGAATGGACAGTTATCATCGTGGCTTACTATTGATGGTTATTTAGATAATTATGATATACAGTCTGATATATCATCTAACGATATATTAAGGAAAATATGTCTTACTCCAAACCATCGATGTTACGAGCTTTTATATTTCTGGAATTATAATGAATTTTTGCACGATAATAATTTAGAAAAGAAATTAAATTTAAAAGACAAATTAAAAGAAATTGCTAAAATGTCTGATTCTACTATTAGTAAACAGTACAATGAAACAATTGCTCTTTTAGATCGGAGTTTTCATAGGGAGCAATATACTAAAAAAAGATTAGGAGAATAAGTCTCCTACTCATCCCCAATTTTTGGCTTGAGGATGAACCTGGTTACCATATTAAGCTTAGTCTGAATTAATACGTTCCCAAGCCCAGCTTGAGAACGAGATAAAAAATAATTCTCTTGCGCCTTTGCGGCTTAGCGTCTTTGCGTGAGATAAAATATGTTCGATAGACTCTCCGACAAACTGGCCGCGGTCTTCAAAAAGCTCAAAGGCCACGGCAAGCTCACCGAGGCCCAGGTGGAAGAGGCCCTCCGGGAGGTGAGGCTCGCTCTCCTGGAAGCCGACGTCCACTACAAGGTGACCAAAAGCTTCATCGAGTCCATCAAGGTGAGGGCCGTGGGCGAAGAAGTGATGCGCTCCCTGACCCCGGCCCAGCAGGTGGTGAAAATCGTCCACGAAGAGCTGACCCAACTCCTGGGGGGCGAATCCCCCCGCCTGGACCTGAGCGGGAAGCTCCCCGTGGCCATGATGCTGGTGGGCCTCCAGGGCTCCGGCAAGACCACCACCGCGGGCAAACTGGCCCGCCGCCTCAAAAGCCAGGGCCGCCAGCCTTACCTGGTCCCCGCGGACGTGCAGCGGCCCGCGGCCATTGAACAGTTGAAACGCCTGGGCGGGGAGATCGGCGTGGACGTCCATCCCACCCAGCCGGAGCAGAACCCGGTGGCCATCGCCGTTGCTGCCATGGAAGCGGCCTACACCGCAGGCTATGACATCGTCATCCTGGACACCGCGGGCCGCCTCCATATCGACGCGCCCCTGATGGACGAACTCAAGGCCATCAGAGAAAAGACGGAACCCAAGGAGATTCTCCTGGTGGCCGACGCCATGACCGGCCAGGATGCGGTGCAGGTGGCCCAGAAATTCCACGACCTCCTTAAGCTCACCGGGGTCATCCTCACCAAGATGGAGGGCGACGCCCGGGGCGGAGCGGCCTTGTCCATGCGGGCGGTGATCGGTAAACCCATCAAGTTCCTGGGGGTGGGGGAAAAATTGGACGCGCTGGAGGTCTTCCATCCGGACCGGCTGAGTTCCCGGATTTTGGGCATGGGGGACGTCCTCACCCTCATCGAGAAGGCCCAAGAGACTTTTGACGCGGACCAGGCCCAGGCCCTGGAAAAAAAACTGCGGAAAGAAGGTTTTACCCTGGAAGATTTCCGGGACCAATTGCGGCAAATTAAAAAGATGGGTACAATGGAACAATTATTGAATATGATTCCGGGCCTGGGCCGGAACAAGGCCCTCAAGGACCTGAAACCCGACGACCGGGAACTGAAACGGGTGGAGGCCATTATCAACTCCATGACCCCCAAGGAACGGGCCGACCACCAGATCATCGACGGCAGCCGCCGCCGCCGCATCGCCCAGGGTAGCGGCACCAGCGTCCAGGACGTCAACCGGTTGCTAAAAAACTTTACTGCTACCCAAAAAATGATAAAACAAATGACCCAGGCAGGGAAACGGGGCAAACCCCCCTTTATCCCTGGGAAATTTTTTTAAAATATATTTGGGGAGGGGGCAGGGGCCGTCGGCGCAAGCTTTCCAGCCAGTGGGTCCCCCTGGATACCTCCCCCAACACCAAACCAAAGGAGGATAAAACGGCCTCATGGCATTACGTATCCGGCTGGCCCGTTTCGGCGCCAAGAAGCGCCCTTACTATCGCATCGTGGTGACTAACAGTGAGTCTCCCCGGGATGGCAAATTTTTGGAGATTGTGGGGTCTTATGATCCCCGTCAAGATCCGGCCGGGGTCACGGTGAAAGAGGAGCTCCTGACTTTGTGGTTGAGCCGGGGAGCCACCCCTACGGACACCGTGGCCAGCCTCTTGAAACGGCGGGGCGCGCCCGCCGCCGCGTCGGAAGCCTGAAGCGCCCACCCGGGAGACCCTAAAGAGGTGGAGTCCACCCCATCCCCGACGAGGTGGCGACAATGAAAGACTTGGTAAAGTTCATCGCACAGGCTCTTGTGGACCAACCTGACCAGGTGCAGGTCAACGAAATCGAAGGGCAGCAGACCTCCGTCATCGAGCTCAGAGTGGCTAAAGAAGATCTGGGGAAAGTGATCGGCAAGCAGGGGCGTACGGCCCGGGCCATGCGCACCATTTTGAGCGCGGCCTCCACCAAGATTCGCAAGCGGTCGGTCCTGGAAATCCTTGAGTAAGGGGCCAAGGACTGCACCCGCATTATTAGGACTGGGGCGGGTATCCGGGGTTCACGGCCTCCGGGGCCTCCTGAAGGTGCGGGCGGATGCCGCCACCGCCACCACTGACCCGGCGGTGATCGCCGCACTGGGGGAAGTGGAAATCGGGGGCCGACGCCACCGGGTTTTGGACGCGGTTCGCCGGAAAGGGCAAATTTTGCTGAGCCTGGAGGGTATCCACACCCGAGACCAGGCGGAAGCGCTTGTGGGGCAAGAGGTCCAAGGAGAGGTTGACCGCTTCCCCCCACTCCCGGAGGGAGAATATTACTGGTTCCAGGTTTTGGGACTGCCGGTTCTTAATGCCGCGGATGGGGCGCCGTTGGGGCATCTTCAGGAAATTATTCCCACCCCGGGCCATGACGTCTATGTGGTGCGCCGGGGGGAGGGGGAGTTGCTCCTGCCCGCGGTGGAGGAGGTGGTAACCGAAATCAATCTGGAGGAGGGTTGGATCAAGGTGGCGCCGCCCCCAGGGCTCCTGGAGGCATATGCTCATTGAGCTGCTGACCCTGTTCCCGGATTTTTTCGCCTCCCCCCTCAGCCAGAGCATGCTTAACCGGGCCCAATCCCAGGGGGCCGTGGAGTTCCGGGTTTTGGACCTCCGGGACTTCACCCACGACCGCCACCGGGTGGCGGATGACCGCCCCTTTGGGGGCGGCCCCGGGATGGTCCTGAAGATTGAGCCCCTGGTGCGGGCCATCCTCACGGTTAGAGAGCAGGACCCGGAAGTGCGGGTCATTCTTTTGAGCCCCCAGGGTCCTTTGTTTAACCAGGATAAGGCCCGGGAGCTGGCCCAGGTGCAGCACTTGCTGTTGATCTGCGGCCATTATGAAGGGGTGGACGACCGCCTCCGCTTTTATATTGATGCAGAGCTGTCCATCGGCGATTATATCTTAACCGGGGGTGAGATTCCGGCGCTGGTGGTGGCGGACGCGGTGACCCGGCTGCTCCCCGGGGTCCTGGGGGGCGAAGGGGCCGTGGAGGAAGAGTCCTTTCAGACCGGGTTGCTGGAATATCCCCACTACACCCGGCCCCGGGACTTCGAAGGCCATGAGGTGCCGGAGGCCCTCTTGAGCGGCGACCACCGGCGCATTAATCGTTGGCGGCGGCAGCAGGCCCTGGAGCGCACCGCGCGGCTTCGCCCCGATTTGCTGGAAAAAGCGGTCCTGGATGACGAGGACCGAGAGTTTTTGGCAACATTATCTGATTCTGGAAAGAAAGATTAGGTGGTATTTATGGAACGCGTTGACCAACTATCCCGGGAACAGATGCGGGCGGATCTCCCCGCTTTCCGCCCGGGAGACACTGTGGAAGTGCATGTGCGCATTGTGGAAGGGGACAAGGAGCGGATCCAGGTCTTCAAAGGGGTGGTCATCCGTAAACGGGGGGCGCTCACCGGGTCCACCTTCACCGTCCGCAAAGTCTCTTACGGCGTGGGGGTGGAACGCATCTTCCCCTTACATTCCCCGAATATCGATCAGGTGGTGGTTCTCACCCGGGGCGCGGTCAAGCGCAGCCGCCTTTACTATCTGCGCCAGCGGATGGGCAAAGCGGCCCGGATCAAAGAAAAGCGGACCCCCCTGGCATGAAAAAGCTCCGGGCCGGCAAGCAGGTATTTGCTGACCCGGAGGCTTATTGGCGTTTGCAGGGACTTCCCCTCATCGCCGGGGCGGATGAAGTGGGCCGGGGCCCCCTGGCGGGGCCGGTGGTGGCCGCAGCGGTGATCTTGCCCCCTGAGTGCCGGCTTCCCGGACTCCGGGATTCCAAGCGCCTGACCCCCGAAGCCAGGACCGCTCTGGATATCGAGATCCGGAGCCGGGCCCTGGCTTTTGCCGTTAAGGAACTGGGGCCCCGCCACATCGAGCGCTTAGGCATACTGGCCGCGTCCCTGAAGGCCATGGCCATGGCGGTTAAGGCCCTCTCCCTTCTTCCAGAAATGATCCTGGTGGACGGGCCCCATCCCCTGCCTCTGGCTTATCCTCAACAGCCGGTGATTAAAGGGGACGACCGTTGTCCCTCCATCTCCGCGGCCGCGATTCTGGCCAAGGTGCACCGGGACCGACTGATGGCCTCCTACCACCGGCAATATCCCCAATACAATTTCCCCCGGCACAAAGGCTACGCCACCCCGGAGCACCTGGAGGCCCTGCGCTGCTGGGGCCCCTGCGACCTCCACCGGCGCACCTTCCGGGGGGTGAAGGAATGGGTGATGAAGGGGGAATGAATCTTTTTGGTGGGGCAGGCCTCCGTGCCTGCCGTCGTTTTGGATAGATTAGCTTTGAATTGGCGGGCACGGAGGCCCGCCCCACCTCATATGAATACAACTCGGTGGCACAGGCGTCTCGCCTGTGCTAAAAACCTTTTAACGAGGCGGTTATGAAGGACTCGCGGCGACAATTAGGCGACGCCGGCGAAGACCTGGCCGCCGCGGCTTTGAAAAAGCAAGGCTACAAGATCCTGGAGCGCAATTATGTGACGCCTTTGGGGGAGATCGACCTCATCGCCCGGCACCGTGGCGACCTGGTCTTCATTGAGGTGAAGACCCGGAAGAGCGTCAGGTTCGGGGAACCCCAGGACGCGGTCTCCGCCCCCAAACAAGCCCGGATGCGCAGGTTGGCGGATTATTACTTGAAACAGAAACGCCTGGGGGAGGTTCAGGTCCGCTTTGATGTGGTGGGGATTACCCTGCATGGAGATAAACTCCAGGTAGAAATTATTCCGAATGCTTTTTAATTTCCTTAAAAAAAAATTTAGGATGAGTTCGTTATTCATAGTCGCCACCCCCATCGGCAATCTGGAGGACATCACCCTCCGGGCCCTCCGGGTCCTCAAGGAGGTGGACCTCATTGCCGCGGAGGACACCCGCCACACCCGGAAACTCCTCACCCACTTCGGCATCAAAACCCCCCTCAGCAGCTACCACGCCCATAACCAGAAGACTCGGGGCCCGGAGCTGATCCAGCGCCTGCAAAACGGCCAAAATATCGCGCTGGTGAGCGACGCCGGCACCCCGGGCTTTTCCGACCCCGGAGCCGACTTAGCGGCCCTTGCCTGGGACGCGGGGATTAAAGTGGAGGCCGTGCCCGGCCCCGCCGCGGGGGTGGCGGCCCTGTCCATGTCCGGGTTTAAAGGGGACGTCACCTTCGTGGGCTTTCTCCCCACCCGGGAAGGAAAGCGCCGGGAGCTTTTGAGCCGCTTGGCTAACGAGCCCCGGGTGGTTATAATATACCTGTCCCCCCGGCGCCTGCTCCCCACCCTGGAGGAAATCGCCGCGGTCATGGGCAACCGCCGGGTGCTGGTGGTCCGGGAACTCACCAAGAAGTTCGAGGAGGCCTGGCGGGGGCCGGTGGGAGAAATCGCCGAAAAACTGGCGGGCCGGGAAATCAAAGGGGAATGCGCCCTGGTCCTCTCCTGTCCCGAAGGAGAGCCGGCCCGGGAAGTGAACCTCACCGAGCACCTTCTGAAAACGTCCCGGGAAAGCCGTCTCCAGGGACGGCAGCTTACCGACCTGGTGGCCGGAGGATTGAAATTGCCCCGGCGCCAGGTGTATCAGGCCTACCTGGCCTTAAAAGCCCAGGGCCGGGTTAAATAGAATTGGCTAGTGGGGGGAGAGCAGAGAATTAGCTATCAGCGGTCAGCTTATACTAAGTCGCTGTCAAAGAGTTAATATTGAGCTGTCATTCTGAACGGGGCGAAGCGGAGTTAAAAATCTCGTATTTTGAGATTCTTCGCGGCGCTCAGAATGACAATGCTACTCTTTTGACCGCATCTTGGTCTTAAAGATTTTATTTTTAGCTAATAGCTGACGGCTGAAAGCTGAAAGCTTGGCCTCCATTCAAACTGAAATTCGCATATGTCTAAGCTATCCGTGTCAGACAAAAAATCGAAAATCCCGGTGGTGGAAAAGGAAATTTGGGTGGAAAACCGTCTCGGACTCCATGCCCGGCCCGCGGCCCAGGTGGCGCAGCTGGCCCAGAAGTTCGACGGGGACATCATCCTGGAAAAAGATGGCGCCCGGGTCAACGCCAGGGACCTGTTGGCCCTCCTGGCATTGGACTGCCCCCAGGGGACCCGCCTGGTGCTCCGGGCTATCGGGCCCCAGGCCCAGGAGGCTGCGGCCGCCATATTTTCCTTGTTTGCCAGAAAGTTCGGAGAGAAATGACGCGCCAGAACCGCATCCTCCAGGGCATTCCCGCGTCCCCCGGCATTGTGCTGGGCCGCGCCAAGGTCCTGGCCGACCGGGAGGCCCAGCCCTTCTATTGCCTCCTCTACTCTCCGGAAGAGATCAACGGAGAGATGGACCGCTTCCTGAAGGCCGTGGAGCAGGCCGAAGCGGACCTCATCTCCTTGAAAGACTCCCTGCCCCCGGAATATCAGGAACACGCCCATCTTCTGGACCTGCAAATCCTGATGCTCAAAGAGCGGATGATCTTCCAGGAAACCCAACGCCTCATCCAAGAGGAACGCTACAATGCCGAATGGGCCTTGTTCCAGGCCTGGCAGAAGGTGATGGAGCTGTTCCGGGGGATTGGAGACCCTTACATCAAGGGCCGTATTCAAGACGTGGAGGAAGTCTATCGCCGCCTGCAGTCCAACTTGACGGGCAAAGAGACCTGGAGCCTCTCCTCCCAGGAACCGGTGATTCTGGTGGCCCGGGACCTCTCCCCCGCGGAAGCCACCCAGATGAGCAGGTCCCAGGTGCTGGGGTTTATCACCGAAAGGGGCGGGCGGACGTCTCATACCGCCATTATCGCCCAATCCCTGGAGATTACGGCGGTGGTGGGGGTGGACTTCGCCACCCGGGAGATTGCCACCGGCGACGCGGTGATTATGGACGGGTTATCGGGCCAGATAATCCTGGACCCGGACGAAGCCATGAGCGCCTCCTACCAGGTCCGGAAGAAGGAATTCGAGGCTTTCAAGGAGGAAGTGGCCCAATCCGGCAGCCTGCCCGCCACCACCATCGATGAATACGCCACCCAGGTCTTGGCCAACATCGAACTGCCGGAGGAAGTGGAATTGGGGCTCAAGAATGGCGCGGATGGGGTAGGCCTTTACCGCACCGAGTTTCTCTATCTCCGGCTGCGTCGCCTGCCCACCGAAGATGAACTCTTCGAAGATTATCGCCGGGTGGTGGAGGCCATGCGGCCCCGGGTGGTGACCATCCGCACCCTGGATATCGGCGGCGATAAGTTTCTCTCCCCCCTGGAATACGCGCCGGAAATGAACCCGGCCCTGGGGCTCAGGGCCATCCGTTTCTGCCTCAAAGAACCCGATATCTTTCGCACCCAATTAAAAGCCATTCTCCGGGCCTCGGCTTACGGCCGGGTTCGGGTCATGTTCCCCCTCATCTCCAGTGTCCAGGAAATGAAAGAGGCCAGGGAGCTTCTGGATAAGGTCAAGGAAGAACTGGCACGAGAGGGAGTCCCCTTTGACCACCGCATGCCGGTGGGAGCCATGATCGAAGTGCCCGCGGCGGTTACCCTGGCCCACCTCCTGGCCCATCACGCAGACTTCTTTAGCATTGGCACCAATGACCTGATACAATATGCTCTGGCCATTGACCGGGTCAACAAGCAGGTGGCCGACATGTATCAGCCCCTGCACCCGGCGGTGATCCGGATGATCCGGGAGGTGGTGCACGCCGCCCGGGTGGCCCGCATCCCGGTGTCCATGTGCGGTGAGATGGCGGGGGACCCCCTCCATATCCCCGTGCTCCTGGGTCTGGGAGTAGCGGAATTATCCATGAATGCCATGGCCATACCCATAGCCAAGCATATCATTCGCATGATCACCATCGAAGAGGCCCGGAAGATCGCCCGTCATGTCTTGCGCCTGGTCACGGTGGGGGAAATCAACGATTATGTGGCCCAGGAGATGAATCGGCGCTTTGCGGAAATTTTCCGGTTCGGTCGCACCATGATCGCCAACCTATAATTATGAAAGAAGAGAAAGAAGAAAATCTCAAGGTCATCTGCCGCAACCGCAAGGCCTACTTCGACTACGTCATCGACGCCTTTTATGAGGCCGGTATGATCCTCAAAGGCACCGAAGTCAAGGCCCTGCGCGAGGGAAGAGCCAACATCAACGACGCCTACGCCCGCTTCCGGGACGGAGAAATCTTTCTCTATAACGCCCATATCAGCCCTTACTCCCACGCCGCGGTGGACAGCCACAACCCCGAGCGGCCCCGTAAACTCCTTCTGCACCGCTGGGAAATGAAACGCCTCCTGGGCAAACTCCAGGAACGGGGCTTTACCCTGATTCCTTTAAGACTGTATTTCAAAAATGAACATGCTAAAGTGGAACTGGGACTGGCCAAAGGCAAGAAAAAGGCCGATAAACGGGAAGCTATCCGCCGCCGGGAAGAACAACGGGAAATGGACCGGGCCCGCAAACGGCGGCGGTGAGGAGCAGAGAGGTGTGGGGGAGGGGGGATGTAGGGGCACAGCGTGCTGTGCCCCAGGGCGGTGGAACACTGCTTCACCGGCTCTCCCCTAAATTCCACAAACAGGAGATCTTGTGGAATTTTTTCAAATGATTGCGGAGAATCGCATCTTGGAGGCCATAGGAAACGGTCTCTTTGACAATCTCCAGGGGAGTGGCAAGCCCCTCAAGTTTGAGGATGACAGTCATATTCCCCTGGAGTTGCGGATGGCTTACAAAATTCTCAAGAATGCCGACTGTCTGCCCCCGGAATTGGAGTTGCGGAAAGAGATAGTGCAGTTGCAGGACTTGGTGGCCAATATGCCGGACGAAGCGGAGAAGTTGAAGCAGATGCGCCGCCTCAATTTCCTGGTGATGAAGTTGAGCATGACCCGCCCGGTATCCGCCCTGGTGTTGGAGCACGACCTCTATACCCCCAGGATTCTGGAACGTTTGGAATCCAGCCCCCTTAAATAAGACAAGATGAAGCTCCGCTGGGACCATCCCCTCTGGCGCCGTCTGGCTCCTTTCTTGGCCACGAAGCTAGTCAACGCCTATCTGGGCTCCTGTAGAAAGGAGCTGGCCCCCCATCCTGAAGCCAAGAAATTGATAGAGGCTGGCGTCCCAGTCTTATATTCTTCCTGGCATTGCCATTTGCTCTGTTCCCTTTATTATTTCCGTTATCTTAACTCCCCCTCGCCGGTGGTGCTGATGGCCAGCCCCAGCCGGGACGGGGAGTTCATCGGCGAAGTGACCCGAAGGTGGGGTTACCTGGTATTCTCAGGCTCCCGGCAAAAGGGGGGAGTCCAGGCCCTCCAGAAAATGGCCGCGTATCTGCGCGGGGGCCACTCAGGAGGGCTGGTGGCGGACGGCTCCCGGGGGCCGGCCCGGATGGCCCAGAAAGGCGTTGTCTTCCTGGCCCGGGAAGGCCGCGCGCCCATCCTGCCCCTGGCCGTGGCCAGCCGCCGCAAAATCATTTTCAATACCTGGGACCGCTTTGAATTGCCCCTGCCCCTGAGCCGCATGGCCGTAATGGTGGGGGAACCCTTCCATATAGAGCCAGAAGCCCGGGGCCCGCTTCTGGAGGCCCGCCGCCGGGAATTGGAAACCCGCCTCAATCTCCTCTGTGACCAGAGCCAAGAATATTTTTCCCGTTAAAATTGCCCCAAAAAGTGAGTGTTGCAAAGATTAATGGTTTGCCATAGGGGCTCAATATGTTAAATTCAAAGGAAATCCCTTAACTTGATGGTATGACATGCGCTTTGAAGAATTGGACGCCCAGACCCTGAGCCAGATTGGCACTCCCGAGGCCACCAGCAAGGCCAAAGCCCTGGTTCAGGGTCAGCACGTGCTGTACGGTTATCGTCTGCCGGACCGTCTCCGGGGAGTGGTTTGGGATGACCAACCCATCCAGGTGGAGGTCCGGACGCAAAACGACCAGTTATCCTATGTCTGCTCTTGCCCCCTGGTGGAAAGCGGGGAGATCTGCCCCCATGTACTGGCCCTGTTGTGGGCTTGGGTGGAAGAACCGGGCAAATTTCTGAACCGGGCCGAACTCACGGAACGGCTGAAGAAATACTCCAAAAAGGAGTTGCTGGAGATCATCCTGGATCTGGCGGACCGCACCCCGGAAGTCAGGGAGATCCTCAAAGAGGAAGAGGAAGGCCTGGAGGACATCCTGGAGTCCATCGACCACGTGGTGGAGGAAGTTTCCGGGGACTCCGTCTCTTTGAGCGACGCGGAGAAGAAGCTCAGGCGGGCCCAGGCCCGGGCCGACCGCCTGGCCCAGAGCGGCCAATTGGCGGAGGCCCGCTCCATCTACTTCTACCTCCTGGACAATATTCTGGGACTGGAGGAACGGTTTAAGAAGGGTCAGGGCTTTTCCCCGGAATTGAAAACCGACTTGTTCGAGGAATATTGCCAGTTCATCCATGAGGACCGGCACTTGGAAAAGGAGCTGGTGCAGCAGGAGATCGAGCAACTGGAAAGCCGCTCCCCCGGGGCTCGCGGCGGCTTGGACCTTTCGGGACTGAAACGGGAAGTCTTCGGCCCCGCCTGACCGGCTTATCTGAGGTGGTTCAGCAATCTCAGGACCCATCCCCCGCGGGGGCGATGGGTCCTTCTTTTTCCGGCAGGGGCGGAGCCGTGGCCGGGGCGGGCGTTCTCAGGATGGTTTTTTGATAAATGCGCAGCAGGGCCAGGAGAAAAGAGAGGATCAGGGGCCCAAGGATGAAGCCGATCATCCCGAAATAGGTGATGCCCCCCAGGATGCTGAAGAGGATGAAGATGGAGGGGGTGGAGCGGCTGCCTTTCATCAGTATGGGTTTAAGCACGTTGTCAATGACGCTGACAATGACCCCGCCCCAGATGATCAGCCCCACTCCCGGGCCCACGTGCCCGGCAACAATGAGATAAACCGCGGCGGGCCCCCAGATGAGGGCGCTGCCCACCACCGGGATCACGGAGGTGGGGATCATTACCGTGCCCCAGAACGCGGGCTGGGGCAGGCCGAAGATCCAGAATCCCACGCCTCCCAAAATCCCTTGGACAAAGGCCACGATCACCGTGCCCCAGAGGGTGGCCTTGATGGTGGTCTCCGTCTCCCGGAGGATCTCTTCGTTGTGCGCGGCTTCCAGGGGGGAGAGTTTTATGATCTCTTTGATGAAGTCGTCACCCTGGATGAACATGAAAAACGCGATGAAGAGCACCAGGACCAGGTCCAGGAAAAAGTAGGTGAAGCCTTTGAGGAGGCCGATGGCGTTGGCGTAAATGAACTCGCTGGCCTTGGTGAGGACCGTGAGGATGACCTGGTCCAGCTTGATCTGCTCCGCGGGGACGGGGAGATTCAGATGCAAGAGCCAGGCGTGGAGGGCGTTGACCTTGACGTCCACCCACTGCCAGAGCAGGCCGCTTTGTATCCCCTGGCGCACCACCCCGGAGAACTCCAGGGCCTGGTTGGCGATGATGCTCACCAGGCTGACCAGGGGGATGAGGATGACCAACGCCAGGATGAGGCAGGTGAGAAAAGAGGCCAGGGTGCGCATGCCGAAAAGCGCCCGGGTGAGGACCCGGTGCAGGGGTTTGGCGGTGAAAAAGAGGACCAGGGCCATGAAGATGTCGAGGAGATAGGGTTTGATGACCAGATAAGAGAAATAGAGCACCAGGAGGGTGATGACCCCGAAGAAGAGGCGGGCGAACTGGGTGGGGAACGCGGCCCGCTCCTCCGCTGGGGGGCAGGGGGGGCAGCCCGGGGGCATGGGCCCGGAACCCGACGGCTGGGACGCCTCCGCCTGGGGTGGTCTCTCTTTTCTCGTTTCCGGTTCGGTCATGGTCCGGCCAAGTTAATAAGGGATTCAAGGGCAATATAAGGCAAAAAGGCCGGTTTGAAAAGATGAAAAGCAGGTATTTGGGCGCATCTTTCCCCGCATTTGTGTCTCTTGTGGGCCGCACCTGTACCGCGGCTGTTTCTTTCCGTCCCGCCTGGGGAGCCGCTTTGTGCCGCATGGTGCCGCTGACGTTCCGCTTTGCAAGGAGAGGAAATAGCAGTAATATATCAATGATAACCGTAAGTTGAATGGTTTTTAAGGGTTGTTGTGCCGCAACGGGTAACATTTCCTTCTCCCTGGTTTCGGGTTTTTCCGGGGGACGTCCAATTTTAGCAGAGGCGGGGAGGGGGGCCAGCACAGATAGGACAGGTGTCTCAATATCAAGGGGATGGGGAGAAGGAGGGGGTGGGGGAAGGCGGGGAAATCGGTTTCATTTTCCGGTTCCCAAGGTCCTGCTTGGGAACGAGGGGGGAATTAATGTAAATCCCTTCGGAGCCGAAATATTTTCCAGGATCAAAGTTTGCTTTGGCCAAGGGACCTGTGCCGCGCCTGAAGCACCGAAAAGGACGACAACCATGAGGTTTTCCCCGCAAATCCACAGGGTCTGGAAACGAAACCCCAGCCGGGTGTTACTGATGAACATCCTGGGAGGCCTTATCATTGTGGCCATCCTGGGGAGCTTGGCGTACCCGGTGTACCAGGCCAGCCGCCCGGGGGAAAAGACCCGGCACCTGAAGCAGGAGAAAGGCGGGCTCCCCTGGTCCCCGGATTTTTGGGCCGATCCCAAAAAATATTTTGCCGTTTATGCATATATCCCCCTGGCCGTGATGGGTATGGTGCTCGCCGCGGGCATGCTCCTGGCGGGGCGGGACCTGGGGGAGATTCCCAAATACGTGGAATTGACGGGGGAAGGAGTAAAAATCGGCCGGTGGCTTGCCGGGGAGGAATATATCCCCTACGCCGATATCACGGAAGTTTACGAGCGCCCCTTTTATGGGTTTGCCTCGAAGGCCGTCTGTTTCCGCACCCTAAGCAGAGGTGCCAAAAAAATTTGCATCCTCAAGTACGCCTATGACAACTGGGAGGAGTTATACCGGCAGCTCCGGGAAAGGACGGTTTTGCAAAATTTTGCAGAGCGGTTATCTAAAACTGCTTAGAATAGTTCAAAGTTCAAAGTTCAAGGTTCAAAGTTCAAAGCCAGGTAGGGTGGGCACGGCCCACCTTCTCTTCCGGTTTCCTGGCTCCCCTCCCTCTACTGGTCCCCAAACTTCCGCTTGGAAACCAGGGGGGTATATTCAAAAAATTACATAACTTAAAAGCAGGGAATGATGATATATTAAAAGGCCATGAACATTCAGGAGTTCAGGGAGCGGCTGCCCAAATTGGCGGCGGATTTTCCGGAAGTAAGCCTGGTTTATCTCTTCGGTTCCCAGGTGACGGGCCGTACGGGGCCGCAAAGCGATTACGATCTGGGGGTCCTGACGGACCGGGAGGGCGACAGCCCGCCCCGGCGGGCGACCCTGGAGCACGCGCTGGCGGCCATGTTGCATCCTGAGAGATTGGATGTGGTCTGGCTGACCCAGGTCCCGGTGGAGCTGGCCTTTGCCGTTATTTCTGATGGGCGGCTCATCTTTGAGAGGGACGCGGCCGACCGGGTGGAATATGAGGCTCAGATCATGGGCCGGTACTTTGATTATCTGCCGATCTTGCGGGCGCAGCGCGCCGAGATTCTTGCAGGGGGAGAAAGTGGCGTCCGAATTCAGCGGTATCGAGAGGCGCTTGGACGAACTGAGCGAACGCTTAGGGAGATTAGAGCCGCTCAAGGGCAGAAGCAAGGCTGACTTCGACCAGGACCCTTATCTGCGGGACATTGCCGAGCGCAACCTGGAGGTGGCGGCCCAATGCGTCCTGGACATTTCCCACCGCCTCATTTCCCTGACCGGGGCCTTAAAACCCCGGGATTACTACGAAGCCATCCTGCGTCTGGGGGAGTTGGGAGTGCTGCCGCCTGATTTTGCCGGCAAACTCGCGCCTCTTGCCGGGTTCCGCAATATCCTGGTGCATGAATATCTGGCAGTGGATTGGCAGGAGGTTTACCGAAATCTGCAACAAATCGATGATCTGGCCCGGTTTGCCGATCTGGTGCGGCAGTGGCTGCGGCAGCAGGGAAGTCCTTAGTTCTCGTTCCCAAATTGGAGCTTGGGAACGAGGGAAACGTGCCTGCGGGGTGAGGGGATAGGGGCGGGCTGAGGTGACCCGCCCCGCAGGTGGGTTGTACTGCTACTTATTGCTGGGCTTGTCTTTTTTGTCGGCCTTCTCTTTGGTTTTCTTAGCCTTTTTGGCTTCCTTCTTACCTTTATCCTTCTTGCCTTTGTCTCCCACAGCTTTCTCCTCCGATTGTTCGTGTTTTGCAGTTCATCGATGCCTTCTTAACTTTACCAGGCTTCAGGCGGCGACTGCCCAGGCGAGAGGCCGGTTGAACCGGTTCCCAAGCTCGCGCCCACCTACTGGTTCCCAAGCTCCCGCTTGGGAACCTTTTTTATCACAAAACTCCTGCTTTGTCCAAAACCCGGCAAACCCCAGGTCCACCTGACTTTCGCCAAGCTGGAGCTTGGCGGCCAAGTGCGTTCCCAAGCAGGAGCTTGGGAACGAGGGGGATTTGTCCGTCTATAATTCGCTTACTATTAATAAAATCGAATGCCAAATAATCCACCGTCCTCGTCATCAGATAGCTTAATTCCAAGCACATAATTGTTCAAATCAAATCCTTCTTCTTTTTCCTTGAATGCGTCGTCTTCGTTCATAGTGACGATATATTGGAACCCGAGCTCTTCAGCAGTTTCCGCCCCAATTCGCAAGGCGCTGATCACTTGCCGTCCGTCTACGCCGTCGAACAAATGGCTATCATGAATCAGAACGCCAGGACCAACTCCTCGTTTTGCACATATACGCATCAGCATCATGTCAAAGCAAAATATTTGCATATTCTTGATACCTTTGCTGCGCGAGCCATGGATCGGAAAACTGAAAGTTGGGCCGTTGGAAGTTTCATCCACCAGCATGCTGCCCGCGTCTTCATATAGACTCTTCGAGGTCTCCTGGTAGGCCAAGATTGCCTCAGAAAGCCTTTCTTTTTGTTCTGTAAAATCACGTCTCAATCGTAGCAAAAGGCGATTGCGCTCTATCTCTAATTCATTTTTAGTCCCCTCAAGTTTCTCAGCAGCCTCAAAACGTTGACGTAGCGATTCAACTTCAGACTCGAGTCGACCAACTTCAGCCTGCAATTTTGTGAACTGATCAAGGGCACCGCAGCTTTTTAAAATCCCCATGATTTCAGTACGGCGTTCGTCTAATCTAACTTTTTCTTGATTGCGTGTTTCAATTCTAAACCTTGCAGCTTCAAGTTCACTTGCTAAATAATCTTTGCGATTGCGGACAACGGATTCATGAAACAAACGAACATCCTCATAACGCTTTTTGACCAACTCCGGAAGGGCTATACCGGCTTCCTCATAAACCGAGGCAAGATCAGTTAACTCGGGCGGTTTTTCGGAAGCGACCACAGCTTCTAAGTCACGGATTAGGGCTAGGTCAATGGTATTATTATTAGCCAACCCGCCCAACTCGCGAGTGAGTTCATCTGCTTCCACCTCCAACTTGCGATATTGAGGATGCACGCGAAACTGCTCGACTTCTTGTCGTAACTTTCTAAGGCCATCCTCCGCGACTGTAACTTGGGTACGGAGTTCTGCTGCACTGCCAATGATGCTGCCGAAGGCCCCAGATTTTGCAGCCTTCTTTAGTTCATCAAGATTCTTCTCTCTGTCTCGCACCCATTGCCAATCCCGTGCGATATGCCAATCAAGGCCCAATAAATATATCAAGGCCATTTGATAATCTCCGGGAGTTTGCATGACCGCATGCTTTTCTGGGGTTGTGAAGGCTACGCTCAGTTGTCGGCGCACAAAGTAAGCAAACAGGGAGCGAAAAGTCGGAGTCCGACCTTCTTCATCTGAACCGTCACTCAAACCATATATGTCTTTGCCAAGCCGATCTCTCCACTCCGTCCCCGAAATTGCAAACCCATTCAGTTTGAATCCTGCTCGTTTCTTGTTCTGGCGTTCAATGATTACTTTTTCACCCGACAAATCAAATTCCATCCCAAATGTTACGCCTTGGAGCTCGTGAGCCAGGAATGGCGTCTTTTCATCAATTTTTCCGCCAGTAAGAAAATGCACGATTTCAATCAGACTTGTTTTCCCAGCTCGATTCCGAGTTTGCTTGATAGTTGCGCCCTCACTTTTTTCTGCAAGCAAAACATTCAACCCTGGATGGAATTCCAGGTTTTTGAAGGTTGGCAGTGAGCTATATATACGATAAATCATGATGTCCTCCTCTTTAGGAGTCCATCATGAATTTCGATAGCGTCAAATATAAATAAAAGATCAAGCGCTAAAATAAACCAATCATAACTTAGGTTAGTGATAGCACCATGTGTTCCTGATGTGGGTTGACGAATATCTTCCCAAATAGCTGAGACAGTTTTCGGCCTATCCAGATTCTTGAGTAATTCCGCTCCCACAGTGAGCAAAGCTTTTTCCTGTGATATATGTTTGCCTGGAAAAATCATTTAATCAACTCGGTGGTTCCTCAAAGATATCGCAACTTCCAAAATAATAAGCCATGACTACCTGACCTGCCCCCCAAAAACTGATCCACATGTTAAGTTAGAGTAGTGGATCGAAGGGAGGCAGGGAGATGAGCAGGAAGCGTTATACGCCGGAGCAGATCATCGGGAAGCTGCGGGAAGCAGAG
>Ga0299912_10001287_pt1 | contig 20329 bp, 16 predicted proteins | sample RVTome_2_FD_207667 | JGI IMG/M metagenome (GOLD analysis project Ga0299912, IMG submission 207667) | Soil microbial communities from uranium-contaminated site in the Upper Colorado River Basin, Wyoming, United States - RVT95D214 (version 2) ... | reverse complement strand
CGAGAAGGGAGTCAGCGTGTGGAGGCTGAGCCGGCGGATGGGACAGAAATCCATCTCGGTGAAAGAGATAAAAGAACCGGTCAAAAACTTCTCTTTTCTTCAATTCCTGCAGGACAAATAGCTCATAGACGCGTTGTGTTTGGTTGCGGTGGTAGAGGCGGAAACTAACGTAGTTGCAGACGATACCCCAAGGACAATCTGGCAGTGCGTACAGGTAATCCCAGCACTGCTGGACAGGGGTGCGGCCGTTGAAGCGGTCTCTATCCACGTTTACTTTGGGGCCTTTAAGCTCTATTACGGCACGGATCTGCGGTTTTCTGCCGGAGCCAAACACGCCGATTACTGCGTCTGCATGGCCCCCATTGACAAAGTATTTTTGCTGGAAATTCCAGCTTTCTTTATTGTCTGCAAAAAGGGTATATCCGAGGGCGTCTCCAAAGATTTCCTTGCAGAACTCGCCCTCAAGGTTAGTTTCCTTCATAGGGTCGAGTTTGCCGCTGGATTCGATATCGGCCCATTTGCGGACTATTTCGTACGCCCGAGCCTGGTCGGGACCTTTGAGGCGTTGGTCTTGTGATTCTTTATCCAACAAGGAGGGCAGGAACAACGGGCGGAGTTGGCGGGCTTCTCCGTAGCGGGCTTTGTTCAGTTCCGGGAAGAGATGTTCGCCTTTTGGAGTCACTGCCTGCCTTTCGCAATTCGATAAGAAATTCTCGAACTATTGTCCGGCAAAAAGTGGATTTTGTCAAAGAAATCACTTCGAGAATCTGAATGTGTTCCGGCCCGGCTCCGGTTCATAGGATTTACACGGGTTCGCACTGTCATTACAAATTTACCGCCGAGTCCGCAGAGGTCGCTGAGCTTGCTTCTTTCCATTTTTCACTCTGCGGCCTCAGCGTTCTCTGCGGTTAGAAGCTGGACCTCATCTAAAAAGAAAGTCAGTGTTAATCAGTGTCGTTTTACGGCGGGGCTTGACAGGATTTGCTGCCCGCAATATACTTTCAAACCCACGATATGGCAGATGCTCGACGCTTGATGTTCGTCTGGGGATCGCGTATCGGGGATCGAGAATCGAGTAAAAGGAGATCTTAGAATGGCAGCAAAACAAGTGTACTTTTTCGGCTCTGGCCGAGCCGAAGGCAACGCAAAAATGAAGGAACTCCTGGGCGGCAAGGGAGCTAACCTGGCTGAGATGTCCAATCTTGGCATCCCTGTTCCTCCGGGCTTTACCATTACCACCGAAGTCTGCACGTACTTTATGAAGACCGGCGGAAAGTACCCAAAAGGCCTCGCCAAGGACGTGCAGACTGCCGTCAAAAAGGTCGAGAAAATTATGGAGAGGCGCTTCGGTGACACACGAGATCCTCTGCTTTTCTCCGTTCGCTCCGGGGCGCGCGCATCGATGCCTGGTATGATGGAAACCATTCTTAACATCGGGCTTAACAAGGCTACGATTGAGAGCCTAATCGCCAAGACCGGCAACGAGCGATTCGTTTACGATGCTTACCGCCGGCTTATTATGATGTACTCCGATGTGGTTATGGAAAAAGCCGCAGGCATCGAGCCCAAAGAAGGCATGGGCATTCGACAACAGCTCGAACGCGAAATGCGCAGAATGAAAGACGCTAAGGGCGTAAAGTACGACACGGAGCTGGATGCCGACGACCTGAAGAAACTTGTCGGTATTTTCAAGAAGAAGATAAAACAGGTTCTTAAAAAAGACTTTCCGGACGACCCTTACGAGCAGCTCTGGGGCGCTATCGCGGCGGTGTTTAAGTCGTGGAACGGAAAAAGGGCCATAGCATATCGCAGGATCGAAGGAATTCCCGACGACTGGGGCACGGCAGTAAACGGACAGGCGATGGTCTTCGGCAATATGGGCCAGAATAGTGCCACAGGCGTTGCGTTTACCCGCGACCCTGCTACGGGCGAAAATAAATTCTACGGCGAATTTCTGGTCGACGCTCAGGGAGAAGATGTCGTCGCGGGCATCCGGACGCCCCAGGCAATCAACGAGGTCTCCAAGTCGCAAGTCTCCAAGCACCTTCCATCTTTGGAAAAACTGATGCCCGATCTGTACAGGCAGTTGGCTGAAATTCGCGCTCGACTTGACAAACACTACCGCGATATGCAGGACATCGAGTTCACCATTCAGGACGGCAAATTGTTCATGCTCCAGACGCGCGTCGGCAAGCGCAACGGAGCAGCAGCAGTCAGAATGGCTGTGGAAATGTGTGAGGAAGGCTTGATTTCGCAAAAAGAGGCAATCCTGCGGGTCAGACCCGAGCAGCTCGATGAGCTTCTGCATCCGATGTTGGACCCCAAGTCTGAGAAGGCATCCAAGAAACTTGCCCAGGGACTGCCGGCAGGGCCGGGCGGTGCAGTTGGCCAGATAGTTTTTACCGCTGATGATGCTGAGGCCTGGGCCAAACAGGGCAAAAAGGTAATTCTTGTTCGCAACGAAACAAGTGCCGAAGACGTGCACGGCATGAAAGCGGCTCAGGCAATTCTGACTGCGATGGGCGGCATGACAAGTCACGCGGCCCTTGTTGCCAGAGGCTGGGGCAAGTGCTGTATCGTAGGCTGCGGAGCCTTAAACATTAGTGTTTCGACCAAGACTGTCTCCGCGAACGGGGAAAGCCTCCATGAAGGCGACTGGGTTTCTCTGAACGGCACCAAGGGCGTAGTCTACCAGGACAAGGTCGGCTTGCTGCCTGCCGACCCCCAGAAGAATCCATACTATAAGAAGCTCATGCTGTGGGCCGACAAGTTCCGCAGGCTGGGCGTTCGAACAAACGCCGATAATCCGCACGATGCCAAAATGGCCAGGAAATTCGGAGCCGAAGGCATCGGCCTTTGCAGGACTGAGCACATGTTCTTCGGCCCGGACCGCATCGCAGCGATGCGGGAGATGATCCTGGCCGATGACGAAGCCGGGCGGAAAAAGGCCTTGAAGAAATTGCTGCCGCTGCAGAGAAAAGATTTTATCGGCATCTTTAAGGTAATGGATGATCTGCCCGTTACGATTCGGACACTTGACCCTCCGCTGCATGAGTTTTTGCCCAACGAGCAGAAGCAGCAGGAAGAAATGGCCCAGCAGATGGGCGTCTCGGTAGAAGCGATCAAGGATAAAGTCAAGTCGCTGCACGAGGCCAATCCTATGTTAGGACACCGGGGATGCCGGCTCGGCGTTACGTATCCTGAGATTACGGCCATGCAAGTGCAGGCGATCATAGAGGCGGCGTGCGCTGTTGCAAAGCAAGGGATAAAGGTCCATCCGGAAATCATGATTCCGCTGGTTGGAGCAAAGGCAGAGTTGCAGAACCAGTGCGAAGTGGCGGTCGAAGCCGCAGAAAAGGTCATGCAAAAAGCCGGAGTCCGCGTAAAGTATATGGTTGGGACAATGATAGAAATCCCAAGAGCCGCGCTTATGGCCGACCAGATCGCTGAGGTCGCACAATTCTTCTCGTTCGGGACAAATGATTTGACGCAAATGACCTTCGGATTCAGCCGAGATGACGCCGGCAAGTTTTTGCCCTATTATTTGTCCAAGAAGATACTTCCAGCAGAGCCGTTCCAGACGCTCGATCAGGAAGGTGTTGGGCAACTGGTGGATATGGGAATCCGCCGGGGAAGGAAAACCCGGCCGGACCTGAAGGTCGGAATTTGCGGCGAGCACGGCGGCGACCCCAAGTCCGTCGAGTTCTGCCATAAGGTGAACATGAACTACGTCAGTTGCTCGCCGTATCGTGTGCCGATTGCGAGATTGGCAGCGGCCCAAGCGGCGGTTAGGTGAGTAGTGAGCTAAAGTGAACTAAAGTGCCTAAAGTGAGCTAAAGTTGGATGACAGAAGACAGAGGGTGGAGCACAGAGCCCGGAGCGGTAGCGACGGGCAGTTTACGAAATACAAGATACGAATTTATGCGAGACTTATCCTGAGGCCAGTCGAAGGATACCCTTCACGAGACCTGCCCTGAGCCAGCCGGGGCCCTGAGCGCAGCCCAAGTGTAGTCGAAGGATACGCTTCACGAACGATGAGCGATGAGAGTATTTGGCGGGAATTGCGGGTTGGAGTTTGGGAATCTAATATGAGCAAGAAAAGATAAGTGAACAGCCCTATTTTTTCTCTTGAATATTTTCTCGCAGTATGACTTCTGACATGATTGCTAGTGCAGAACGTATCATGTTCTTGCGCTCTGTCCTAAGACCATCTTTTAGCAGAAGATTACCATGGTATTTGTTGCCTTCCACAGGTTTTCTTTTGAAGTCGAATAAGCCCTCATGGCGTTTCTTTAGCTTGTTCAATTCAAAATGAAATAGAATTGCAATGCCCACCTTAAACTGCAGGCTTCCATCCACATTTGTCTGCCTCAGTGTAAAACCAATTGCATCTTCATCGACCGTCCAGTTGATAGACTCCTCACGCCACTGCGGTGGTTCCTGACTGAGTTGGTGAAAGTCATACAGCCTCAAAGATGCATGAGGGTGAGGGCCGCCTTCAAGTAAACAGTCAGAACGCGGGATTCCTCTGATACAACGGTCCGGGTATTCCATAACGAGTACTATATATTTGCCATGATAGACGCAAGCAAATGGGCAATAAGCTCACGCGGATTTGTCAATTGACCTGATGCAGTAAACTCGCGTGCTTTCTTGTTCGATACTACATGCCAACCCGAATCTTCTGAATTGGGTTCGATATTGAAACCGACTCTAAGGTCAGGAAATAGCCACTCCATTAAGACAGAGCCGTCTTCTTCAACGTATGCGTGCAGAGGCGGAATGTCACTTATGTCTCGTCTTTTTTGTCTAACCAATTTAATCATCCAACCGATGATAGACAACAGTCTTACCGCCTGTTCGGCTACACACTGATTCTCAACCTTTGAAATGACTTCTCTTGCCTGCCGAAGCGGCTCCGTTTCCCCGACGAATGGCAAAGACTCTGGTCCCCCGTTTATATCTGAGGTCACGTTTGACAGCCCATCGACAAACAGGTAATTGGCGGATGAATGACGCATCGTCCCAGGATCGCTCTTTTGAGGGAAATCAGTCATAATATCTGGGGCTCCATAGCTTTATGTAGGCGCTCAGTTATTAACCATTGAATTAGTCTGGATGCAAGTACGTGGAAGTTTTCCAACTTGTTCGCAACCTGCGATGTCTCGACCTTGCGAGTATCAAAAAAATCCGTATCAATCAAGAAGCACACTTCTTTGTCCTGCTCTACAAGCCCGGCGACAATTCTTGCTATCCCGCCTTCATCGTCCAAACGAATCTCATATTTGGCTTCGAGCCCTTGAACATATTTGTTTACGTTAGTTGAACCCAATAATCCAAGGATGTACGGCTGCAACAATTCGTTCCAGTCCATGCCATCCAAACTCAATTCTGAACGTTTTATGATATCTATATAGCGTAATCCAATTCGGGAGAAGTATGCAGGCTCATAGATTTCAATCAGGGCTTTTAGCGGTCCATCTAATCTATCTTTGAACTCCTCCCATTTTCGATATTTTCTCGTTGATAATGCTACGAAAGTCTGAGTCAGATTGACTTTCCAGACGGCACTTTCAGCCGAGAACTCATAGTTCTTAGTTTGAGATGGCATTATTTTGCCGAGCAGCTCTACGGGGAATTCTTGCCGTATTTTCTGTGGTAACGTTAGCTCCTCTTTCTCGCAGAAGTCGGGAAACTCCTTTCTAATACGCTCCTGAAAGTGAGCGGGGACTTCTGTCTCAATTCTCAAGATCGGTGGGAATCTAAGCTGGCATATAACTTGGTCAAGAGGATTTTTCTTGTAGATCACTCTTGGTGCTTCAGGAAACACCATATTCTCTCCTTATCGGTCCGTCGTTGCTATCTTAGCCGATGCAACAGAGGAGATGACTTCTCAATATCATATAATTATACCAAATCTCCCACCACGAGTCTATTGTGGAAACTACGTATTTTTGAGGGTATCACCCTTATTTTTCGCCTAAGATAAGGGGTGTGCGAAAAAATTCCTTTTGAGGAGAGTTGTGTTGGTCCCGTTTCACTTGTCTCTCGTCGTTGGTGCGCAGAGGGCACCCTCCCATTCTAATTTTGGTGGGCAAGCCCCACCCTACGCCTTAATACCATTTATAATTAACTAATCCACCAATGCCTAATCTGTGTTAATCCGTGTCGAAAATAATAGATCGCTCGGCAGCGTCAGGGCAGCGTCTGTCGTTCCGTGTCAATTTGCATTAATCCGTGTCTGTGGGAAGTTGAGTGCTGCAAATTCTCCGTGATATTTTCGAGCCGCTCGATCGTAGGCACGGGCGGCGTCGATTTCGTTATCAAAGTAGCCGAGGTGGTAGGTCTTGTTATTGCAGGATATCGCGGCTGTCCATTTCTTGTTCCTTTTGTTCCAGCAGACGCCTTTGTATTTCGAGGTTTTAGGCCGGATGTTGCGGAGGTTGCGGCAGTTCTCGGCAAAGGTGCAGACGCGGAGGTTCTTCTTCCGGTTATTCAGGCCGTTGTGGTCAATGTGGTCAACGACCAGATGGTCCGGGGCGTTGAGGATTTCGCGGTGCATTTTGATGCTTTTGCCGTTTTCTTTGCGAGCGGCGTAGTAATTTTTAGGCGTACCTTCCGCAAACCAGGTATATTGGCTCAAGCGCGGGTAGTCTTCGGCATCGACAATGGCGAATTGTCCGCGGGTCAGAGGTATCAGGCGTGGGGCGTCGTTCCGGGCGCTGGATGCTCGTGAAGGGTAGAAATTTGGGCACTGGTCGAGGGGGAGGTGGATGCTCCAGCTACCTTCGGAACCTTTTTTCTGCCGGCAGATAAGGGCGGCCCGCCCGGCACTGGTGGCAAAGGTTGAGAAGCAGCAATTGTCACATCTTTTCTCGTGGGCCATAAGATGTCTTTGGTGCGGCAAGGTGAAACGTCTCAAAGGCAACGTTCAGAATTGCATTATTAAGTTATGATCCAATTGTGTGGGTATTATACCATAAAGTGCGGAGTCTGTCCAGAGAATCTTTGGTAGAGAAAACAGGCAAGGAACGGGCATTGACGTAAATGAGCAGGCCTGATAGAATGTACCTTTCGGCGGTGGCAAGCCCGCCATACGCTTGGCGGGCAAGACTTGTGGTGAAAGTAGCTCAGTTGGATAGAGCACTGGACTGTGGATCCAGGGGTCGCGGGTTCAAATCCCGTCTTTCACCCTTATGAGCAGGAGAAATGCCCTTCGGATGCTGCTGACCAGCACCTTTTTCTGGATCGCAGTTGTTACCTGCGCGGCTTGGGCAGATGACCAGCCGCAATGGGGCCAGAGACACTCCCGAAATATGGTATCGGGCGAAGTTGGTCTTGCCGAGACGTTTGATCCCGCTACCGGCAAGAACATCAAGTGGGTCGCGCTGTTAGGCAGCGAGACCTACGCCACGCCTGTGGTGGCAGGCGGCAGGGTGCTGATCGGCACAAACAATAATAATCCAAGAGACGCCAGGCACAAGGGAGACCGCGGCGTGCTGTTGTGCCTGGATGAGAAGGACGGAAGCCTTTGCTGGCAACTGGTCGTGCCCAAGCTGGGTCCTGACCCATACCTGGATTGGCCCAGGGCCGGCATGGTGTCGGCGCCTACCGTTGAAGGGCAGCGGGTCTATGTCGTGAGTAATCGCAACGAAGTGATGTGCCTGGACTTGGCGGGCCAAGCCAACGGTAACGATGGTCCGTATCAGGACGAAGCCCGCCATGCAACTCCAGAAGGCGCCGAGCCGGCAGCGTTGACTGAGAAGGACGCGGACATCATCTGGCTGTATGACATACGTGCCGAGTTCGTGCCCCCGCACGATGAAGCTCATAGTTCGATCCTCATCGACGGGCAGTTCCTGTACGTCAACACAAGCAGTGGAAAGGATAGTTCCCATCGGCGCGTTCGTGTCCCTGATGCCCCAAGCCTGATAGTGCTTGACAAGACAACCGGTCGGCTTATCGCCAAAGATGATGAGCAGATTGGGCCGAAGATATTCCATTGTACATGGTCGTCGCCTGGGCTTGGTGAGGTCAACGGGCGAAGGCTCGTATTTTTCTGCGGCGGCGATGGCGTCGTCTATGCGTTCGAGCCGATAAACTCCGCGCCGCCGATGGGGGTGGTGGAGAATCTAAAGAGAGTCTGGCGATTCGATTGCGATCCTACGGCGCCAAAAGAGAATGTGCACCAATACGTTGGAAACCGCCAGGAAAGCCCGAGCAATATCAAAAGCATGCCGGTGTTTTACAAAGATCGGCTGTACGTGACCGGCGGAGGTGACATCTGGTGGGGCAAAAACCAGGCCTGGCTCAAGTGCATCGATGCGACAAAGGCGTCCAGGTCCGGCCCTGACGGGACCGGCGACATAACCGCCACCGGCGAGATTTGGTCGTACCAGTTGGAACGCCACTGCTGTTCTACGCCGTCAATCTACGAGGGCTTGGTTTTTGTCGCCGATTGTGCAGGTAAAATCCACTGTGTGGATGCCGAGACCGGCAAGTCTTACTGGACGCACGAGACAAAGGGGGAGATTTGGGCATCGACACTTGTAGCCGACGGAAAAGTCTATATTGGCACACGCCGGGGCGATTTCTGGATATTGGCTGCAAGCAAGGATAAGAAGGTCATAGGCTCAGTCGAACTGGATAGTGCCATAGTTGGCTCGCCCGTCGCCGCTAACGGCGTGCTCTACATCGCCACCATGAAGAGCCTCTACGCAATATGTAGGGTGCGATGAATCGCACCAATTACGGGCTACAGAGGCCGGAGAACATGTATAACGGTCATCGGTTGTGCTACTCGTTTCGTCTATCGTCCCTTCGACTTCGCTCAGGACAGGCTTACGGTTTCGCATTAAATGCCGTTTCGTGTTCTACGCAACCGATACGAGTCGCGCAACCACAACCGACCGCCTGGTTTTGAGGTTTCTCATACTGTTGGAGAATGAATTGACATAATTAAAATGGTGCGAAATATCGCACCCTATCTGCTAAAAGGGATTAGATTGTCGAGAAAATGTGCATATTGCGGGACTGTTCGAAAGTTGTCAAGGGAGCATGTTTGGCCCAGTTGCTTTCTTGATCGCCTTAAAGACCGCGCTGCTCATTACTCGCCAAAGAGTGGAAAAGTACATGGCGGGGAATATATTGTCTGTGATGTTTGCGAGACGTGTAACAACGAAAAGCTTGCTCCATTAGACTCATATTTCTGTAGTCTATACGATACGTATTTCTTACATACGAGAGGATTTAACGAGGAGGTGCTGTTTGAGTACGATTATGATTTGTTGGCCCGTGCTCTATTGAAAATTGCTTACAATACAGCTCGAAGTGCTGGTAGTGAAACAGCTCCGTTCGCGAGGATAAGCGATTACATTCTTAATGGTAGTATAAGACCATATGGTTTTGCTGTTATTGGAGAATTAGTGGCACCAACTCTTTTAACTGAATACAATGGCTCAACTGTAATTGCGAAAGAAATAAGGCCGACGATGTATCGTTCTGCACTTGGTAAGTTAATAAGCCCTCATGGTCATTCCGTCTTATTGCGTATAATTGAAGTCAACTCATTCTTCTTTCACCTTTTAATTGCACGAGAACCATTTGATCAAAGAACATTCGACAAAGCTGTTCAAGAATTCATTGATAGAGTATCAGGCACTGTATTATTACAGCCGGTATGTAGGAGCACGATTCTGCGAACTTCTCCGCAAGATAGTTTAAGGTCGCTGCTTCCTTTATTACGCCGTAAGCACAAAGAGTATAAAGAATTCTTTGAAGGACAAAAAAGTACTTAACATTCGTTCAGTGAAAACAGCTAAAATCCGGCTCAAGTTGGACCGCCCATCAGCGGCCGCTTAGGCGCACCGTTATGATCCGCTGTTTGTCCGCCTGAGGCGGATAAATCCGCTAAGCAGAGGGTGGATAAATTTTTAATCAGTTCGGTGATATAGAACGGCCTGAATCAGGTTGTATGTTATTACATTCTGCGAGAGAAATGAAATGACTAAACTCCGATATCATCATTTCGGAATTCCTACTGATAAGCCTCTACCCAAGGAAGACTACAACCCACAATACAAGATGACTGCGTCAGGGTATTACCAGAGCCAATATGGTATTGAATGGATGAACTTTGACCGCGATTGTCCTTTGCCGGAATTGGTCAAGACAGTTCCTCATGTAGCTTTTGTTGTCGACAACCTGAAAGATGCTATTGCAGGTAAAGAAGTCATCATCGAAGCCAATAGTCCAATTAAAGGCGTGACAGTAGCCTTCATTGTCGAGAATGGTGCGCCCATAGAATTCCTTCAGTTCGATGGACCGGAGTTTAAAACATGGCCACACGAAGGCAAGTTTAAGATTGAGTAGATAACCCTTGGCTGGCAGAACCAGCCACGGGAGTCGGCCAGGCCCGATAGACGGCGTCGGGATTTCGTGTTAGATATTATTATATTCGGCAAGAAGGTGGTATTATGACGGCAGAGTCCGGCTTGAAATGGGTATTGCGTTTTATCGCGGTCACAACAATACCTGCATTCATTGCGGCAGTGATGCCTCAATCCTGGCTTGCCTATATGGTCAACAAGGCTGAGCCGGGAATCTCAATAGGGATTCTGGTAACTTACTTGGCCCGGATACTGATGCTCATTTATGCCTTTGTAGGGCTACAGTGTTTTATCTTTTCTATGGACATAAGACGCTACCTGCCCCTGATTTGGATCTCAGGTGTTGGAACTTTAGTCGTTGCTCTCGTCGGTATAATTGCCCTCTTTGCTGGTGTGGCACCGGATCATCGAACCGGCTTTTTCTGGGTTGTCTTTGGTGATTTTGCAGAAGGTTTTGCCCAGGGCGTCCTGCTTGTCATCCTTCTTTCCCGCATCCCGCGTCGTGACCTTCATTATTGAGGTATTGCGCTTCGGTGCTGGATATTATTATGTTGTGCGCGTAAACAGAAAGGAATATCCATGAACAGGATACTGCTGATAGCGGCCACGAGCATTGTCATCGCGGTGCTGTTGCCACTTGCGGTCGGCACAGAAAAAGAGCAGAAATCGAACGACCAGGGCTGGCAAAAGCTTATAGGCTCGTGGGAAGTGACAAGTGCCCAGACGTCCTTGATTCTGTCGATTGAAGCCGACCACAAGGTCTTAGTCCTCTGGATCCGAAAGGGCAGCCATTCAATGCTTCGTACATCCTGGAAACCTTTTCATGGTGGAATCCTGGTACAGGCGTTGCCCAGGATACGTCTTTGGCCCGGAAGAGAAAACAACGACGATGAACTCCGTGCCGAGCTGGAAGCTGTCCCGGAGATAGGCTACGATCCCAACAAAGAATTCCATGAGCGTTTTTTCATGAGACGCATAAAATACGCAGAGCTGCCCAAAGAATGGCTGGATCGCCCGGTTCCTGAGCAGTGGAAGAGGCAAATGCTGGATGCTGAATGGGACGCTTCAGCGGGGAAACGGCGTTTGGCCTCGGCGTCTATGCCATCACAATGGCTTCAAAATTGTGTGGTTGAACTGGTTCGGAGTCGAACGAATGAAGTCCGCTGGTTTAATGGCATTGGGGCCAATGACGTTGCTCTGATTCCAGAGAATAACGTAGTTGAAGATATTCTTCAAAAATGCCAAAACATATCCCCTCTTTCTAAGGCGGATATTCCATTGTACAGAAACTGGTTACAGTATCGCATCTCCGAGATACAGGCTATCACGCCAGGAATCCTGCGTGCACAGGTAGATCAGTTGTTACTTCAAAATGGAGGTCTCTCTACACGTTTCGCTGCGATTTACAGCCATAGGGACTGTCTCGTACTTAAAGTTCGGGTTCAATTTGATGGCAATGATCAGGTCAAGGCTATATCACCGCCCTATCTTGGACTATTCACAGCCGATTAAAATATAGGATTTTGGTGCGAAACATCGCACCCTACCTCTTATCCCCCGAATCGGGCAAAAAAACTCTCGAAAAGGCGTTACTTTTGTATCGTTGGATGCCTTGTCTAAATAGAAACGGGTGCACAACTGAATAGCCCGCCGCCGTTCCGGCGGCTAAACGGAATTGAGGCGAAGGAGACTAACTATGCAACTAAGAAATATCATATCAGGGTTGAAAATTTACGATTGCCGATTGCCAATTGAAAATCTTAAATCGAAAATCGTAAATTCTACTTTTGTGCTTGTAGCGTTCGGCTTGGGTAGTTCAGCTTGTTTTGCCTTGGACCTGATGGGTCCGCCAGCCAGCGGCGTCAGACAAGGGCAATTCCATATAGGGGCGGATTACTCCTACAGCCAGATGGACCTTGAATTGAAGGATGGCATATGGATCGAGTACCTGGACGGCGTGTTTAATGATGCAGGAGATGCGACATCCTTCATCCTAAAGGATTTCGAGACGGCCAAGCTGTATGCCAACCTCGGATATGGCATCGCTGATAACTGGGACGTATTTGTGCGTCTGGGTGGAACAGATGCCCAGTTCGGCGACTCGATCTGGCAGGACCAAGAGAGATTCGATAGTGGCGCCCAGATGGCTATCGGAGCCGGTGTCAAGGCGACATTTTACGAAGAAGGCAACCTCAAGTTAGGCGCCCTGCTTCAAGTTAGCTGGGCCGAATTCGACGGGGAATTAAAGGCACCGCACTGGACGGCAGCAGACTCCGTAGAAATGGATATCACCGAAATCCAGGTCGCCGTTGGTCCGACCTACAGGTTCACCGACCGTTTTTCGATGTACGGCGGCCCATTCTTCCACTTCGTCGATGGTGATCTGGATGACCAGTTGAGCGAATGGACTGAGGATGGACTTCTGACTTCGATCTACTCCTGGAGCGTGCAGGAAGATTCAATTCTTGGCGCCTACATTGGCGCGCAGGTAGACCTGGTTGAAGACTGTTCGCTCAACATCGAGTGCCAGCTCACCTCGGCTGCAGAGGCTGTTTGTCTGGGCCTGCTTTGGAGATTTTAGCATAAGAACCCCGCAACAAGTTGCGGGGCTAAATATTTATCCGCCATGCGTGTGGCGGATTTATCCGTCAAATTTATCCGCCAGACGGAGGCGGATTTATCTGGTGGTTTTGCCATTGCTTTGCTACAATACAATGGTCTGGCAAGGCACGTTATTATGCAAGAATCAAGACTAAAATGGGCACAACCAGTCTGCGTGGCGCTTTGTGTGGTTCTGGTTGCCCAATTCGCTCGGGCCTCAAGAACCAGTCGTAAGCAATCTGCGCCCGCCCCGAGTAGACCCGCCGCACCCAGACAAAGCTCAGCAGCTTCGCCTGCTGCTCGAAGTCAGCCGGCTCGTTCAACGGGGTCTACGGGCAGGAGTCCGGCTTTGACCGGCAGAAGCCAGAGCCTTTTCCAGAGCGGCCGGGCTCCGGCAGCCTCCGCCCTGACGAGCAGTGCGGCCGGCAGAACATCCAGAAAAGTCGGTCCTGAATACGGAACTCGTCCCTCGTCTCTCGTCAACCCCCGCGAAAGCGGGGGCCTGTCGGCTGGCGAGGGGGGATGGAAGACGGACGACGGACGTGCCAGCGCGGCTTTAGATGCCCGGCGTGACCGTAAGGCCGGCCCAGGTTTGCCGCCTGATAGTAGACCGATTTCCAGTCCGGACCGGATTTCCAGAAAAGATGGTGGTCACTTCGAGTACCCCTACAGAGACAGAAGCTTTTACTATTACGATCGCCATTATTATCCATCGCGCCCGATATTCTCTTGGATTTCCTGGCCCGATTGTTGTCGCCCGATATGTTACGACTACGGCCCGGAGTGCACGTTTGGCTTTTTCTGGCCATACTATCATCGCAAATTCGTCTTCATAAGCCTGGGCGGCTACTGGCCCTGCTACACATACCGGCGATACTACTGGTATGGGTGGCATCCCTATGAATGGTATGGGCCATGTCCGCCCGAATATGTTAAGCTCGGCGATACCTATAATTACTACTATTACAATGCTCCGCCCGCAAAGTCACCTGACGCGAACGATTTGGAACAGGCCGGCAAGAAACTCCAAGAAACCCCTCCTGCTGGACCGCAGGAAAAAACTCGGGCGGATGGCTACTTTGAGGAAGCCGTCAAAGCCTTCGAGGCCGGCAGTTATGCTGCTGCTGCCGCCAAGTTTGGCGCTGCTATGGAGCTTGCACCTGATGATATTGTTTTGCCTTCTGCTTACGTGCAAGCGGTTTTCGCTCAGGGCGAATATGAAAAAGCCGCCGATGCTCTGCGCGAAGTCTTAGCTAAAACGTCGCCAGAGAAAGAAGGCGTCTTTTATCCTCGCGGCCTATATCCTGCTGAAGATGCCCTGCAAGTGCAAGTGAAGCAGCTCGGGGAAAAGGCCGTGTCAAATCCCCTTGATGCGGATCTGCAGCTCTTGCTGGGCTACCAACTGCTCGGCATGGGCAGGTTGGATGAAGCGGCCAAGCCGCTGGCCAGCGCCCGGCTGGACTACAACAACCATCAAGCCGCGACCCGGCTGCTAAGTCTGCTTGAAAAACTCAAAAAGGCCGAGGGGAGTCCCCGCCCTGCGGGGTAAATATTTAGCCCCCAAATTTATTTGGGGGTTTTCCTGCCACAAATTGCAAATTGTCAATTGTCAATTTACAATTACCTCATGCCTTTTGTTGACCGTCGCAAGTTTATCAAAACCACGGGCGGTGGTTTGTGTGCCGCCGCATTGGGCGGACTCACATCGGGTTGCCCAAGCACAGGCGAGCGGGCGTTTAGCTGTCGCCGGCACGCCTGCCCTGAGCCTGTCGAACGGGGCGACGACCCCGCGGTAAATTGCGGTGCTAAACCGCAGGCGGCCTGGCCCGGCTTCAAGTATGCTATGTGCAATGAGAGCATGGCTGAATTAACCTGGCCGGAGCAATGTCAAATCGTTAGTAATGCCGGTTACAAGGGAATTGAGATCGCGTCATTTACGCTGGTCAAAGAGGGTGTGCACGAGATAAGTGCAGCCAGGCGTCAAGAGATGGTCTCTGTGATGCAAGATGCCGGCATTAAGTGTGTAGGACTGCACTGGTTGTTAACGCCGCCGCCCAAAGGACTGCACTTTACGACGCCTGATCTTGTGGTTCGCCAGACGACCATCGCCTACTTTCACGAGCTGATTGATTTTTGCGCGGACCTCGGCGGCCCCTGTATGATTTTTGGCTCACCGAAGCAACGAAGTACGGTGGGCATTTCTGTTGGCGAGGCAAAGAATTATTTTGCCGAAGGTCTGGCGAAAGTTGCCGGCCACGCACAGCAACGTGGCGTTAAGATACTCATGGAACCCTTAGCTAAGGGCGCAACGGATGTCGTCAACACGCTTGCCGAAGCATTAGAGTTGGCTAAACAGGTAAATCATCCGGCTGTTGCGATCATACTTGATTTTCATAATACCGGCGACGAGACTGAATCATTCGATGCTTTACTGAAGAAGTATTTTCAGTATATTCATCACGTCCATGTGCAAGAAATGGATGGCAAACATCTCGGGACAGGAACTGGTGCCATAGACTATGTCAACGCTTTTCAAACGCTGAAGGATCTAAAGTACGACAAGTGGATTTCTCTGGAGGTATTTGATTTTTCGCCTGGCGGAAAGAAAATTGCTGAAGAGTCGATGCGAACTCTAAAGCAGATAGAGGCCAAATTGGTGTAGCAGACCTCCAAGAACGTAGGCAAAAAGTGTGGGAGACCAGCTATGGAAAGGAGCTATTTTGTATCATTTTTTGCTGCTGTCTTGATTCTCAATGCTGCCGGCAGGTCGTACGGGTCACAAGTGCAGCAGGATTTTTCCTACTCTGCGAAGCAGCGCTTCGCTGCGAAGGACGAGTCGCCCAAGCCGCAAGAACAGCAATTGCCGCGAGCCATGCACTCGCAGATGAAAGAGCTGCCCACTATTACTGTCGGCCTGGAGAACGCGGCTCTTACTGGAAGCGACAACCTGGTATTGCAGGCAGCGGTTGACTACATCGCTGGCTTGGGCGGCGGCACAGTCCAAATCGGCGAGGGACAATACCTGATGCACGATTCGCTGCACTTGCGCTCCAGTGTCATTATCCGGGGCGAAAAAGGCAAAACTATTTTGCGCAAGGCTGATGGGACTGTATCTGCATTGGTGCTTGACGGTGATTTTGGTGAGCAGCAAATTACCGTGGCATATCCGACCGGTTTCGCAGTAGGGAGTGGAGTCGCCGTCTGGGACGATCACGCAGGCGGATTTCATACGACCGTTGCTCGAATCACCGGACGAAACGGAAATACTTTTTCCATCGACAAGCCGCTTATGGCCGATTGCATGGTCGCCAATAATGCCAAAGCGGCGACCGTTTTCCCTGTCGTTAGCGCCTACGACAGCGAAGGAGTACGGATCGAAAACCTCGTGATCGACGGGAACAAGCAGTCTAACGCTAATCTGAATGGCTGTCGGGGGGCAGGGATTTTCCTTTACAGAGCCTTTGGAACTGTCATTCAAGGCTGCGCAGTTCGTAATTACAATGGTGATGGAATCAGTTTCCAGCAGTCTAACGATGTTACTGTGATAGATTGTATTTGTGAGGATAACGCTGCTCTGGGAATCCATCCAGGAAGCGGGTCACAGCGTCCCGTTGTCCGCGGCTGTATTGCCCGTCATAATGGAACAGACGGCCTGTTTCTGTGCTGGCGTGTTCGGCACGGATTGTTTGAAGATAATAAGCTGGAAGAAAACGGGCAATTCGGGATTTCGATCGGGCATAAAGATTCCGACAACATATTTCGCCGTAACATCATCCGTCTGAATCATCAAGACGGGGTCTCTTTTCGTAACGAGTCGTTGGGAATGGCAGCACATCGCAATCGCCTGGAAGAAAACGTTATTGAAAACAACGGAACCGGCGGAAAGGCCGCGGGAATTCGCATTCGAGGGCACACAAATGACCTGGTCTTTAAGAACAACGTCATTCGCGACACTCACAGCGATGGAGATCGGACCCAAACGGTGGGCATTCTGATAGAGGAAAATGTCGGGCAGGTTATTCTTCAGGGCAACGAAATAGATGCCCAAACCAGGATTGATGATCGCCGGCCGTCGAAACCTGTTCCCGGCGAGGTTCAGGAATCGAAAGAGGGAGCATGACTACTATGAGTCTTCAGCAACGTAAGATAGGACTGTTAGTATTCCTTTGCTTGTGTGTCGTGACACCTCCAGTTGCTGGTGAAGACTGGCTGCAATTCAAATACGATTGCCGACACTCCGGCAATGTGCCCGATAGGAACGTGACGCTGCCCCTCGGATTGGTCGGCGCAGTACCTTTAACCGATGCTGTATTTACCGCGCCCGTAGTTGCGAATGGGCGCATTTATGTCGTGGATGGTGCTGGCGTGGCATTTTGTATCGACGCGGCAACGCTGGATGTGCTATGGAAGTTTGAGAGTCCAGGCGGTAAAGCGAACTGTAACAACATATCCTCGCCGGCAATCGCGGGACGCTACCTGCACTTCGGTACAATGGCAGGGGGCTATTATGTTCTTGATGCATCTCGCGGAACGGTTGTTAAAGAGATTGCCTGCGGTGAGCCTATATTTAGCAGCCCTGTAGTAGCCAACGACCGCGTGTACTTTGCCACGCTCGGCTCAAAAGTCTACGCCCTTGAGCCTGACGGGACAATTTGCTGGATATGGGATTTCGTCAAAGAGGTTCTCACCTTCACCGGCAATCGCTGGAGCGGCGAAGATTGGTGCAAGCTCAAAAAAGGGCGAGTGACCTGGCGCGACCAGTTTTGCTGCTCGATAGATATAGCGGCTGACGGCAAAATGCTTGTAATTCCTGCCGGTGGCTCGGCTGTCTGCCTGGAAGATATGGGTAGTAACACCCAGCTTCGCGGCACGGCTTTGGTGCCGGCGTACGCCGGCTCTGAGCCACCCGCTACCTTTGGCCTGACCGTGGGCCAGGACGGGGCGATCTACCGGCAGTGGCACAGGCGGGACAACACCGGACGGGTGGAAATAATTCGGCTGCTGGACAACAAAACCCAGACCGATTACGTCGCCGGCACACAAACGGAGATAGATCGGCTGGGCTTATTGAGCTTCTGCTCGGTGAGTGTGCGCGGCCAGGATGTTTACAGGTGCCGGCCCGAAGAGGGCTTTGGTTTCTGCAGACATTCTCCCGGCAAGCCGACCCAATTTCTGGGCGGTTATCCCTCCATCGCCGCGCCCATTCTTCTTCGTGATAGCGCAGTATTTGGCGGCCTGGACGGCAGCCTTTACGTTGTGCCGTTAGCCGGCAATGGTCCCCGCCTGCGCGGGGACAGGCTTGCCCCTGCGGAAGCAGGGGCGTGGTCGTTTAAGACCGCTTTTGGCAAAGCAATCTCTGCACCGGTTGCCGTCTGCGATGGCCGGATATATTTCGGCTGTGAAGATGGTTATCTTTACGTTCTCGGACCGCAAGGTGATGCGCCGCTGCCAACAAAGGACCTTCAACTGCATAAGATTCGAAGCCCCCTAACGGGCAAATTCGCCGACTCAAAGTACGACTGGTTCACCAATTACGGCGACCTGGCAAGCACAAATTCAAACGACCAAGGCATAAGCCCGCCGTTTAAGATTAAATGGATTCGCCGGTACGAAGGGACGTTCAAACATCTTCCCGTATGCGGTGGTGGCAGAATGTACACTCACACTGCAGAAGGCCAAATCTTTGCCGTCGAGCAGGAAACAGGCCGCCTGTTATGGCGACGATATTGGCCGGGCGTGCACATCTCTTTTACCTGCCCGATTTATCATAACGAGCGCCTGCTTGTTCCCCAGGCGGGAATGAAGAAATCCGCTATGCGCTGCCTGGACGCCGCTACGGGAAACTTGCTTTGGGAGGCACCTTTTACCGGCTCACCCAGTTGGAGCCGGCAGCAGCCTCCAATCGTATGCAAGAACCTTGCTATCTATATTTTTGGCGCGGGAAGCTACGCCCCGCAGGGAACAGAAAAAGCCTACGTTCACAAGGGCGAACCTATAAAAGCCCCGGATGGGGCTGAGATAATGAGCTGGATTTACGGCCACGATAATCCTTATTACCCCAAAGACCACAAGCCTCTGGTGCGAGCCTGGGACATAGACACGGGCAAGGAAATTTGGACAATAGATTTTTCGCAGTTCGGTTGTGGCGGAAACGACTCCGGCTTGTGCCTGATGGATGACACGCTGTACTACTCGTGCTTTTTCGGCTATGCAGGACGGACCAAAGAGGGGCAGCCGAAATCACGCGGTCTTACCGCAGCAATCGAACCGGCAGCCGGTGGAGTCATCTGGCTGACAACCCAATATTATGTTACTGCCGGCACTACTATCTCCGCAGAGAACGGGCGTCTGTACCTGGGCGGCTATAACCCACCGAACGAGAAGACGCAGAACCGCTATGCGTGGTGCCTGGACGCCAAAGACGGCTCTTTAATCTGGCAATCCGAACCAGTCGACAAGGCGGTCAACGTAATCACAGTGGGCAAGAATTTCCTGTTCACTCACGCCTCCACCGGCAATCCAAGTTATCTAATAGATAAGGCTACCGGCAAAATCCTGTCCATCTTCGACTATGGCTACGCCTGCACACGGTTCACCTTGTCGGAGCCCTATCTGCTCGGCGCCAACATGGATATGATTGACACTTTGAATGGCAATAAGTTTGTGTCCTCAGGCCCATGCGTGGACGTACGGGAGTGCGTGGGAGCGGTCGTCTCGAATGGGCGGATTTTCTATACATCCCAGGGAAGCGGCCTACAGCTATGCCAGGTATGTGGAACCGAGGCCGCATCAATGTCCGAGCCGTAGTGCTTCCAGGCTCGCTGGCGCAGGTCGGTCAGGCCGCCAGATTTTACTAAAAATTTACCTGTTTGGCTGTCAACTGGCAGGCTACGATGGGCGTCTATACCAGCAGATAGAGCATGTAGCAGATAGGTATGCAGAAACCTGCATACCCTACCGAGCTACCGAGCCGATTTTTAGGAGACTCAATTATGAGCCATAAAAGAATGATGTTGGTGGCAATGGTGTTGCTGTTTGTTGGCAGCGGAATCTGCCAGGCGAGGATCAAGTTAGTGGCGCTGCCGGAGCGGGCGGCGACGGTGATTCGGCTGGATAATCCGCAGGCGACACTAATCGAGGAAGAACGGGTGCTGACCCTGCAAAAAGGCCTTAACCAAGTGGACTTTTCCTGGAAGGGCGTCAGTATTGATGAAGATTCCATCCGGCTACAAGCCCTGGACCATCCGGATAAAGTCACCCTTTTGAGTGTAAGCTATCCGCCGGGTGAAGCGGCCTTAGTCTGGGAGATAAGCAGCGATAGCGACTACGCTGAGGCGGTG
>Ga0299912_10001286_pt1 | contig 20333 bp, 17 predicted proteins | sample RVTome_2_FD_207667 | JGI IMG/M metagenome (GOLD analysis project Ga0299912, IMG submission 207667) | Soil microbial communities from uranium-contaminated site in the Upper Colorado River Basin, Wyoming, United States - RVT95D214 (version 2) ... | reverse complement strand
CAGGCCGCACGCCCCTCCGTCCAGATGGTAATCGGCGAGGATGATGTCGGGCTGGAAGCCCTCCTCCTCTGTCAGCGCATTGACCTCGTCGAGAGTGCGCACGAGGCGCACCTCGCACGTCCAGCGCTCGAGCAACGCCTGCATCGCCTCGAGCACGGAGAGGTCATTGTCGATGACCACGACCGTTGCGCCGCCCAGCCCGTAGGTCTGCGCGCAGCGCATTGGTGCCGGGGCCCTGGCGCCAGCGTCGACGGTGCCGGCCCATGGAGCGGTGAGCGAAAACCGCGTGCCGTGACCCAGCCGCGAGCACAGATCGATGGGGTGGCCGAGCGCCTCCGCCATGCGCTGTACGATCGATAGCCCGAGACCGAATCCGCCGATTGTCGTCCGGTCGGCCGCGGTGCCGCGCTGGAACTCTTCGAAGATCATCTTGCGGTCGGCCGGCGCGATGCCGGGCCCCGTATCCCACACCTCGATGCGCACGTTGGAGCCGCGGCGGCGCGCCAGCAGCTTGATGCCGCCGTGCTGCGTGTACTGCACGGCATTGGCCATCAGATTCTGCAGAATGCGCCGCAGCATCATCGGGTCGGAAACGACGGATAGGCCGCTGCGCCGCCAGGTCAGGGAAAGATTCTTCACCCGCGCCAGAGGCTCGATATCGACGGACAGCGAAGTGAAAAGCTCATCGAGCGGCACGGGGCGCCGCGTCGGTGTGATGAAGCCGGCCTCGAGCTTGGAGATATCGAGGATGGATTTGAGCAGATCTTCGATGGTGGTCAGCGCGTGCTCGATGCGATTGGCAATGCGTCGGTGATCGGGATTGCCGCTGGGCTCAGTCAGCGCGCTCGCCGATAGCCGGGCGGCATGCAGCGGCTGCAGGAGATCGTGGCCGACGGCGGTGAAAAAGCGCGTCTTGAAGCGATTGGCGCGCTCCGAGGCATCGCGCGCCGAGGTAAGCTCCTCGTTGGTCCGTTCCAGCCGCGACAGCGCGCTCTTAAGCTCCTCCGTCCGCACCCGCACCTGGCCTTCGAGCGTGATCGCCGTCTGGAACAGCGAGTAGGCGTTGGCCTGCTGCTCCATGGACTTTTCCACGCGCTGCATGAGCGCAGCATTGATCTTCTGCAGCTTGATGAGTTGCCGCTCGAGCTCGTCGACGTGCGGCTCGGCCAGCAGATTGTCGAGGAGGTGCTGCATGCTCAGCTTCCCGTCGTCCGTTGCCCGAAGGCGATGCCGGTGAGGGTCTGGTTCAGGTGCATGGCGTTGTACTGCTCGCCGTACGTATGGAAGCCGGCGACCGAGTACTTGCGATACAGCTCGTCCATTTGATGGCGTATCTGCCGCGTTTCGGCGTCGAGCCGGCGCAGGATGCAATCGAATCCGACGACGAGATCAACGCCGCCGAGCGTTGCGTCGAGCTCTTCCAGCACGCCGGCGGTCGAGCTCAGCATGTCGCGCGGGCGCGCCACCGTGAACACAAGCCCTTCGTCGATGGCACAGAAGAAAGAAAGACTGCCGTCGAGGTTCATATTGCGGATGGAGCGGCAGTAATAGTCGCCGCCGACCTTAACGACGAGCGGATAGGAGGCGAAGCTGAACGGCCCGAGATCGTCGGGCAGCAGGCCGATGGCGGATGCATACTCTCTGGCCGCCGGTTCCGCGTTCAACTCATGTACGATGCGGTTTTCGGGATCTGCGGCGGTCACCACGAGCTTGATGTTGGTCGGCTCGAAGTTCTGCGTCTTGAATACGCGGAAGGGAAAGGCGCTTTCGATCATCATCAGGATCGCCGACCGCTCTGCGACCCTGCCGTTGTGGATCATGGTGGTGCGGCGGAACCTGATGCCGTCGCCCGCCGAGCCGCCGACGAGTTCGATGTCGTCGATCGCCCAGTGGATTGCGGCGACGATATTTTCCTCGGCATTGGAAAGCCCGTCGACCAGCAGCAGGGCGAATACGTTTTCCTTGTGCAGCCGGTCCGCCTGAGGGCACGCCTGCGCTTTGAGCCGACGCACGGCCTCGGTCGCCCGCTCGACACCAAAGCGGTCTATGTCCGTGATGAGCTCGCTGTGGACGCGGAAACCGTCGTGCGGGAAGGCGATGACCAGAAGGCCGCCCTGCATCATGCCGCCGGGGCCGATCTCACCAGCCGTGGAGCAGCCGGAAACAGGGACGCCGGGAAACACCTCCGCGAACGCCTTGGCGAGAGCCTGCGCATCGTGGTCGATGGCGTAGAAGGCGACAAGGTGCTGGAAGCTGCCGCCCGAGAGACGGGACCCGATTTCGGCAACGGCGTCGCGCGTCGCGGTGAGTATACTCGCCGCCACGTGAATTCCGCACCTGCTCAGCGACGATTGAGCCCGCGCCAAAGTAGCTTCCTCCGCGTCGAGGTGCCCGTTTCCCCAGACAGGCTTGCTCGATTGAATTGAACCTGCCACAGCCCGCCAGCTGCGGCAAATCGGGGGCTGACGGGCCCGGCGCCTACTAGCTGCTCTGTCGGTGGTTACGTCAGCCTGATAGCAGGGGATCGTTGGGCAGCAGCGTTCTGGTGAATCGCACGCCGGCGGAGGATCCGTTGCACCAAGCGACGATGCCGGTAAAGCGGCGGCCGCTCGGCAGCTCGATTTGCACGAGCGTTTTGGGCACGAGTTGTGACACGCGCTCCAGGCCGAAGCCGCCCGGCGCGACATCGCGGACGAAAGCCCGCGAGGTCACCCGGTTGTGCGTGATCATGCACGGCTGGCAGATCGTGCGCCGCGCCGATTGCCGGCGCTGCGGAAGCTCTGGAAGTGCGATTCGGCCGCTTGCATCGAGGCACGGCGTGCCGCCAGTGATGACGTCCTGCAGGAGCCCGATGAGCATCGTCGAGTTGCTGGTGTACTGCGCCGGCAGCCTGCCGAACTCGGTGAGCAGCTGTCGTACCGCGGACAGCGCATTCTCGCTCGCGCGGCGCCACGCGGAGGTGGTCGACAACAGATGCAGAGCCGCGGCGCGGTCCGCTCCAATGTGGTTGGCGTCGGCGAAATACTTGTCGAGCGCGATGCGCGCTGGACCCAGGGCATCGAAGAAGTCGAGGATGACCGCGACGGTGTCTTCTTTGATGTTATTTTCCAGCATCCCGTTGCGCAGCACCGAGATGAGGGCCGGCTCGCGCGGGACGTAGGGCTTGAGCCCTGTTTCGCTGCGCTCGCCGTCATGGAGCCTGAAAGCATTGACCGCACTGGCAATCGCAGCCGTCAAAAGCGCCGCCGAATGCACCTCGCAGACGAGCGCTTCGAGCATGGGTATGCCCGGATCGGGAAGCGCCCCGCCGCGCTCGTCGTTTGCGGCATCTACGTCGGGGCCGGCATCGATTTTCGCGCGGGCGCGGTGATTTCTGCCAAATGTCTGCACGGCCGGCTCTAGTCGCTGTCCACCACTATGCCAGCTGTAACAAGCAATGGGCTAACGTCGGGTTAGCCGGTTACCTAAAACCTCAGAACCGAAGGTAATCTCGCCCTAACGCGTTAACACGACGAAGTCTGTGTACTCGTCCATCTCGTCGCTGCGCGGGGAGTCCGACACGATCAGCGAGGCGCCGGTCCACAGCAGCTCGGCGATGCGCCCGCGGACGTCCGGCGTCAGCTCGATGCGGTCGAGCGCGCCCGCGGCCGTCTCGGCCACTGGGGCCGGTGCCACAGGGGCGGCGGAGGGCTGCTCCGACTTGCCCTTCGTGCGGTTGCGGCGGCCACCATCGTCGACCGGCGGCTGAGGCATGGACATGGCCGTCCAGCGCACGGACGACCCGTCGGGGGTGGCATCGACCGCCATGTAGACGTGCGTGCCGAGCGGCCGCTCGGGATCGCGGATTGTTACCGAGGCCTCGTAGACCTCCTTCCAGTCCTGGCGGATGAAGATCCGGCCTTCCTTCCTGCTGACGAACACGGAAACCGGCTCCACACGGCGCTCGGCCTCGATGAGGGTCTTCTTGGCGGCCTCGCTTGCGGCGACGGCGTGCTTCCAGGCCTCCACGGCGGCGAAGGCTACGGGCGACTTGGCGGCTTCGCGCGTGCGCGCCTCATCGAGCGCGGCACGGGCGCGGACGAGCTCCGATTGCGCCGCGGTCAACGCCGCCGCGGCGGCTTCCGCCGCCGCCGCATCGGCCGCGCCGGTTATGGGCGACGGCTGAGCGTCGGCGGGTGTCGGTGCGGCCGGTGCCTGCAGGTCTGCGAGCTTGGCTTCGGCCGCCTTGAGCTCGCCCTCGGATTTGCGCACGTCCTCGAGGGCCTGGCGCGCCTCGTTGCCTGCATTCTGCGCCGCCTCGAGCGCCGCCTTGGCGGCTTGATCGGCGGCCGTCTTGTCGGCGGCAGCGCGGATTCTCAGGGCTGCGGCGTACGCGATCGGATCGACCAGCTTAGGCGGTGATGTGGTTTCGGCTTCCGTCTGATCGGGGACGGCCGCAGTCGTCATGCCGGTGCCCGAGTGCGTGCCCATGCTGGCAAGCTCGAGCGAGGCTTCGCCGCCCGTCGAGGCATGCTGAGCCGGCAGCACCGGCGCCGGCTGCATTTTCGGCAGCGGCAGGATGCTGTGCGAGAACTCGACAGGTTCGACATCGCGCGGTGAGACGAGGACGCGCGCACCCATCTTGGTCATGCCGAAGAGCTGCTGAGCGAAAGACGGCGGAAGCCGGATGCAGCCGTGTGACGCCGGATAGCCCGGCACGACGCCGGCGTGCATGGCGACGCCCGACCAGGTTATGCGCTGCATGAAGGGCATCGGCGCGCCGCTGTAGATGTTCGAGCGGTGCCAGCGCTCCTTGCCGATGACGCTGAACACCCCGGTGGGCGTGCGGTGCCCGGCCATGCCGGTCGACACGCGCGAGCGCGCGATGCGCCCGGTTTTGTCGTAGATCGACACGTGCTGATCGCCGACGGAGACGACGGCGTAAACGGGGCCGCTCGGTCCCGCCGGCTTGGCGTCTTTTTTCTTCTCGGCCTTATCGGAGGCCTTATCGGCAGTTTCGGCGGGTGCCTTTCGGCTCTTGCGGACGCCGTAGCGCTTCGGACGCGCCGGCGCTTGATAGCCGAAGTAGGTGCCGAATCCCTGCTGGGCGACCGCGGGCTCGATGCCAGAAGCAATGGTGCCGGCGGCTGCAAAAACCAACGCGGTCACGGCAATAAGGCCGCCGGTGCCGCCTCCGAAAAAGCGCTTGTTCACGGCAATTTCGCTCCGAATCTAAGGTTGTTCGCAACGCAATTTTCTATACCTCACGGGTCAATAGCGTGCGCGGACGAATTGCGTGCTGCACCCCATATCTCACAACCGTGTTGCTCTCGCGTCGCCCTCCTCGGGCCCCACAAGGCTAGGCGTCGGTCATGCGTCGGATTGGGAGGGTGGCAGCCGTTATTGGCAGGTCGGCGGCGTCAGCCGAAAATTCGCCGATCGGGGGCACCTCGACGTCGGCCGGTGCGTTTGGGCTACGTCCTGCGGCTGTTGCCCGCAGCGCCGCCCAGGCCACGATTTCGGCGCGGGCGCGTCCTAACCCCGGGCGGCAACGATGGCGGCCACCGTCTAATGCTCTGGCCGCCTAAAAAAGAGAATGTGAGCGACGATGAACGCACCAGCCGACAGTCCCCCAGTTAACCAGGCCCTCCTAGCGTCCCGCGAGCTGTCAAGCGCACCGAGCCACCGTTTGTCGCGAGTGGAATTCATCGCCCTCATTGCCGTAATGATGGCGCTGACAGCAGTTTCGATCGACATCATGCTTCCCGCCCTGCCGGCCATCGGCGAGGCGCTCGGCGTTGCCGACCCCAACAACCGGCAGATCGTCATCATCAGCTACGTGCTGGGCTTCTCTGCCGGGCAGCTCGCCTACGGCCGGCTCTCCGACCGCTTCGGGCGCAAGCCGGTGTTGATGTTCGGCTTGGCGATTTTCATTGCCGGCTCGCTCGTCGCTTCGCTCGCCTCGAGCTTTGCAGTGCTGCTTGTCGCGCGCACCGTGCAGGGCCTCGGCGCCGCGGCTCCGCGCGTCATCGCCGTCGCCATCGTGCGTGACCTCTACGCCGGCCGGCAGATGGCGCGTGTCATGTCGTTCGCCATGACGGTGTTCATCATCATCCCCGTGCTGGCGCCATCGATCGGCCAGGGGCTGCTGCAGGTGGGAACGTGGCGGCTCAATTTCGATCTGATGTTCATCGTCGGCATTATCGTGGCCGTATGGGCCGGATTGCGCCTTCCCGAGACCAAGGAGCAAGGCCCGGCCGGCGCGCCTTTGACGCTCCCCGCTTCCCTCAAGCTGGCGCTCGAGACGCCGCAGACCATCGGCTACGCGGTCAGCGCCGGCTTCGTCTTCGGCTGCCTGATGAGCTACGTGAGCAGCGCCCAGCAAGTGTTCACCGACGTGTTCGATCTGGGTGCCGATTTTCCCATCGTCTTCGGTGCTATCGCGTCGCTGATGGCAGTCGCATCGGTGGCCAACGCCTATCTGGTCGAACGCCTCGGCATGCGCCGCGTGTCGCATACCTCGCTGACCCTGTTCGTCGCCGTGTCGGCGCTGCTCGTCGTCGCTGCCAGCACCGGCGCTGCGACGCTGATGCTGTTCATCGGTCTGATGGCGGGGCTGTTCTTCCTGTTCGGCCTCATCGCCCCCAATTTCAATGCGCTGGCAATGGAGCCGCAGGGCCACAATGCCGGCATGGCATCATCGATCATCGGCTTCATCTCGACGGGAGCGGGCGCGCTGTCGGGCGGCGTCGTCGGACACCTGTTCGACGGCACGGTGCTGCCCTTAGCGCTCGGCTTCTTCTGTCTCAGCTTGGTATCGCTCGCCATTGTCGTCGGCATCGAGGGGCCGAGCCGGCTCTACCGCCCAGCGTCGTGAACCATGCGCTCGCAAGCTCCGGAACTTTAGAGCAACTCCTCCGCTAGCGGATGGGTGCATTGGGCCAGAGAGGGGACATAATTGATGATCTGGCCCAAGCGGCTCCTTCTCTTACGAGGCTGAGATCCGTCTGCTAATGGCCGCGGCTGCTGACCACCGAATGTGCATAAACCGGTGCGCTTTTCGTCGTGAAGCGACCACTCAGGTTCGAATCACGTAGTTTCCTCCGACAACTGACGTGTTCTCCAACAGCTCCTCCACAGGAAGGAGATTGTTTTGGGCATGGTCTCGCGCAACGCTGCCGTACTTCTGGCCAGCGTCATCGCGCTCGTGGCGGGCGGCGCCGAAGACGCTTGGACCCAGTCCCTTCCTTTGCCGCCGGGCACCATAGTGACCGGAGACCTGCTCGGGCAGCCCGCCCCGTGCGTCCCACCTATTTTGCTGGGCCCGATCACCAATGGCGCGCAGGCCAACGACTACATTTGCGCCAACCCGGCCTCTTTGTCATTTGTACCCACCGGGCCGGCCTACATGGTGGTGACGAGCGTGCCCACGCAATACGTCCGGGTCTTCGCAGCGGGCGGCGCCCCCAACCGTCCATTCATGGCGGACCCCAACATCATACGCGGGCTGACGCCGGCACAGATCAAGGACGTGCTCGCGCTGCCCGCTCTGCCAGCCAATATCACGATCGTGACGGTTCCTGCCGGAAGCTGCGTGCTGGTGGGGCTCGGGGCCGCGATCCCGGGCTTTGGCAGCGGCGGGCCGGCGCAGGCATGGGCGGCAGGCACGCCGACTGGGCCCAACTGTCAGGGCGTGCAGTTCCTGGGACTCGAGAACTACCTCAACATACAGCCACTCGGCGCTTACGCGCTCCTCTATGCGCCGCTCGCGGGAGGCGGCAATGCCGGGGCCGTTGCTGCTGCGCTCGACCAGGGGCCCTACCCTGATACATTCTCGGACATGGACCTCATCTACAAAAGTCTCGATCTGCTCAATTTTGGAGATCCCGCGGCGCTGCGCGCCGCGCTTCAGCAACTCGACGGAGAAATCTACGCTGATTTCTCCTCGGTGGTGATCGGCGCGGGACAACTCTTCCTCGGCACGGTGCGCGAACGCATGCGCGTGAGTCAGGGCGCTGCCACATGCCCGAGCCAGCAATGGCTGAGCGCGTTCGGCGCCGAAGGCGACCTTTCCGGCAACGGCGATAGCCATGACCTCAATGCCACGTCGGGCGGCCTCGCCGGCGGGCTCGAGCATTGCTTCGATTCCACGCTGCTAGCCGGCATCGCCGGCGGCTACGCATACACCGGGTTCAGCACGAGCGGCATCCCGGGAACCGGCAGCGCCAATACTTTCGCGCTCGCGCCTTACGGCCGCTATGCGCCGGGACCGGGGTACGTCGAAGGTGCGCTCGGCGTCGGCTACAATGATGCAACGATCACACGCAGCATTGTATTCCCGGGGCAGTCGCGCACTGCCACCGGGTCGCCGCGCGGGGCTGCGTTCCTCTCGCAGGTCGAAACCGGCTATCGCCTGAGCGTCGATGCGCAGACTGAAGTGACGCCTTTCGTGGCGATGCAGACCTTCGTCATCGGGCAAGGGGCATTCGTTGAGACCGGCGCGGGTGCCGCAAACCTACACGTTGACGACAACACCACCACATCGGCGTTGAGCATCCTCGGTACCGAGATCGAGTACGCGCTTGCCGTCGGGATGGCATCCCCTCTGCGGCTCCGCGGCCGGCTCGGATGGGCGCATGAGTTCGCCGAGACCAATCGGACCGCCACTGCTTTCTTCGACGGCACACCAAGTGCCGCAGCCTTCACGGTTACCGGAGCCCTCGCGCCGCGCAATGTCGCAGTGTTTGGGCTCGACGCGACACTGGCGACGCAGTCCTTTGACTTGTTCGTCGGCTACGAAGGAGCCGCCGGCGATGGAGCAAGCCTACAAGGCGGGCGGGTCGGGGGACGCTTTACATTCTGACCAAGTTGATGGTGCGGGCGCCATCGAGTTGTGGACAAGCGACGGGCTGACCTGTCATTTGTCCGCTCGGTAGTGCCGATTTCCACCGAGAACGGGCCGGTGCCTGCAAGCTGCGGGGTCGCCGTACTGAGATCGGCTGCGGTTTGCACCGGTCGATCGGTCAAGCGAAAGACCGACAAGCCGAGGCAGCATGTATCTCATCATGCATGATCAAGCGCGCCGGCTCGTCGGTAGTGAACCACTCGTTCGCCATGCGCGGGCGCCTCGAAACAGACCATCGCCTCCAATGCCAGCATCAGAATATTCGATCGGGCCCAGCAGCGGACGACCATCGAGAGCGGGCGGCGAGTTCGTCGCTAGCTGTGGTGAGCCGACGCCATGACCAACAGCGAACAGATCGTGTTTTTTGAGCGCCAAGCGGAGGAGGCCTACAGTCGGATGTATGACGCCACCTCCTCGTCTGATGCCGCTGCGCGCTACAGTGATGCGAAAGAGGCGCTTCACAGTGCAATCGCACTTGCCAAGAGGCTGGAGCAGGAAGAGACCGCGAGGCGGCTTGAGGCACGGTTGGCCGAAATCAAAGCCGTGTTCCGATCGCAGTTCTCCTGATTTCAGCAGCCGCGCCAAGCTATGGCGGTCCGACAGCGCTGCAACGGAGGTTCCCGATGTGCGCTTACGTCTCCTCCGGGTCAAAATTGCCCGTGCAGCTCACCTCCGCGGCAGTGCCGGTCTTCCCCCAAAAGCAGACGCAAGGAACAGGGGATAAGGCTCATTAGCTGCGGGGTTGAATCGCGCTGAAGACGTCCGCTACAACCCGATGAGCAGACCGCTCAGAGCGCGATCGCGGAGCTGTCGCATCACTGCTGCGAGAAAATGCATACGTTGGGATCGGCGCGAAAGCAGTGGAAGGTGGCTCGGCGAATTGCCGAGCCTTCGGCGCTGCGTGCCGACTCCAGGCCCTGCCGGAAAAAGACCTCGCTCTTCAGAGCATGTGAGGTCTTCCCCTGAGCGCAGAGATGCTGCTCCGTCGCTCGGAGAAATAGGATTACGTTAGTCATGCAGACGGATGTTTGTGATCGTCCGCTTCATCCCTGGCTAGAATTAACCTGGTGCGGTGAGGTGAGCGGGCGGTAGATCAGCTAAACGCCGAAAATGCTCACACACAACCGAAACGACCAGAAATGGTCGCGGAGAGAGATAGATGCTATCGAGGCGCTTACTTCTCCTTGGTTGCACTTTGTGCTTTTTTGAAATGCCGGCCGCAGTTCATGGACAAGAGGCGTGGACGACCTATCGCAATGCGCGCTTCGGCACTTCGATCGCTTACCAAGAATTTTTCGAGCCCGACCCACCGCCGGCGAACGGTGACGGCCAATCATTTACAGGGCCTGAGGGTGCCAATTTTCGCGTTTATGCGAGGCAAAATAGCGGCAACGAAACGCCCGCAACCTATTTGGCCGAACTGCTCGCAGATAATTCACATTCGAGCGTGACGTACAAGTCCATCCAGAAGAACCGCGTTACCATCGTCGGGAACCGCGGCAATTTAATCTACTACGAAGCCTACATCTTTTCGGGACGCGGGGTCGTCCACGCCTTTACGATCGAGTACCCTGCCAAGTTCAAATCTGCGTACGACCCAACCATCCGGCGAATGGCGCGATCATTCACCGGCCCTTGACAGGTGTTATGTCTCCGATGGTTGAGTTACAGTGATGCACATTCGGGCTGAATGAGCCGATTGCCATCAGAAACATCGACGCCCCGCCAGCCGCGTCCTTGGTCCAATAACTGGCATGAGGCCAGGCTCACGCGCTAACCCTCATCGGAGCGCGCGCCATCGGTGCCGACGGAACCGAGTGGCCGAGTGCGTTCGCGATCTCAGGGCAGGCGCCCACCTTCAAGACGAAATTGCCATCCTGCATCGGTCACGGCCCGGTCCATGGCATTGCGCACGTTCGCATAATTGATGCTACCGCCGCCGCCGGCCGAAACATCAGTGCGTTTTCCGAAACGCTTCCAACCTGTGACCGTTTCCTTCTCGACGGTCATTGTCGGCGGCGGCAGGCCCCAGGACTTTTCGGTCACCGCTTCTCGGAACATGACCGTGCGTTCGGGTTCCGCCAAACGACAGGACATCCGATAAACCGACTTCCGGCCTCCAAGAAACCACTTCGCCCGGATTGACTCTATTTCACCGCTTAGCCCGTCCCACCCATCCTCATGCAGGCTTAGTCCGAGAGCAGTGGCCTTGGTTTTCAATCCGGCTATTAGATCCTGCTTGCTGACGACCTCCGACATGACGTGCCTACTTGCTGGACGCAAGATGCCCTTGCTCAAGCCGAATTCTGCCCACGTCACGCTCAGAGTGAGACAGCCTGCGGTCCGACCGAACAAACTCATTATCGTGGCTGATCGACGCTGGTACTTGATGCGGGTCAATGGCCTCGCAACGTGGCGGCACGTCATTAGCTAAGACTTAATTCGAAACATGGTGTTCTGCTCCTCTGGCACAACGAAAGCCGCGGGGCGCGGAGTACTCTCCATGTGGACCAGGATATTCATCACTTTCGCAGTCCTTCTCCCGGTCGTGACCGCTTCAGCCGGTGAGGCGCCAGAGAGGAGCGAGACGTGGAAGAAAGCGAATGTGGATGCGCCCTTCGAGATCGCGCTCGTCAGCAATCCCTCGACCGGCTACGAGTGGCAAATCGACACGACCGCCAGCTCCGGCCTCGAGCACATTGACATCGACGACCTTGGGACATCGCCGCCGCCGCAGAGGGGCGGCGAGCCGCTTATCGGGGCACCGGTCATTCACTCCTGGCTGGTGACGCCGCACAAGACTGGCAGCGTGCAGCTGGTCCTAAGCTATCTCCGCCTGCCGGAGGAGGCGTCGGAAAAAACGCACGTATTCCACGTCGAGATTTCCGATTAGGCCGGGAGCGCACAGACATTCCAGTGGCGATACTTGCCACTTGTTCTCTCGTAGGTTCACTGTCGGATCCACACTGAGCAGGTAAAGACGCCATGAGGCCGACAACCCGATCAGTCACGACGTGGGCGGTCTGCATTGGTTCGGGACTTGTTTTCGGCCTGACCATGACATCGGGGTCGACATCGACCGCGGCGCAAGAGGTATGCTGGACGGGCCGTCATGGGCAATTCTTCAATGCGATTCACTACTGCGTCAGCTCCGTTCTCGCGCCGCAGGCAGGAAACACATACGGACCGGAGAACCTGGCGAGCGGCAATGCAGGTGCCGCCTGGTGCGAAGGCGCTTCCGGGCACGGGATCGGCGAGTCGATCATGATCCGGGTCGAAGGTGGATCCGCGTTCCGGCGGCTGTCGGTCGGCAACGGCTATGGCAAGTCGTCCCAGACGTACGCGAGCAATGGCCGCGTCAAGACGGTTGAGCTCAGCGCGGATACCGGCTTCACGACCATTGTCAATCTCGCCGACCGGAGCGACCTCGCTACTGTCAATCTCCCGGCGCTGGCGCGCGATTGGATTCGCGTGAAAATCGTCGAAGTCTATCCCGGTAGACGGTTCGCTGACACCTGCATGCACTTCCTAATGCCGGACTTCGAGTACGAAGAGGAACTGCTGCTGAAAGAGCAAGGGTTGCTGCCGAAACAGCCGTAACCATAATCGGCTTTGCCGCGATGGTTTTGGTCTGGGGGCTCGTCCGGTTTGGGTTCGTTACGGCGCGCTCAAGTACTTAGCTTTCACGTCAGAAGCAGATCGCGAGCCTCCGATGGCACCTCCGCTCGTCGTCGCGCAGACGAGACGACACGCGGCGGCAAGGAGTTCTCACCTTGGCGCTCTAACGCCATTAGGTTGGAGAATTGCATCGCGCTCATTGCCAGTGCCGGCCTTTGTGCGCTTGGTTCGCTGAAATGCACGGAGCTCCCCATGAAGGTGATCAGCAAAGTGTCCGAGCCGCAAGCGGACTTGGACCGAACGCCTCTCTATGCTCTGCACGTGGCGCTTGGAGCCAAGATGGTAGCGTTCGCCGGCTACGAGATGCCGCTCAACTACCCGACGGGCATTCTCAGGGAGCACCTTCATGAGCGTGCGAAAGCGGGCCTCTTCGATGTGTCGCACATGGGCCAGGCGTTTTTGATCGGACCCGATCACAAGACGACGGCGGCCGCACTCGAAACGCTCGTTCCTGGCAACATCGCAGGTCTGGGGCTTGGCCGCATGCGCTACACGCTGCTTCTCAATGGCGAGGGCGGCATCGTCGATGACATTATGGTGACGCGATCGTCCTCGCCCGAGGAGGACGGCCGGCTTTTCCTCGTCGTCAACGCGGCCAGGAAGGCGATTGACTATGCCTATATCCAGGCGCGGCTGCCGGACGGCGTGAAGCTTCAAGCAGTCACGGACCGAGTACTCTTCGCCTTGCATGGCCCCGAAGCCGCGGCTGTCCTCTTTCGACACTGCCCGAAAGCGGAAAGCCTATGGTTTCTCGATGCGACACGCGCCGAGTTCGACGGCATCGAATGTAGCGTAAGCCGCTCGGGTTACACCGGCGACGATGGCTTCGAGATCTCGGCTGCGACGGACAAAGCAGAAGAGGTCGTGCGCGCGCTCCTCCAGCACGCCGAGGTGCTGCCGATCGGCCTCGGCGCCCGCGATACGCTGCGCCTCGAAGCCGGTCTCCCTCTCTATGGCCACGACATCGATGAGGCGACGAGTCCGGTCGAGGCGGACCTCGCATGGGCCATACCTGAGCGGCGGCGCGCCGAGGCGAACTTTCCCGGTGCCCGGCGTATTCTTGAGGAGCTTGCCCACGGAGTCCGGAGAAAGCGGGTCGGCTTGAGACCCGAAGGCCGGACGATCGCCCGTGACGGCACACGGATTCATGCTCGCGATGGAAGAGACATCGGTATCGTGACATCGGGCGGATTTGGGCCGAGTGTCGGCGGGCCGATCGCCATGGGATATGTTGCGACGGAATTCGCGAACGAGGGAGAAAGACTGGAGCTTGTTGTGCGAGGGAATAACATTGTGGCGCGCGTGGTCGCGCTGCCGTTCGTGCCGCATAGATTCCGGCGCCGAACCTAGGCTCATTCGAGAGGAGGACCCGTGGCACTCGAGCGCTACACCAAGGAGCACGAGTACATTCGCGTCGAGGGCGACATCGGCACCGTCGGCATCACCAAGCACGCTGCCGAGCATCTGGGCGATGTCGTTTTTGCCGAGCTGCCTGCTGTCGGGCGTCACGTCACGCAAGGCGCCGGCGCGGCCGTTGTCGAATCCGTCAAGGCGGCGAGCGACGTTTTCGCGCCGGCTTCGGGGGAGGTGATCGAGACCAATGGCGCCATCGTCGACACGCCAGCGCTCGTCAACGAGGACCCTGAAGGGCGGGGTTGGTTTTTCAGAATCCGGCTCAAGGACAAGTCCGAGCTGGACAGCCTCATGGATGCCGCCGCCTATGCCAAGGACGCCAAGGGATCAGGATGAGGCGCTAGCCTCAGGTGGCGTGCCGAGAGCGGGTGCCGCAGGATCGTTCAGCACGAGCTCGCGCGCGGCCTTCACCTCATCGAGGCGGCCGACCGGCATATGGTGCGGCGCCGAGCGTACGAGCTCGGGATTGTCGCGCGCCTCTATCGCGATTTTGCGCATCGCCTCAATGAATGCATCGAGCGTCGGCTTGCTCTCGGTTTCCGTCGGCTCGATCATCAGTGCCTCGCGCACGATGAGGGGAAAATAATTGGTCGGCGGATGGAAGCCGTAGTCCATGAGCCGCTTGCTGATATCGAGCGCGCGCACGGGGCTGCCCTCGATGTGGCCTTGGCAAACGAACTCGTGCATGTTGACGCGGTCGTAGGGAACCGGAAACAGGTCCCTGAGGCGGGCGCGAAGATAATTGGCGTTGAGGACCGCGTGCATGGCGCTGTCGCGCAATCCGCTGCCACCGAGGAGGCGGATATAGACATAAGCCCGGACCATCATGCCGAAATTGCCGAAGAACGACGAGACGCGCCCGATCGACCGTGACGGCGTCTTGAGACAGTAGCGGCGGGACTTTTCATCTCCGGCGCAGGGCTCCTCGGCGATGATCGGTCCCGGCAGATAGTCGACGAGCGCCGCGCTCGCCCCGACGGGGCCTGAACCCGGGCCGCCCCCGCCATGGGGCGTGGCAAATGTTTTGTGCAGGTTGAAGTGCATGAGGTCGATGCCGACCTCGCCCGGGCGCACAATGCCCGTAAGCGCATTCATGTTGGCGCCGTCGCCGTAGACCACACCCCCGCACTCGTGGACCAGGCGGACCACCTCAGCAAAGTGCTCATCGAATAGGCCCAACGTATTCGGATTTGTGATCATCAGGCTGGCGACACGGTTCGTGCACGCTGCCTTGAGGGCGGCTAGGTCAATGTTCCCGCGCGCGTCCGACGGCACCTCGACGGCCACGAACCCGGCCATCGTCGTCGAAGCGGGATTGGTTCCATGGGCTGAATCCGGAATGAGAATCTCGTCTCGCTTGGATTCGCTGCGGTCGGCGTGGTAGGCGCGGATCATGAGCAGCGCCGTCAGCTCGCCGTGTGCTCCAGCCGCCGGCTGCAGCGATACGCCCGCGAAACCGCCGATCTCGGCGAGCCAAGTCTGCAGCTCGCTCATCAGGGCAAGATTGCCCTGCACTAATGCCGGCGGCTCGAGAGGGTGAGTGCGCGCAAATCCGGGCAACCGCGCCACCTCCTCACAGATCTTGGGATTGTATTTCATCGTGCACGACCCGAGCGGGTAGAACCCGCTGTCGACGCCGAAATTGCGCTGCGACAGATGGAGATAGTGGCGCACGACATCGCTCTCGGAGAGTTCCGGCAAACCGTTATCGGCGCGCAGAAACTCGTTGGGCAGAGTCGCCTCGGGCACGTCGAGCGCCGGAGGGACAAAACCGCCGCGTCCGGTAACGCTGATCTCGTATACCGTCGGCTCGCCGCCCGAGGGGTCGACGGGCTCCTTTGCGGTCGTGACCGACTTTTCCATGCGCTCGCTCGCTTGCTGGGTCATGCCGTCACCGCCCGAAGTGCGTTGACCAACCTGTCGATGTCGGCCTTCGCCGCCGTCTCCGTGACGGCGATCAGCATGTGGTTCTTGAGGTGGGGATAATCCTGCTCGAGGTCATAGCCGCCAATGATGTTGTGCTGGCGGAGCAGGATCTCGTTCACCTCTCCGACAGGGCGCGGCAGGCAGACGACGAACTCCTTGAAGAACGGCTTTTCTCGTACCCCCGGGTTCACCTTCACGCCCGGGAGCTTGGCTATCTCGCCCGCCGCGTAATGGCTCTTGTGGTAGCAGAGCTCGGCGACGCGCTTGAGGCCCCGTCTGCCAAGCGTTGCCAGGTAGACGCTCGCGGCAAGCGCGCCGAGGGCCGCGTTCGTGCAGATGTTGCTCGTCGCCTTCGCCCGCCGGATGTGCTGCTCGCGCGTGCCGAGCGTCTGCACGTAGCCTCTTCGTCCCCGCGTATCCACCGTCTGCCCGACGAGCCGGCCGACAAGCCGGCGCACCAAGTCCTTTCGCGTGGCAAAGATCCCGAGCGACGGGCCGCCGAAAGAGGGCGGCAGCCCGAGGCATTGCCCGTCGGCGACAACGATATCGGCGCCGTAGCTCCCCGGCGGCTCAAACAAGCCGAGGGCGATCGGGTCGACGGCCACGACGAAAAGCGCTCCGGCTTTCCGGCAGGCCGCCGCTAGAGCGCGGAAGTCCTCGAGCTGCCCGAGGAAGTTCGGCCACTGAACCACGAGAGCTGCCGTCTCGGCGTCGACGCAGGCGCTCAAGTCTTCCGCGTTGCCCCCAGGATCTTGATCCCCGACAATCATCGCATTCGTTCCGCGAAGATAAGTTTTGACGACCTCGCGGTACTGGGGATGCACGGCGGTCGAAACGACGATCTTGTTGCGGCGGCGCGAGCCCAAGCCGAGGGCCAGGAGGACGGCCTCGGCGAGCGCTGTCGCGCCATCGTAGTGGCTGGCGTTGCTCACCTCCATCCCCGTGAGCCTCGTAATCATGGTCTGGTACTCGAACATGGCCTGCAACATGCCCTGGCTCATCTCGGGCTGGTAAGGCGTGTAGGACGTGTAGAACTCGCCGCGGGCGAGGACGTAATCGACCGTCGACGGCGTGTAGTGGTCGTAGACGCCGGCGCCCAGGAACGAGACCGTCCGATCGAGATGGACATTGCGCTCTGAGAGCGCACGCATCTCGGCCGCCACTTCCATCTGACTTACGGCGATCGGAAGATCGAGCGCGGGGAAGCGCGCTTGCCCCGGCACGTCGGCGAACAGGTCCTCGATCTCCTCGATGCCGATGGCGGCCAGCATCTCTGCCCGCTCTCCTGCCGTGTGAGGGACAAAGCTCATCGATCTCCTCGCTCCTGTGCCTACTCTCAGCCAACGATCTTCACGAGCCTCCGTCGCCGGTAGCCAATCACGACGGACAGAAATCCAAGACCCGCAAGCTCGGCGTCGAGGCAGGCGTCGCCGGTGTCGAACCTCAGTTGCGGCGTGCGCGCGAGCTTCGACGGCGTCGCCAGGACCAGGATATTGGCAATGCCAATGCGCCGGATGGCTTCCGGGCTGAGCTGCAGGTTGCCGCGCCCGAGAACGAACCCCTGCGCGCCGATCGGGCTCAGGACGAGGCGGCAATCGGGGTGTTTCTCGAGTAGAGCAAGGAGGGAACGCTCATTGAGATCCTGCCCGACGAGCCGGCTGTCCAAGACGGCGTCGATGCCGAGCAGCGTCTTTTCGACACCAATTTCCGCGCCAACGGCCTGAAGCGTGCTGCCCGCCCCGAGGATGAACAGGACTTGCGGATTGGCCGCGATCTCCTCGCCGACATCGCGCGCGATCTCAGCCTTCGACTCTGCGTCAGAGGTCTCTGCGACGATCTGCTTTGAGACCTGAGTCAAAGTCGGTTCAAATGGGGTCAGCACGTTATAGAAGAAACGGACGGCCCACTCCCCGGCTCTGTATTTCTCCTCATCGAGATCAATGACCTCCGCCTCGACCAGCGCTAGCTCGTGCTTGAGGAAGCCGATGAGAATCTCGGCGGTGCGGGACGGCGTTACGCCGAAGACGCCGGAGTACATCTTCACGCCTGAAGGTATGCCCAATATAGGCACGCGTGTGCCGGCAACGCTCGCGATATCGCGTGCGGTGCCGTCGCCGCCGCAGAAGAGGATCAAATCAACTCCGAGCTCCAAGAACTTCCGCGTGGCGTCCTTGGTCTCGCCGGCGGTGGTTGGCGCCCGCATTTCCGCTTCAATCCGCAGGCCTTCAAGGCCGGCCGCAGCGAGCGCGTCAGCACCCATGGAGCCGGAACACGTTACCCACTCGAGCACTATGGGTGTCGGCTGCTCGCGGAGCCGCCGCCTGAACTCGCATAGAGCCTCCAGGGCCCGGGAATGCGCAACCGGCTGTGCTCCAAGCTCGATGGCTCTCTGAACCATATCGTCGGTCCCTTTGAGCCCGACACGTCCGCCCATGCCCGCAATAGGGTTCATCACAAAGCCTATGCGCGACATGCGAACGGCTCCGCTTGCTGGGCCGCGGCCTCAACTTCGCCGGGACTCTTTCACTTGCAAGGTCAGGCGTCGACCACCTTGACCTGGCGCAAGTACCCCGCTTGGCAGCCGAGAATGCCTAAGTCCGATCCAAGCCGCCCGTCGCCCTGATTTCAGACCGCGTAGATTCTGCGACGAGCAACCAAAGCGATCGTAACTCCCGGCAGGGCGCCGTGTGGCTAATTTCCAATGCGCAAACCATGTCCTTGGGACGAAGAGTCCCGCTTCGCCTTAGAGTGCGCCTTCAGAGGGAAAACGCGACGCTTGAATGACAGTTGTAGGCCAACAGTATGCTTATCAGCCGCGCCCGGGTCCCCACCGCTCGCAGCTTTGTGACATGGCTCATTCACCTTCACCGCCGGTACCGTCAGGTGCCCACTTCCTCCCCGTCATTTGGCGTTTCGGGAGTGTGGGTTGGGCAGATACTCGACGCTCGGTATCCCGCGGATCGGCTGCGGGTAGAGGGAAAGGAGCTCCAGGACCTCGGGCGGCATCTCGGTTTTGACAGGCAGTCCGAGGTCGCGCGCCTCATCGGCCGTGATCGCGTAATCATGCGTCCAGCGGCCGCTCGTCAACGTCTTGGCGAGTTCCCCAGCGCGCGTCGTTTCCATGTGATCCGCCAAGAGCTGCGCCACCGTCTGCTCGAGCTGGCGAAGCATCTTTTCGGCTATGTCGGCGAGAATTAGGGTTTCATCATCGATCTCTGCGATGGGCTTTTGCCCGACAACGCGTAGGAGCGAAGCGGCCGGCAAGCCCTCCACTTGGGGATCGAGCGGCCCCAGCACGGAGTGCCGGCACATCACGATCTCGTCCCCGGTGAGCGCTATCAATGTTCCGCCCGACATGGCGTAGTGGGGCACGAATACCGTCACCTTGCCTTTGTGCCCGGCGAGCGCCCGCGCGATCTGCGTTGCCGCGAGGTACAAGCCGCCCGGCGTGTGAAGTACCACGTCGAGAGGCATGTTCGGATCCGTCAACTGGATCGCGCGCATGACCTCTTCTGAGTCGTTCATGTCGATGTAGCGGACGATGGGAAGACCCAACAGGCTCACCCGCTCCTCGCGATGAACGAGCAATATCACGCGGGACCCGCGCGCTCGTTCGATCTGTGAGATCCTGCGCTGGCGTAAGCCCTCGAGAATGCGTTGTCGCAACAGCGGCTGCAGGATGACAAAGATGACGACGGCCCAGAATATGACGCTGAGATCCATGGGCCGGCTCCTCAATCCCCGCGTTCAAGTGCTGCTCAACGGGTTCCTGCAAGCTTAAGATGTGACGACGTGCGACGGCAATTGCCGCTGGCGTGCGATCAGCGGGTCGTTTGCGCCGCACTGTGCTCCGCGGCTCTGGGCACCAGCCTTTGCACCTTGGATTGCCGTCCACCGGCATTAACAGCGATACTGCCCTCTCCACCGGAGGATTTGCCCCCTTTAGACCGGCTCCCGCCAAATCAGCCTACCGCCCAGAGCCTCTCGTGTGCTTAAATGACGACTGGCTGCGTTGGTGGCGCTGGTCTTGGCAAGGCTACAGCATTGAGCTCAATCAAGGAGCAGGCAATCGGGGGGATGCACTGTATCAATCGTGTCTGACAGCCAATCCACACCCCCCACCGCCACTGAAATGGCGGCTCGGCAACGTGAAATCTCCGTCTCGGAGTTCTTTCTCAAGAATCGTCATCTGCTCGGGTTCGATACGCCCTCCAAGGCGTTGGTGACCGCCGTCAAAGAGGCGGTGGATAATTCGCTCGATGCTTGCGAGGAAGCGGGGATACTTCCTGAAATCACTGTGCAGGTGCGCCATCGCGACGGGAAGTCGCAAGTCGTGGTGGAGGACAACGGCCCGGGGATTGTAGAGAGCCAGATCGCCCGCATCTTCGGTAAGCTCCTCTATGGCTCGAAATTCCACAAGCTGAGCCAGTCG
>Ga0299912_10001285_pt1 | contig 20335 bp, 19 predicted proteins | sample RVTome_2_FD_207667 | JGI IMG/M metagenome (GOLD analysis project Ga0299912, IMG submission 207667) | Soil microbial communities from uranium-contaminated site in the Upper Colorado River Basin, Wyoming, United States - RVT95D214 (version 2) ... | reverse complement strand
GCCGCATAATCCCGACATCGGTGATTTCCAGCTTTCGCATCTTAACGTCCTCCTTGCCTCAAATTATGACAAGTAGGACGGTTAATGTCAATAAAAATATGCGGCAATATTTATGACGCTATGTATAGAACGTTGTTTTGGAAACTTACCACTAGATCCCAATGAGTGGTCATAGAAAGGAGATAGGTGAACAAAGATTCATCTTTTACTATCCATGATCTTCCGAGACCGGAAAGGCCCCGTGAAAGGCTTCAAAAATTTGGTCCAGAGGCGCTCTCTGCACAAGAACTCTTGGCTCTTGTTATCGGGCGTGGAATTCCGAAAAAATCCGTAATGAGTATCGCACAGGAATTATTGGTGAAGTTTGGTAATGTCAAAGCAATAAGTCAAGCAACCATAGAGGAACTTTCTCAAATAAAGGGGATTGGTCTTGCCAAAGCAGCCCAGATTAAAGCGTGTTTTGAATTGGGAAAAAGGCAGGATCTGGAACCAGAGTTGAGAGATTTTAATATCAAAGAGCCTCAAAGTGTCGTCAAAGCTATTCGCGCAAGCATCAAAGACAAAGCCAAAGAGCATTTTAAGCTAATCCTTCTCAATCCCCGCAATAAGATTATTGGTATATCAACCATCTCTATTGGGACACTCAACGCCAGTTTGGTTCATCCACGAGAGGTATTTAAGGATGCCATTATGCATAGCGCTGCTTCGGTTGTTCTGGCCCATAACCATCCTTCTGGCGATCCCGAACCCTCCGAAGATGATTTAACGATTACAAAAAGATTAATAGAAGCTGGTAAGATTTTAGGAGTCGAAGTTATAGACCATATCATTGTTGGCAAAAACGGATTTTCCAGTTTTAAGGAGAAAGGGTTGATATAGAAAATTTGTAAATTATTCTATTTGTCTCAGGTAAAACGGAAACAACTTAGATATTTGATATGCCAACGGTTATCACAATTTGTGATACCCTTGCAGAGGTTGAATGAAAGCACTTATTCCCTTAGAGGTTATTGAACAGAGAATTTTGTTGATTCGAGGCCAAAAAGTGATGTTGAGTACCGATTTAGCAGGGCTCTATCAAGTTGAAGCAAGGGTGTTGGTTCAGGCAGTAAAAAGAAATATAGCTCGGTTTCCACAGGATTTTATGTTCCAATTGACGGAAGAAGAGTTTTCTAACTTGAAATCACAAATTGTGATTTCAAGTTGGGGTGGTCTCCGCCGCGCTTGACCCTACGCCTTTACAGAATGGAAAATACGAGACACTGTCTCGTAAATCTTCAACTCCGCAGACGCTGTCTGCCGAATGGCAAAAAAGCCGGACAGTGTCCGGCAAATTCGAACCGATGCTCTCTTGGTCACATTATTGTGAATTGTTGGAAAAGTACCCTTTGTAATACCCTCCTTAATTTTTCTTAAAACCCTTTCTTGGATCGATAGAAAAAGTTATACTTCAGCATCAGAAAAACCGAAATCGATTTTTTGAAGGTTTGGTGCCATGGCAGAAAACGAGACGAAAGAAGAGAGTTTTGCTGAGCTTTTTGAAGCTAGCGCTGAAAGCCCGGGTCGCAAGATCTCTCCTGGAGATATGGTGTCAGGGAAAGTGATTAAGATCAGCAAGGATACGATCTTTGTTGATTTAGGGGGGAAGAGTGAAGGCATTGCCAGCACTCAAGAATTCCTGGACAGGAATGGAAACCTAACCCTCAAGGAGGGAGAATCAATTTCAATGAGAGTAGCCTCGGTCAAAGATGGAATCCATCTCGCCAAGGGAATCAAGGCTCAGGGGGCTGATGCTCTCGAAATCCTCCTTGATGCACAACAAAACCTCATCCCTGTGGAAGGGAGGGTTTTGGCTGTGAAAAAAGGGGGCTTTGAAGTCGATTTCTCCGGCACTCGTGCTTTTTGTCCTTTAAGCCAGATTAGCCTCCAGTTCTGTGAGAAACCTGAGGAGCATGTTGGAGCGAGATATTCGTTTCGCATCATGGAGATCAAGGAAAAGGGGCGGAATATTGTCGTTTCGCGACGCATGCTCTTAGAGGAGGAGCAGGAGAGAAAGTCTAAAGAGACCCTGGCCACGCTCAGACCAGACCTTGAATGTGAAGGGAGGGTTACAAAGCTGACAGACTTTGGTGCATTCGTCGATATCGGAGGGGTCGAAGGGATGGTCCACGTATCTGAGATTTCTCACCAAAGGATTAGCCGTCCGTCAGAGATCCTCACACCAGGCCAGGATGTAAGGGTAAGAGTAATGAAGATCGAAGCTGATAAAGATGGCCGTCCTAAAATCTCCCTTTCCATCAAGGCCCTGGAGCCTGATTCCTGGGAAAGGGGCCTTGGATTCCAAGAAGGGGAAATCATCCGGCGCAAAGTCTCCCGGCTCATGGACTTTGGCGCCTTTGTTGAAGTAGCTCCAGGTGTCGATGGCCTTGTCCATATTTCTGAGATAAGCTACGAACGAATTTCCCATCCCAACAAACTTCTCCATGAGGGGGATATGGTCGACGTGTTGGTCATGGGAATAGACCAAAAAACACGGCGTATATCTCTATCTATCAAAGAGGCAGCGATTAAGAAACGGATCTCAGAGGATGAAGAGGGATCAGATAAGACACGTCTTGAAGTAGGCCAGATCCTGAGAGGGATTGTTGAAGATATCAAACCCTATGGTCTTTTTGTTAGACTTCCACAACTCAGAGCAAAAACTCGAGGCCTGCTTCCTGTGGAGGAGTTGAAGGATTCTGAAAAGGTGGATGCAAAAAGGAAGTTTCCTAAGGGTACGGAAATCCAAGTGGAAATTGTTTCAATTGACGGAAAAGGACGAATACTGCTCTCACAAAAGATTGTAGAAGAAAGAAGAGACCGAGAGGACTACGAGAAGTTTCTTGGAAGGGAGGATAGGGACGGAAAGTTTGGCACCCTAGGGGACATTTTCAAGAATCTGAAGTTGAAGTAGATGTGATTCAGAGATTAGACTGAATTTTTTTATCGCAAGACGTTAGTCGTGCCTGCACACCGGAGTGCGGCGTTTCGGCACGCAGGTGTGAGGCGTAATCCCGCCTCGGCGGGACTAACGACTTACGACTTGCGATCTCACGAAATAGAAGAGTCTGGTGTCTAATCCCGCCTTGGCGGGACTGAAGTCCAGTGTCTGAATTGGGGTTGAAATATTGGAATGCCACGATTAAAATAGATTTTGTGCAAAATACTTGATGCGAAAGGAGTTGAAATGAAATTAGGAGTATTGGCAGGTTTAGGTATTCTGTTTTTGGTGGGTCAAGTGTATGGAGAGGAGAATCTGGTACTGAAAAATCAGAAGGATAAGCTGAGTTACAGCATCGGCATGGAAATGGGAAAGAACTTGAAAATGCAGTCGATCGACATTAATCCAGATATTCTTGCCAAGGGAATCAAGGATGCTTTTTCTGGCGGGAAGGCCCTATTGTCTGACCAGGAAGTGCGTGAAACGATGGCGACCTTTCAAAAGGAATTAATGGCTAAGCAAGAGGAGCTTCTAAAAAAGCTCGGAGAAAAAAACAAGGGCGAAGGAGAGGCATACCTTGCTGAGAATAAGAAAAAAGAGGGTGTTAAGACTTTGGCGGATGGTTTGCAGTATAAGGTGATGAAGGCAGGTAACGGTAAGAAACCTACTCTAAGTGATACGGTGACAACGCACTACCGAGGCACCCTCATTGAGGGGACCGAATTTGACAGCTCTTACCGTCGTGGTCAGCCGGCAACCTTTCCGGTCAGAGGCGTCATTCCTGGCTGGACCGAGGCTTTGCAGCTAATGGAAGTGGGAGCAAAATGGCAGCTCTTTATTCCTCCGAATCTCGCGTATGGAGAGCGTGGGGCAGGCCGAAATATTGGACCCAATGCCACCCTGATTTTCGAGATTGAGCTGATTTCGATTGAGGAGAAAAAAGAGGACAAAAAACCTTCGAGCCCGGAAGCGAAGTAATGAGAAAGAGTGGAAGCTTAAGGCAGGTTGGAGAAGCTTTATTCTCTCGACCTGCCTAAGCAGAGAACACATCTTAACTTGCTCTCTCTTTTGCAGGTTCCATTCCCTGCTCCCTCGACCCCTCGAATCTTTGTGATCTGATGATCTTTCTTAGATAATGATCCTGGATTATTAACCCCTTAATTTCCTTGAAAAAAATTAAACTTCATGTTAGGTTTCTTTTAAAATGATCGAGATGGCACACGTTTTTAAGACCTATCCCAGTAAGATCGCGGCTCTTTCAGATATTAACTTAGAGGTCTCGCCAGGAGAATTCATATTTATCGCTGGGCCGAGTGGCTCAGGAAAAACTACCCTCCTTCATATCTTATTCTGCTCGGAAAAGCCGAGCAGCGGTCAAGTAATTGTCAACGGAATCGATATTACTCAGAAGGGTTTCAAAAAAATCTATCAGTTAAGAAGGAAGATAGGCATGGTCTTCCAGGATTTTAAGCTTTTGCGGGATCGGACAGCGGGGGAAAACATTGCCTTTGCCTTGGAAGTCACAGGCCACCCCCAGAAAGAAATCCAGAGGAGGGTTTCAGCGATCTTGGAATGGGTGGGACTCCTCGGAAGGGAACGAGATTCTGTTCTCACGCTCTCTGCCGGGGAACAGCAGAGGATAGCCATTGCCCGCGCTGTGGTGAATAACCCTCTCCTCCTCCTCGCAGACGAACCAACCGGAAATTTAGATGATCAGATGACGAGCGACGTCATGACGCTCTTTATAGCCCTCCACCGCCAAGGAACGACCGTTGTATTCGCTACTCAGAGCAGGGATTTAATACGTCGTTATCGCTACCCTGCTATTCAACTCCTAAATGGGAGAAGGGTAAATGGCGAAACAGAGGGCGGGGTGAAAGGAGAGAGATGAAGCCTCCTTCTGGTTATGGGCTGACTCGGGCTTTTCAGAATATGTGGAGGAACCTCTTTCCAAACGTCACCACCATCGGGGTCATCACGATCTCCGTTCTCATCTTTTCAACCTTTTCTCTCATCGCCTTCAACCTTGCCTCCTTCCTTGAAATCTGGGAAGAGAAGATTGAAGTCATTGTCTATCTGAATAGAAAGACGTCTATAAACGAAGTGGAAAGTCTCTTAGAGAAGAGCCGCCTGGTCGAAGGGGTAGAATCGGTAAAGTATGTGTCTCCAGCCGACGCGATGGCCTTTATGGAAACCAGATTGGATAGCCAGAAGAATCTCCTCGAAGGGATTCAGCCGACGGTCCTCCCTCCTTCCTTCGAGGTGCGATTGAAGAAGGACTACCGGAATCCTGGAAAGATCAAGGAAGTCGTTTCTCAGTTGAAACGGTTTCCACAATTTGAGGAGATTCAATACGGTCAGGAGTGGGTGGAAACCTTCTCCGTCCTCGTTCATATTCTTCGCCTCACACAATGGATGTTGGGAGGGCTTCTTCTCGTGGCAATGGTATTCATTATCTCCAACACCCTCCAGCTGGCCAAATCCTCGCGGCGAGAGGAGATCGAGATCATGCAACTCGTCGGTGCCAGTCCTTCTTTCATCCAAATCCCTTTCTACATCGAGGGGATCGTCCAAGGTCTCCTGGGATCCGGACTGGCCATTATCTTTCTTTATATCTTACACAAGGCCGTTTTTCTCTACCTTCCTCTTCAAATGAAAGAGTGGTTGACAAGAATCCCCGTCCTTTTTTTGCCTTCCCAAACGATCGCAGGGATTCTCTTGGGGGGAATGGTTCTCGGCTTTTTTGGCAGCCTCGTCGCTTCAGTGCGGTTTCTGAAATGAATCCAGCACCTTTCTGCGGGTATATTAAACCCCGCAGGAAGATTATTCTATACCATATATCCCTGCAGTCCCGCCGTTGGCGGGACAGGGTATTCTGAAAGGTGCTGGATGAAGTGGGTGGCACGATGGGAAGACCGAAATGGATCTTAGTTGGTTGGATCCTCATGGGTTGGGTCTTTACCCCGTTAGAAAGCCCCGCCATTTATGGCGGGGGTGTCAAAAGAAAATGTTCATCAGTTGTTGAGGGCGGGGTTAAAGCCTTGTCCTTTCTAACGGGGTTTGCGGCCGGGATGACTGAGCTTTGGGCAGCTCCGTCCAATCCGATTGAGAAAGACCTCACTCAAAAGAAGAAGGATCTGAAAGAGATTAAGAAAGAGCTCTCCCTGACAAAGAAGAAAGAGAGGAAGATCGAGGGGAAAGAATCTTCCATTCTCGAAAGCCTCCACAGCATTGAAACCGAACTTTCAAAGGGGGAGAGAGAGTTGAGAGAGATGGAGGCTCAGTTGGCCCAGACAAAAGAAAGGCTTCATCAGACAAAACTCCAGATCGTCATGGCCAACAAAGGGATGGAACAAGCCAAGGAAGAACTTGTCTCCAGGCTGATCGCCCTCTATAAAATGGGCAAGACGCCTCCGGAGATTTTTCTTCTCACCTCTCCATCTTACGTCGATATGTTGAGGATCGATAAATATCTAAGGGTCATCATCGATTTCGATGCCCATCTGGTCGAAACGTACCGTTATCAAATGGCCTTGAAAGAGAGATATCAAGAGGCGTTGGTCCAGGATCAGTTCCAATGGCAGCGGAATATCTCCGAGGTGGAGAAGAAGAAGGAGGAGATTAAAAAGGTCAGAGAAACGAAACGGAGCCTGTTGAAGTCGATTCAGAATCAAAGGGTGGTGTACAAGAAATTGATTGGAGAATTGGAGGAAAGGGCAAAGGAGCTTCAAACTCTCACTGGAAAACTGGAACGAGAGAGGAGCCTTTTTGCGTACGGAAAATCCAAACTCGAGGCGGTCAAAGGAAAGTTGATCCCACCTGTGGAAGGAAAGGTGATCAGTCTATTTAAAGAAAGAGGGCAGAATGGGATCGAAATCAAAGCCCTTGCAGGAGCTGAGATTCGAGCGGTCCTCCCTGGGAAAATCCTCTATGCCGATTGGTTCAAAGGATTTGGGAATATCGTGATCATCGATCATGGAAACCACACCTTCACTGTTTCGGCCTACTGTTCGCAATTATTGAAGAAGGCTGGAGATACCGTTTCTCAAGGGGAAGCGATCGCTCTGGTAGGGAGTGCAGGATCGTTGAAAGGTTCCTGCCTTTACTTCGAAATTCGCCATCTGGGAAAGCCTGAGGATCCTATGAATTGGATCTCTCATCTGGATCGGATCGTCTCGTTACCAAAAGGCCAGGAGCAAGGGAACATTCGTAAGGAGTAAGGAGTAAGGAGTAAGGAGTAAGGAGTAAGGAGTAAGGAGTAAGGAGTAAGAGGTTAGATGTAAAACCCCTTACGACTTACACCTCACGCTCTCGCAGGTTTTTGGATTTCGTGCCCCTTGACCGATTTTTGCATAAGTGTTAGGAGGAGAATCTCAGATTTAAACATGTAAGAATCTAAGGAGGTAAGCTCATATGTTGCCACGGAAAGGTATTAGGAGTTTAAAAATCGTTCTGGTGATCTTCCTGGTCTTCCTTTTGGGGATCGCCATTGGGCTGGGCCGATTCCACAAAGTTTCTGCCCTCTCAAATAATACGTATGAAGACCTAAAAGTATTCACCGATGTCCTCGGTCTCCTTCAGAAGGATTATGTTGAGGAGAGGGATTCAAAAGACCTGATTTATGGGGCGATTAAAGGCATGTTGGAGACTTTAGACCCCCATTCAGGCTTCATGCCCCCCAATATGTATAAAGAGATGCAAGAAGAGACAAAGGGTCGGTTTGAGGGATTGGGGATTGAGATCACGACGAAAGACGGTGTCCTCACCGTTGTCTCACCCATCGAAGATACTCCAGCCTTTAAGGCTGGAATCCATGCAGGAGATCAAATCGTAAAGATCGAAGGAGAATTTACGAAGAATCTGACCCTCATGGAGTGCGTCAAGCGATTACGGGGTCCGAAGGGTAGCAAGGTAACCATCACTATCATGAGGGAAGGTTTTACCAAACCTCGGGAGTTCACTCTGATGCGGGATGTCATCCCCGTCCGAAGTGTTCGCCATGAACTACTGGAGAAACATTATGGGTACATTCGAGTCTCTCAATTCCAAGAGAAGACAGACAGTGAATTTGAGAAGGCGATAAAGGCGTTGGAGGAGGAGAACCAAGGTCCCCTAAAGGGTTTGATCTTGGATCTCCGGAATAACCCAGGAGGCCTTTTGGATCAAGCGGTCAAAGTGGCAGACCGCTTCATCGAATCGGGTCTCATTGTTTCCGTCGAAGGAAGAAGAGAAGACCAGAAGATGAAATTTAATGCCCATCACGAGGGTACCATCAGCCATCATGCCTTGATCGTATTGGTCAATGGCGGCAGTGCCAGTGGCGCAGAAATTGTCGCGGGGGCAATTCAAGACCACGCCCGAGGGATTCTACTCGGGACCCATACCTTTGGAAAGGGATCGGTTCAAACGATATTCCCCCTGAAGGACGGTTCAGGACTGAGGCTAACCACTGCAAGATACTATACCCCTAATGGGCGTTCCATTCAGGCCAAGGGCATTGTGCCTGACATCATCGTCAAGCTTTCACGGCCTGAAGAAGAGAAGGCTGCACCTGCACCCAAGTTCCCGTCGGAAAAGGATTTGGAGAGGCATTTAATCGATGTAGAAAAAGGGCTACCCAAAGAGAAAGAGCCAATCAAAGAGAAAGAGCCAGCCAAAGAGAAATCAAAGAAAGAAGAAGTAAAGGAGAAGAAACCAGCCGACAATCAATTGGAACGAGCTCTCGAACTCCTCAAAAGCTGGGAGATCTTCAAAGGTGTCGCCCAAGGGAATAAGTAGCTCAGAGTTCGGAGTTAGGAGTTCGGAGAAAAAGGAACTCAAGAGCAAGAACTCAAAACTCATGCAAGGGTTTTACAGGGTTGAATGGCTAAACAGCCACACAGGCGAGGAAGAACCAGGGGATGGATGGGTTACCTTCTCTCTTTTCTCCTTGGGTCTCTTTTGACCTTTTTTGGATATTCCTATCTGATCCGAGAGAAGCCTCTCTCCTCAGAGGCATTTTCTAAAAAGGTTTTTCTTGCCGAGAAGATCATCCAAAGTCAACTCTACGAGCTTGGCATTCCGAAAAAGGGGCTCCTGCTTCATCAGTCTTCATTGAAGAAAGAGGGCGGGCTCGCCTGGGAACAGTCTCTCCTGAAGATCCAGGTTCCCCGATCGCTTCCCTTTCCCCTGATCGAAGAAAATTTCTCACGGAGTTTTTCAAACCTCGGCAAAGATTTTTCGTTACACTCCTCCCAGGGTTCTGATTCTCTCCAGATGGAAGTAAAGGTGACGGATCGTATGACCCATCAGCTCACCTTTCTCTACCCCGAGCTTTCACTCAAAGCCGGTCTTCGACCCAAGATTGCCATTGTGATCGACGATCTTGGAGGAGAAAATCACATCTCTCAGGAACTCCTCCACTGGGATCTCCCTCTGACCTTCTCCATCCTGCCCTTTACACCCTATTCTAAGACTCTTGCCTCAGAGGCTCACCAAAAAGGGAGAGAGGTTATTCTCCACCTTCCTATGGAGCCCCGTGGCTATCCTGAAATCAAACCCGGTGAAGGAGTACTCCTTGAGGAGATGGACGAAGAGAAGCTACTTCGCCAACTCTCGAAAGATATTGAGGCGGTCCCTTACATCAAAGGGGTGAGCAATCACATGGGGTCCCGATTGATGGAGGATCCCGAAAAGGTGAAGATCATCCTTTCTGAACTGAGGAGACGGGGGCTTTTCTTCTTAGATAGTCGGACCACGCCTCAAACCGTTGGCCTCCAAACTGCTGAGTCCATTGGCTTGAAGGCAATGGAGCGAACCCTCTTTCTCGACCATTCGTCGAAAGAAGCCGATGTCAAACATCAGTTGGAAAGGTTGATTGAAATCTCCCTTTCTACTGGGAAGGCGATCGGTATTGGTCACCCTCATCCCTCGACGATCAAGTCCCTCAAAGAGATGATCCCCAAAATGCAGGAAAGAGGCATCGATATCGTTCCCCTCTCTGCTCTGATGGAATAATACTTCAGTAATATCAAATGACCAAGTTCAACTGGCGACATCAAATCCAAAGTGATCATGTCAAAATGTTCTCCCCCGTTTCTGCCAAGGGCGATTTGCAAAGGATCAAAGTGTTACAAAAAGAGTGATAGGATAAAGCAGAAGATAGAATGATCTACGGCTTTATGATGAGTTCGATCTGGGGAGCATTCTTCTCAATCTTCATGCCCACAGAGGAAGAACAATAGACACAGAGATATTCGTATTGATCTCCTTCAGGTAAGACTAAAAGCAGCCTCTTCCTTACAGGCACCGCGGACTTACATTGAGCGCAATAGAGGGAGGTTGCTTCAAACTGCTCAAAACTGGCCTTCCGCACAAAATCATTATAAAAGAAAAAGGTAAGACGGACAATAGGGCCTCTTTTCTAACACGGTCCACAATTCCGTTGAAATGGAACGAAAGGAAGGTGTAGAATACGACTGGTTGGGGGGATGAAATCAGTGAGACATGGAAAGGTCTTTTTCTGCACCTTTTTCGCCATTCTTCTCCTTTTAGGTCTTCTTTCCTCGGCCGGCGGGGGAGAGGCTGATCTCTTTCAGAAGATTGGGGCAAAACAGCTGAAAGTTAAGAAGTCGGCCCCCAATTTTTGTCTGAAAGACTTGAATGGTCAGAAGGTGGAGTTGAAACATTTTAAGGGGAAGGTGATTTTTCTCAATTTCTGGGCAACCTGGTGTGGTCCTTGTAAGGAAGAGATGCCTTCCATGGAGGCTCTGTGGCAACAATTTAGAGGAAAAGACTTCGTCCTGTTGAGTATTTCGGTTGACTACGAAGGAGTTAAACCGGTAAAAGAATATATTGAGAAACAACGCTACACCTTTCGAGTTCTAATCGACCCTCAATGTCAGGTCCTTGACCTCTATGAAGTAAAGGCGATTCCGACCACCCTTATTATTGATAAGAAGGGGCAGATCATAGCGATGGCGATCGGACCGAAGGATTGGAAAAGCCCAGAGGCCATATCATTGTTCGATCTGCTAATGAAAAACTAAACGAGATCTCTGAAAAAACCATTCTGTGTCACCCTTGCCCTGAATCAAGTTCAGGGTCTAACGATTTCAGGGTCTCTTAATGTATTGATTTTATTATGCTGAAACAAGCCTGCCCTGAAGAGATGCTGAAATAATCCTGAAACAAGTTCAGGACAAGATTCAGCATGACACTTTCAGGGTTCAGCATGACATTTTGCCCTACTTTATGGGTTTTTCAGAAGTCTATAACATTTTTCTTGACAAATGTTATAAAGAATAATATTATTAAACTACCATAATTTGGCGGAAATATGAGGTTGTCTACTAAAAGCAGATATGGAGTGAGGGCTATTTTCGATATTGCTTATCATTCCGAAGGCTTGGAAACACAGGTCAAGGATATTTCTCGAAGGCAGGGGATATCTCCTCGCTATATTGAACAGATCTTTCAGAAGCTGAGAAAGGCAGGGATCATTGGAAGTAAAAGGGGTCCAAAAGGAGGATACTTTTTGACTAGGAAGCATGAAGAGATCACTATTGGTGAGATCATCAGAATCACTGAAGGAAGCCTCGATCCAGTGCTCTGTCTCGATCCTGGGGATTCAGGTCAATCCTGTGATAGATTGGGAGAATGCGTAACCCGCTTCATTTGGAGTGAGGCAGGGAATAGGTTGAAGGATTATTTTGATTCTGTCACCGTCAAGGATTTATGCAAAATGGCTCAGGAGATGGGATTAAAGAAGGAACTGGACCGAAGATTCATGTATTACATTTAGTTTTTTTAAATTCTTTCTTTACATATTTAATAGGCTATAATAGAATTGATAATAATGAAAAAGTTCTATTATCTCCATGGTTCTAAGAGAATTACAAATGTGATAATGTGATGTTGAATAAGGGAAATCTTTGGATTTCCCTTATTCAATAAAGTAATTCTTGATAAAAACCATAAAGAACAAACATTAAAAATATGCGTACAGAAGGAGATAATATGAAGTGTACAAGCGGTCTCAGATGTAGAGAATGTAAGAAAGAGTATCCCATTAGCCCAATCCACGTTTGTGAATTCTGCTTCGGGCCTTTAGAAGTGATTTACGATTATGAGAAGATCAAGAGGAGTTTGACCCGTGAGAGGATTCAAGAGAGACCAAAATCGATGTGGAGATACCGGGAGCTTCTTCCGGTAGAGGATGATCCTATCGTCGGCCTCAATGTCGGTTTCACCCCTCTCATCAGGGCAGAACGGATGAGGAGATCATTGAGGCCATGAAGCTCTTAGCCCAAACCGAGGGGATCTTCACAGAGACGGCAGGAGGGGTCACGGTTGGGGTGACGAAGAAATTGATTGAGCAAGGAATCATTCCGAGGGATGAGTCGATATTGATCTCGATAACAGGCAATGGTTTAAAGACCCAGGAGGCAATACAAGATCGGGTTGGCCGTCCTCTCCTCATTGAGGCCAAGCTATCAGATTTTGTAAAGATCTTTGAAGCGAAGCAGAAAGAGCGAGGGATTGTGGCTCAAGCCGGTGCGTGACGTTTCAGAATTGGGAGGTTGAGATGGAAATCGATGTGAGAATTCCCACCCCATTGAAGAAGTTAGCAGGCGGGCAGGATGTGATCAAGGCCGAAGGAAAGACAGTTGGAGAAGTACTTGAGTGGCTTACAAGGACGTATCCGGGGCTCAAAGAGAGGCTTCAGGATGAGCAGGGTGAGGTGAGGCGCTTTATCAACATCTACGTGAATGAGGAGGATATCCGCTTCGTCCTGAATTTGGAGACACCCTTGAAGGAAGGGGATCGACTCTCCATCATCCCTGCCATTGCAGGGGGCTCTTTTTCTAAGAGGAAGGTGACGCTCACTTTTCCTCCAGATCTGATCAAAGAGCCGGTCATTTATAACATGGGTCACCGGTTCAGAGTCGTTACGAACATCCGCGGGGCGAATGTTTCGGAGAACGTGGGTTGGGTGACCCTCGAAATTGATGGAGAGGAAGAAGAGTATTTGAGTGCTCTCAGATATTTGAAGGAGATCGGGGTAAAGGTTGAGCCAATTGAGAGAAACGTCATTGAATAGTCTTTGGTTTTAAGGGCTAAGGTAACGATGCCGGTTTCGTCTCGGGGTTGGGGTAATGGCCTTTAAACCTGACCTCCTTTAACTTTAAACCATACGGACATCTTAACCCTTACCCAAGAACGATTCTTATGGAGCGGTGACGGATCTCGGCTGCTGAAAAGATGAAGGAGTTAAAAATGAAAGATGGATTGAGAAGATTATTCTGGTGGGCAGTCCACAAAACATTGCAGGGATACTATCAAGGGGCAAAAAGGGAAGTCTCTGAAATCTCGGTGGATGAGGTTCACCGTCTTCTCAAGAGAGGGGATCAAGTCGTTCTCCTTGATGTTCGAGAGAAAGAGGAGATTGCTTTGGGTTACATTAAAGGAGCCATCTTCATCCCAAGAGGTCTCTTGGAGGAGAAGGCCCAGTCCCTTTTAACGGAAAAGGATGTTCCGATCGTCGCTTACTGTGCAGCTGGGGTACGCTCCCTTCTCGCTGCTAAAACCTTAAAGGGGTTGGGATACCCAAAGATTTTCTCCATGGCAGAAGGGTTTGATGGATGGAGAGCTGCAGGATATGAGGTGGCGACGGATTCCAAATTGACCCCGGATCAGCTCACTCGCTATAGTCGACATCTCCTGCTCAAAGAGGTTGGAGAAGAGGGGCAGGTTCAACTGTTGAAGGCCAGGGTCCTCCTGGTTGGGGCAGGAGGACTGGGTTGTCCGGCCGCGCTCTATCTCGCTGCAGCAGGGGTGGGGACGTTGGGAATCATCGATTCTGACAAGGTGGATTTAACGAATCTCCAACGTCAGGTTCTGCACGGGACAGCCGATGTAGGAAGGCCTAAGACAGAATCGGCCAAAGAGGCGATCCATCGAATTAATCCTGATGTGAAAGTGCTGACATATCAGGAACGATTAACACCCCAAAACGCTATCGAGATTTTTCAAAACTTCGACATCATCTTAGATGGATCAGACAACTTTCCGACGAAGTACCTGGTCAATGATGCCTGCTACTTCACAGGAAAACCTAATATCTACGGAGGGGTTTTTCAATTTGAAGGACAGGCGAGCGTCTTCTTCCCCAAACAAGGAGGTCCCTGTCTGCGTTGTCTCTTCCCTGAGCCTCCTCCACCTGGCCTGGTTCCCAGCTGAGACGAGGCAGGTGTCCTGGGAGTTGTACCCGGGCAAATCGGACTGATTCAGGCGACAGAGGCCATTAAACTCATTCTAAAAAAGGGAAAGCCTCTCATCGGCCAGTATCTGATCTACAACTCCTTGGAATCGGAGTTCAGACGATTTACGGTGAAAAAGAACCCATCGTGCCCACTCTGTAATGGTGAGCCCAAGATAAGGGAATTGGTCGATTATCACGAAGTATGTAGCGCGGAGCCGGTGAGTGCGACGACTATTTAGTTAGTGGTGTGTCTCTAACACTTCTTACCAATGGTCTAAGAGTTGTCATTCCCGCGAAAGTGGGAATCCAGATTGAAAACACTGGATTCCGGATCAAGTCCGGAATGACAAAATGTGTAAAGTTTTTTCTGAGACAGTACACTGGTTTCTTGATGGGGGAGGGAGGGTATTTCCATGGCGAAGTGGCAATTTAAGAGGTGTTCCATCAGGGTGATCCTGGCTCTGGGATTGATTCTATTCATCTTCGGAAAACCAGCCCATGCTGTGCCCAATGGCGGATATGCCCATCCAGAGACGGTTATCCAACCCGAGGAACTGAAAACCCTCATCGATAAGAAAGTCCCTGATATCCGAATCATCGATGTGCGTGAGAACTCGCAATATCTCATGGGCCATATTCCAGAGGCGGTGCAGTTATGGCGGCCAGATGTTGAGGATCAGAAGCACCCTCTGCCAGGCATGATGGCTCCCCGAGAGCAGATCGAAGAGCTATTGGGGAGGCTGGGAATCAACAACAAAGAGACTCTCATCCTATACTCGGACCTATACGATCATGCCAGGCTGTGGTGGATTATTGCCTACTACGGGTTTCCTCTTAAACAGATGAAGCTTCTCGATGGGGGTATCGATAGGTGGAAGGCTAAAGGCTATCCCGTTGAGATGGCCCCACCTGCGGTGAAGAAAGTCAGGTTCGAATTTGGTGAGAAGACCAAAAGGAAGACACCGTTGCTCTGCACCTTGCCTGAAGTCAAATCAGCCTTAAAGGATCCTAAAAAGGTGGTGCTGGATGTTCGCTCCCAGAAGGAGTATCTGGGCGAAGAGATGAAGAAGGGAGCCCAAAAGGCTGGTCGCATTCCTGGGGTGACCTGGATAGAATGGAAAGAGACGATATTAGAAGAAGGTCCTTACAAAGGTTACTGGAAATCTTCAGAAGAGATTAAGAAAATCTTTTCTGCCAAAGGAGTGACACCAGACAAAGATGTCTATATCTACTGACACTCCGGGGTACGTTCGGCTCACAGTTTGGTGAGCCTCTACCTGGCTGGTTACCCCCTGAAGAGACTTCACAATTACGACGGCTCTTGGATCGAATGGAGCCGGACTCAGGACGGTATTGAGACGGATCCGCCATCGGGTGCTGGGAAGGGGGTTCCTGCAAAATGATTCAAATTCCTGAACCGATCTATCAGAGGATGGTTGAACATGCGAAGAAGGAGTGGCCCTTGGAGTCCTGTGGGATTCTTAGCGGGAAAGGGAAGTCCGTTGAGAGGGCTTTCGAATTGCAGAACGGAGAAGGAAGTGCGATTCGATATTCAATATCTCCTCGGGAACAATTGAGGGTCTTTGAGGAGATGGAAAAGGAATCCATGGAGATGATTGCAATCTATCATTCTCATCCCCATACCATTCCATTTCCTTCTGAGACCGATGTGAAAATGGCCTTCTATCCCGAGGTGTCATCGATCATCATCTCCTTGAAGGAAGAGAACCATCCTGTGGTAAAAGCCTTCTCGATTAGGGAAGAGGCAATCTACCTGGAGGAGATCAAAGTGGTTCCTTAATTGAAGATTTCAGATTGCAGATAGCAAATTGAAAAATCAAAAATCTGAAACCTGTTCCTGACAGGTTCAGGAATCCAAAATTTGAAATCTGCAATTACCAACGGAGCATTCGTGAAGGTTCTTCAGATTAGACAAGTCAGGCAGGAATTTGATTCCGGCAGTGGGCTTAGAGAGGAAAGCACCCCTTCCCCCCTCACCTCTATTGGAAATACCCCCTTGATCCAAATCCACCGAATGGCGAGACACCTCAAGGGGGTGCAGATTTTCGCAAAGGCGGAGTGGCTCAATCCTGGGGGGTCTGTAAAGGATCGGGCAGGTCTAAGGATTATTGAGGATGGAGAGAAATCGGGGCAGTTAACCCATGACAAGATCATCATAGACTCCACTTCAGGCAATACAGGGATTGCCTATGCGATGATCGGTGCGATCAAGGGATACGGAGTTGAATTGGTTGTACCCGCCAATGTGAGCGAAGAGAGGGAAAAGACGCTCTTGGCGTATGGGGCGAAATTGATTTTTACTGATCCATTGCTGGGCTCGGATGGTGCTCTCCTTGAGGCAAAAAGAATATATGAGAAGAATCCTCATCGATATTTTAAGGCGGACCAATATAACAATCCTTCGAATTGGAGAGCGCATTATGAGACGACAGGAGTTGAGATCCTCCACCAGAGCAGAGGAAAGATTACCCATTTTGTTGCAGGTGTTGGTACGGGTGGGACGCTGATGGGAATGGGAAGAAGGCTGAAGGAGTTTAACCCTGATATCAGGGTCTTCGGCGTTCAACCGGACAGCGGTTTCCACGGGATCGAAGGTCTGAAGCATATTGAAACAGCCATTCGGCCCGGTATCTATGAGGAATCCATCCTGGATGGAACAACCTTTGTCAGAACGGAAAACGCCTATGAGATGGCGATCCGTCTGGCAAAGGAGGAAGGACTATTGGTAGGTCCATCTTCTGGAGCGGCTTTCTGGGCATCACTCAAATTGGCAGAATCGATTGATGGTGGAGTGGTCGTGACGATTTTCCCCGACGGTGGAGACCGATATTTTAGCACCGCTTATATGGCTAAATAGATAAGAGAGAGGCTTGGTTTGACGGATCAACCGGGAGTCGTTCCTTCTGAGCAAGGAACCCCGCACCCGTGTTAAAACACGGGGCTTTACGAAGTGCAGGGTAAATATTGTTATGAAAATATTAGCGATACTTCTTGCTTCCGGAATCCTTTTTTCCTGCATCTCGATGGTCCCCATGGATAATGATAATAACTGTCCAGAGGAAGGCCACATGGGCAGTATGAGAGTGAATTGTGGATTCTCTTACCACTGTCCTCTATGTCCTCTAATTGTTAATGTCATCATACAGGAGCTTTTACCGCTGCCTTTAGTTGGACAACTGCTTTCAACGATATCTTTGCCGACAGTGGATGACATAGCACGTCCTATCTTTCACCCTCCTAAACATCGGAGCAAAAACTGTCATTATTCAAAGGGGATGAAGGAATTTCGTTTGGTTTGAAGTAGACCCCGCACCCCGTGTTAAAACACGGGGTGCGGGGTAGAATTTTGGCCCAGGAATTACAGTTAGATTGGTTCACACTGAAGAGTCAAAGAATTCCAAGAGAGAATTCTGAATATCTGACCGGCACAGGAGCCTTATTAGAAATTTAGTCCCAAAATACGGTCTTTTCTATTATAAAATAGGTAATTTACTTTATTTACTATTGAGACCGTTTTTGGTAAAATGTCCAGAAAGTTGCGATAAGGCCCCAGCCATGTTATTCAGTATGAACTAATTCTAACTGACAATTCTTGAAAGAGTAAAAAATAAGCTCTTGGCCGAGGGCCTGATAAAAAATTGGGCCCGTTTCGCTAAAGCCTTCACCCCCCTGAAGCTTTAACCAAAAGGCCAAGAGCTTTTTTTGTCCCGACGGAAGAAGACCACGGCCTTGGCCGTGGATGAATGTGCCATCGTGTGGTCGGGATGTGCCCCACATGGGCGTTAGTTAGGGACCACGGGCTTGCCAGTGGGACCCCATATCTTCAGAGAGAGGTGATGAAATGGTGCTAAGGTTATCTCATTTGGCTAAAGCTTATCTCTTCTTCTTTCTCATTTTGATTCCTCTTTCTTCGCAAGCTCAGTCAGAAAAAACATTTTTGAATGTGGATCAACTGGTAGACGAAGCAATCCAGAACAATCCGGAAATCTTAGCTGCTAAGCAAAAATGGGAGGTCTATAAGGAGAAGGTGCCCCAAGCCCGGGCGCTTCCTGATCCAATGTTAGGTTTCGGCATCATCAGCCTTCCTACCAATTTCAGCTTTAGGGATGAAGACATGACGATGAAGGAGATCTCGATCTCACAGATGTTTCCTTTCTATGGGAAAAGAAGACTCATGGGAGAGATGGCAGGGAAGGAATCCGAGGCAGTCTTTAATGAGATTCAAGAGAAGGCCAACCGGATAATTAAAGAAGTGAAGTCGGCTTATTACGATCTCTCTCATAACTACCGAACAACAGAAGTCACCCAAAGGAACAAAAGGATTCTGGAAGATTTTGCAAAGATCGCCGAAACGCGCTATGCCGTCGGAGAGGGAATACAGCAGGATGTTTTCAAGGCCCATGTTGAGGTTTCCAAAATGGTGGATGACCTTATTATGTTGGGTCAACGGAAAAGAGCCCTGGAGGCAAAGCTGAATGCGTTGCTCAATCGGCCTCCGGAAACCTCTGTGGGTGAACCCGAAGAAGTTGTTTTTAGAAAATTTCCCTTGACCATTGAAGAACTCCAGAAAATGGCCTTAGAAATGAACCCTACTCTCATGGGAATGAAAAAGATGATCGAAGCAAAGGAAAAGGCCCATGCCCTTGCCAAGAGAGAATTCTACCCTGACTTCAATTTCAAATTTGCCTATGGTCAAAGAGATAATGGCCCGGACATGAAACGCCGTGATATGCTCACAGGAATGGTAGAGATGAACATTCCCATCTTCTATAAGTCGAAGCAAGATCGAAAAGTGGCAGAGACAAAGGCTGAGATCCTTGCCACAGAGGCCCAATATCGAGCCATGAAGAATGAGGTCCTTTTTATGATTACCGACATGGCTTCTATGATCCAACGGGGGGAAAGGCAAATAGATCTCTATAAAACAGGGATTATTCCCCAGGCAAGCCTTCAAATCAATTCAGCCATGAGTGCCTATCGAGTAAATAGGGCTGATTTCATGACACTGTTGGACAGCCAAATGACGCTTTATAAATATGAATTGGAGTATCACCAGGCATTAACTGAATATGAAAAGAATGTGGCCAACTTAGGGGCCGCCGTTGGGAAACAATTCTTGGAAGGGGGGGAAGGAAAGTGAAAAGATCGATTTGGATCGTCCTTTTATTGGTCCTGTCTTGGGTGATCTTCGGATGTGGAAAGGGGAAAGAGACCACCACACATCAAGGGCATAAAGAGGAAGTGAAGCAGGAGGCAAAAAAAGCGGATGATATGGAAATGAAGGGACTGACCATGGAGTCGATCCAGAAAGGAGGAAAGGTTCAAGAGGTGGCTCCTGGAACGGTTCAAATCTCTCCAGAGAAACAACAACTGATCGGAGTAAAGTTCGGAACCGTAGAAATGAGACCTCTTGAGAAGGTGATCCGGACCGTAGGGAGGATCGACTATGACGAAAAGAGGATCGTTACGGTCTCACCCAAAATTGGGGGCTGGATTGAAGACCTCTATGTCGATTTCACAGGCAGATTTGTCAAACAAGGGGAACCTCTTCTCACTATTTATAGCCCCGAACTGGTCTCCACACAGGAGGAGTATCTCATTGCTCTTCGAGCCAAAAGGGACTTGTCCAAAAGTCCATTTCCCGAAGTGGCCGGGAGTGGAGACTCTTTGGCAGAATCTGCCAAGCGGCGTCTAAAACTCTGGGACATCAGTGATGATCAGATCAAAGCCCTGGAAGAGAGCGGCCAGGCTAAAAAGACACTCACTCTCTATTCACCTTTCAGCGGATTTGTTTTGGAAAAGGCCGCCTACAAAGGGATGAATGTGATGCCAGGGGTGGCTTTGTTCAAACTTGCTGATCTCTCCGTCGTATGGCTTATTGCAGATGTCTACGAATATGAACTCCCTTTCATCCGGTTGGGGCAGCAAGCCTCCGTTCAATTATCTTATACTCCTGGAGAGATATTCACTGGAAAAGCGATCTATATCTATCCTTCACTCAATCCTGAAACTCGAACCGCGAAGGTAAGGTTTGAACTTCCAAATCCTCACGGAAAATTGAAACCGGAAATGTATGCCAATGTGGAAATTAA
>Ga0299912_10001284_pt1 | contig 20357 bp, 18 predicted proteins | sample RVTome_2_FD_207667 | JGI IMG/M metagenome (GOLD analysis project Ga0299912, IMG submission 207667) | Soil microbial communities from uranium-contaminated site in the Upper Colorado River Basin, Wyoming, United States - RVT95D214 (version 2) ... | reverse complement strand
TAGAGAAATATTGTATCCCCCACCTGCAATACAATCAGGGAGTCATATCCATGACCGGCAATATCATCGAATGTCAATGAAGTTGTAATAATAGGCATGGGAATTTCCCGTTCAAAGGCCAAATCATTCGATAAATTTTCAAGCTGTATTGTATCTTCAATGCAGGCGATTGCACTGAGAATCAATATGAATACAGGTAAAAATTTTGTATACTTCATGGTTTATTTTTTTTGATCATTTATTGTACGGAGTAGCTGTATAAAAAGTTATTTCTCCCGCCAACAATCAGGTCAAAAACACCACCTTCCGAGTCGAGATATCCTATACTGAAAAGTGTCGAACCTTCGAGCGGGAATCCTTTATACAGGGACCCATCCCGATTGATCAGGTATATTTTACCTTCCGTCTCATCCAAAACACCTATTTTTCTGTCGGAAGATGAAAAATTAAAATAGACAGGCGGTTGATGAATATCGTTGGAAAAACTGAAATTCAGAATTTCTGATTTATTTAAATCAAATACAGCAAGAATATTCTTGTCAACCAGAATATAATCATTCCGACCATCAGCATCGACATCTTTAAAATCGAAAAAATGATATTTTGAAAAGTTCCCTAGTGATGTAGTGTTTACATTTCCATTGAAATCGATAGAAATAACATTACCTGCCGTATCCGTAGTTACTATCTTCGATTTGTCGAGACTGCCTCTGTCATCAAGATAAAACGTGTTATTCTGTGATTTTGCAATGATCCTGTCTACCGGTACCCTTACAGAACCTCTTCTGTCGAGAATATATACAGAATACTTATCACCGAATACGATAAAATCTTTCTCCACGATCCTGAAATGTTCGATAGGCTGAAAAACAGGATAATCCGATCCTTCAAAAGCCCAACCGCTAATAAGGTCACCGTCTTTTGTGTAAGCATATACCTTGTTGTCATTACATGTGATAAATATCCGGTAGTTACGATCGTTTTCATAGTCGAAAAGAGACATGCCTGTAGTTGCTTTTGCACGTAACCGGATTGGATATCTTTCGACATAATTGCCATTCCTGTCGATCAGATGCAAGTAATTTTCTGTACTGAAAAGAAGCTGAAGTTTCCCATTCCTGTAATAGTCGACCTGATAAACCTTTGAGTTTATAGGTTCAGTTATTTTTTGCTTCCATAAAATCCGGCCCGCTTTATTTATCAGATAAATGGTATTGCTTTCGTCCTGAATAAAAATTTCCTTCTGTTTTGAATAATGATTTTCAACAAGGTAGGGTTTGCATTGAAATGAAGTATCGAGCAAACTCTCCCAAACTGTTTCTGGTTTCCCTTTTAAATCATCGAGATATTGTACTGTCAGGTTGCAATAATTCATTCCGCTTACCTCGGTAATTTGCATCCCAAGAGGTTGTATGCGCTGAAATGCATCGTAGTTGTTTTCCCACGATTCAATAAACTTGTGATGAAGAAATTCAGAAAATACACGGGAAGAGCGTGCCAGATTCGTGTAGAATAGGAAATAGGAATTTTGAGCAATAGCACTTTGAAATGCCTTATAGGCTTCGTTGGTTGAAAGAGTTTGACTCAATACATTGCTATAAATAAACTCTCCAAGAGCCGATTTTGAATCAGCAAAAACAAGATAATTTCCAATTATTGTATAAAAATTTTTATCAGAAATTGAGAATAAATCACCAAACAGCAAACCAGTAACATTTTCGATCGGAAATTCAACTATAGTAAATTTCGTATCGGTATCTATTGTGTAAATCGTTTTTAGCTGGGCATAGTTTTTCCCTGTTCTAGCTGCAGTTTTATCAACTATTCCTTTCAGTTCTTTTTCAGCCTGAGTCCCACTTTTGCACTTCACTATAACATATACCGAAGGGGTATTAAGAGTTCCTTCCCCCGAATTGCCTTTGGCAATGGAAATCTCGTTATCGATAAGAGAAAGAATAATCTCTTCGATCGGAAGATTAAATTTTTTGTTAAAATCGGTCAGTTTTATGTCCCTTGTTTCTTTCTTGCCCTCTTTCTCTAAATATAGATTATATTGCTGATAAAGCTTTTCAAAATTTGCAGCACCAACGGATATAAAAGAAGAAACAGAGGCCGGAAGAATTTTATCTACCGATACATGAATCGGATCGTTTTCTGAAAAAAGACTGTTAAAACTATTCTCTTGATCACCTGATTCGATAAAGCCATTGAGTATGATTTGTTTATCGGTTGTATTCAGATCAAGTTCCATCCATCCTCCAAAATTATCATATTCCTTAAGCTTACGGCTAAATTCATCATTCGCAATCACGGACATCATCCTGGTAAATGTATGCAGATCAATAAACAGATTAGCCTCTTTGCTTTTACCAGCAGTAGCGATAATTTTAGCAAATTCTTTGTTTGTAAGAAGTGAGTGGGGCAGACTGTACTGCCTGATTGCATTTTCAATGAGAATGACCGATTTACTCACCAGTACATTACCTTCAAAAACTGATACATAATAGTTTTTTTGAGTATTTTCTTCTTGAATTGTTAAATTATATATTGATTTCCCTTCGTATTTTCTTTCAGTTTTTCTGATTGTTTGTCCTGTAATTTCCGATATAATATCGATAGCATGTTTTTCATGTTCACCTTGTGAATATCCTATTATAAAGAGAAACTCCGATTTTCTTCCTCCTATAAAATGCCCGGAAATATAAATTGTACTCCTGTACAGAATTTCCGCCAGATCATTAATTTGTAACGCAAGGGAATCGAGGAATTTGATTTTGGCAATTACATCACTAAAAACAGGTATTGAATTTAGACCTGAATACACTTTATTCTTCTCGAAAAGATTACTGGTGAGTGCATGGAGATCATTAATCTGTAGAATAACCGAGGCATCGGAAGGAATTGCTTGCAATGGATTAGAAGCCGATGTACTTTTACGATAAATAAAAATAAAAACTATGATGATAATCAGCGCACACAGTAAGACCGATGCAAATAATATAATCCGTTTTGGCATGGATGAATATTTCTCGCTCTTTATCAAATTTAAGTAAAACATCCTTTACGATCATGTTGATTTACTAACAAACCGGAAGAAACATCAAACTCAATACTGTGGCATGCTTCTTAGAATAAATTAATTTTCATGTCTTTTATGTAGATATTACCGAACTTCAAAACAAATATTTAAGGAATGGTTCCAATGCTTTTACAGCAGTATCCTATATACATAGTATCGCAATACTCCGAAACAAAGTATCATGACATCGAATAGATAATGCATGATCTGTAAAAAATTCTATTTTTATAGACAAAATAGTGACATGTGTATAAATTCCGATTCTCCGGCCTTCAAATTTTTGAAGATTTCGATATGAAATCCTCTGAACTTTTACAATATCATTATAATTGTTACAGGATAGAATATTTCGAATTGGAACAACAATGCTGTAATGACCTGATAGAAAATATCGCATTCAGTATCCCAAACAGTAAAATCTGTTTCGAAACAATTATGTTGTTACGGATCAGATGCAGTTATGCGGCCGATACATCAAGTATTTTTATATCCAGGAAAAGTTACAGAGATAAAACTCCATAAGTATGACCCAGGTGAATCCGCAAATCGAAGCCAGCTGGAAAGAGATTCTTATTGATGAATTCAATGCAAATTATTTTGTGCTCCTGAAAGAATTTCTGATTGAAGAGAAAAAGCGACATACCCTGTATCCGCCCGGCGGTAAAATTTTCAACGCATTCAACCATACACCTTTCGATCATGTTAAAGTAGTGATTCTTGGACAGGACCCCTATCATGGGCCAGGTCAGGCACATGGATTATGTTTCTCGGTTCCTGAAGGTATTGCACAACCTCCTTCACTGGTAAACATTTTCAAAGAATTGCACAACGATCTGGGAATTCCCATACCAGGTCACGGCAATCTTGAACACTGGACAAAACAGGGAGTTCTTCTTCTTAATGCAACGCTTACAGTCAGAGCAAACCAGGCAGGGTCACATCAGGGAAAAGGATGGGAACAATTTACCGATGCCGTAATCAAGAAAATTTCCAGAAACCGTTCAGGCATTGTATTTTTATTATGGGGAAGATATGCCCAGGCCAAAGAAGCTCTGATTGACACAAGCAAACATTTTATTTTAAAGGCTGCACATCCATCGCCTCTTTCGGCATTTAACGGATTCTTTGGATGCCGTCATTTCTCAAAAACAAACGAATTATTGATACAACAGGGGCAACAACCAATAGACTGGAAAATATAGGATTATATGTAACTTAGGATCACCTTTCGTTTAAAAGGTATCATTATAAGCATTTCTCTATATAATTTGGCATGAAAAAAACATTGGTATGTTGCTGTTTGTTTTCATTGATAGTACTGATTTCCTACACTCAGGAAAATCTGGTCGATTATGTAAATCCTTTTATTGGAACTGCTTTCGCCGATGTTGGTCCGAAGGATATGTCCCAGCATTTTATCACTGCAAATGTCTATCCAGGAGCAGTATTGCCCTGGGGTATGGTATCGGCCAGTCCGCATAACGATATATTCTATACCTCGGATTCTCCATACTGTACAAATATGCCAGGCAGTAGTTACTTATATAAAAGTCCTTATTTATATGGATTCGGACAACTTCATCTGAGTGGTGTGGGTTGTCACGATTTTGGCAATTTTATGATCATCCCTTCTGTGGGAAAAGTAAAAGGCAATTTCGAAAATTACAGAACGGCATATAGTCAGGAAAAAGCATCTCCGGGTTATTATAGTGTTTTTCTTAATGATAAAGGTATTATTGCGGAGATGAGCGTTACCCTCAGAACCACGATCAGCCGTTTTACGTTTCAAAACGCTACCGATTCCGCCATTGTTGCTTTCGATCTGGCACGAAACCAGCTAAGGTCCGATGAAGGATATGTGAAAGTTTTATCGAATGATGAGATCGAAGGATGGAACCGTGGAGGAGGTTTTTGCGGGAGTGGAACAAAGCAGCAAGTTTTCTTTGTCGCCCGTCTTAGTAAACCTGCGCAAAAATATGGTACAACCAGAAATAATCAGGTAGCTCCCGGTATCAATTCACAGGTTGGAAATAATATTGGAGGTTATTTTATATTCCATGTTGAAGAGAATGAATCGATACTTGTGAAACTTGGACTTTCATTTATCAGTATCGAAAATGCACGATTAAATCTGAAGACTGAAAATTCTGGTTGGGATTTTGAATTCATGCATGAAGCATCGCGCGAAGCTTGGGAAAAACAACTTTCAAAGATCCTTATTGAAGACACAAGCAGGATAAATAAAACTATTTTTTATACAGCACTCTACAGAGCGTTAATACACCCTTCCGTATATGAAGATGTAAACGGCGAATACCGGGCCATGGGAAACAAAGAAATAAGAGTACTTCAGCCTGGTCAGAAACATCAATATACTGTATTCTCATTGTGGGATACGTATCGTAACCTTCATCAACTGCTCACCCTGGTCTATCCTGAGATTCAGCTCGATTTGGTAAAAACCATGATCAACCAGTACGAAGAAGGAGGATATTTGCCAAAATGGGAACTTGCATCAAATGAAAGTTATGTAATGGTCGGCGATCCGGCTGCCTGTGTTATAGCCGATACATATTGTAAAGGAATAACAAATTTCAATGTCGATAGGGCTTATGAAGCTATGCGTAAATCGGCAGAAAATACACATACAAATACGATTCGTCCCGGAATCGATGCATATATTAAATACGGATATATTCCTTATGATTATGCTGGCGAATGGGTTTGGGGTCCCACGGCTACCTCCCTCGAATATTATTTTGCCGATTATGCCATAGCTCAACTTGCCCGCTTAATAAATAAACCCAAAGATTTTGATGCGTTTTATAAAAGATCCATTGGTTTTACAAATCTTTACGATCAGGAAACAGGCTTCCTTCGTCCACGCAATACCGATGGTAGCTGGTTAACACCATTCAATTACGATACAATACGGGGAAGTATTCCCGGTGCTGAGTTTCCGAACGGAGGTCCGGGATATGTCGAAGGGAATGCGTGGCAATATAACTTCATGGTGCCTGATGTCCAAAAACTGATAGAGACGATGGGAAAAGATCAGTTTGTTCACCAGCTTGAAGAATGTTTCAAGGCTCCTGAAAGATTTGTTCTTTTCAATGAACCCGATATGGCCTACCCGTATCTTTTTAATTTTGTCGAAGGACAGGAATGGCAAACACAATATCAGGTACGACGGGCATTAAAAACTTACTTCGGTAATTCAAAAGGAGGTCTTCCCGGTAACGATGATTGCGGTACTCTGTCATCCTGGTTCATCTTTTCATCCCTAGGTTTATATCCTGCCCAACCGGCAAATACAACATATCAGATTACAAGTCCTTTATTTAAAAGGGTGACCATAAAGCTACATCCGGATTTTTATAGCGGGACTGAGCTGATACTTGAAGCCCCTGCTGCTTCTGATGAAAACATATATATTAAATCTGTACGTTTTAAGGGGAAAAAACTTAATAATACGATGATTGATCATAACGATCTTGTTACCGGGGGTAAACTTGAATTCGAACTGGTATCCAAACCCAGATGATTACCGGAACGTTTTAAAAATTTCAGTCTTTACTTTGAGCCAGGATAATTTTATTATTTTAAAATCTAATCCCTGCACTAAATCCTAACCAGTATTGCCAGTCATTCCAACCTTTATATTCTTTTCCATATCCGGGTGATATTTTATATGCATCGGATGAATAATTTGTGCTCAATATATTAAATGCCGGCCCCGCAAATAATGCTATGCGATTACCCAAATGTTGCACATAGTTTAACCTCAGGGTATACATAAAATTATCTTCTTCCATCCACAAAAATCGACTGATTTGATATATATGAGCTTCAAAATCGATACTTGATTTTTGCCCTATTGGCATGTTTGTCCCAAGTCCCAGCCCAAATCCTGTATTATTATGCCGATCGCCTGGCTTGTAACCCAAACTAATTATGGTATATAGCTGACGTATTCCGATTTTATAAGAAACATTAATATAAAAGGCCTCACTTCCCCAGATGTCCCATCTGCGATAGCCATTTTTTCTAACAATACTGATCAGGGCTAATGGTACACCTTCTATTGAATCACAAATGTTTATAATACCTGCTAGCTGGATTCCTTTAACATCTCCGGCAACATTGTAAATACCGCCAATCTGAACACCATCTATCGATCCGGAAATATTTCCGATACCAGCAACCTGAACATTTGACTTCTCTGCAATATTTGCTATCCCGGCTATTTGGCACCCTTCTGTACTTCCCGCAACATTCGAAATGCCTGCTGCTTGTAAACCATCGATTGATTCTGCGATATTTGTAATCCCTGCCAACTGAGCACCTGTTGCACTGTCTGCATTAACATTCAGAATACCCGCGGCCTGAACTCCTGTCATACCCCCACCTGATATATTAGAGATCCCGGCCAGTTGTGCCCCTTCAGTAGAACCACCAATCAGATTACAGATCCCGGCTACCTGGCCTCCGATATTTGTAGTACCGGCAATATTGCATATGCCGGCAAACTGCAAGCCATGATTATAGTATCTATTTGTATTGGCTATACCCCCCAGTTCAACTCCATTTGCCGCACCTGTTACACCAGCAATCATATTAAGCGAGAATATATAACCATTTTTTACAGAATGCGTCCCGGCAGTGCCGATAGGATAAAAGAACGAGATCTGCAGGGGATCAATGTGTAATGAATCATTCTGAGCATTGGTATTTGATACCAATAGTGTCGCAAATAAGAATAGTATTGATTTCTTCATATTTCTCATAATATTGTTAATAATCTCTGCCTAAAAAGAGTCAAAAAAAAATAAAAAGTTGCACAATTGATTGATTTTGTAGAAAATACTAATCTAATTGAGCTGGTATTATACCGTTTTACCGGATTATTGATTCTTTATCGTAGACAGGTACTCGTGTTGAAAGTTTATTTACCTTTTGGGTTGGTATAGTAATTCATTTACTTTACATTTCAGTTACTTTATTTTTGTACTTAAAACAAACCCATAATAACGAAATGCGGAATCCGTTATTCATTATTCTATTCATACTTCTATTGCATTCCTGTTCAAGAATAGAGATATCGGAAAATGAACAGCTATGGCTACTTAATGAAGCAGCTTTTACTTCCTATGGTTTCGACTTTCCCGATGCTCCACAGGGGAAATATTCTAAATTCAAATTACCCGATGGAGCCATTGAAATTGTATATAATTACAAAGGTTTTGCGGAAGATTCATCGGTTTTATATATCTCAAATACAATAACGATTGACAAAAAAGAAAGCGACGCTGAAGAAACTTATCTGACAAAAGCAGAGTCAATCAATCTCAGTAAAGTGTTTAATTCGGAATTAACCTTACTAGAAGGATTTAGTTTTGGCGAAGAATCGATACTTTACTTGTGGTTAACGGACCATGAACCCATAGGAAATTATTTTCAGTTCCGGCAGAATACGATCACATATCAGTTACTACTACAGGGTTTTTATTTCTCGGATCTTGAAAGCTGGATACATTTTTTTGAAAATACGATTCATCCTGCAATCAGTAAAATGAAAGAAGATTGAAAGCATTTCGATAAATTATCATTCACAATTGCTTTCACAGACGATGAAATAATTTTTGCTTATATTTCTAAAGATCCTGTTTATCGTTCATCTGATTGAAGAATGCAACAAGATCATTTTTATTTTCTCCATCCATCCACTTCATTGCACTTCGCGGATGCTGGTTCATGGCACCGGTAATCAGGTACGGGATATGATACCCCCAGTCAATTTCTTTTTGCATATCGAGCATATAGTCCTGGATGACCTGAAGTACGGGACGCATTCTATATTTCGGATTCTTCAGGAACGACATAAGTAACTCGAGAGGACAGTTGCCTGCCCCACGGCCAATACCTAAAAATGTTGCATCGAGCATATTGCAATTGTGAATGATACCGGTTACTGTATTGGAAAAGGCCAGTTGCATGTTGTTATGCATATGAATGCCAATGGTTCTGCCAGGCAGGTATTTCTGATATTTTTTAACAAGACGTTCAACCTGCTCACAATACATGCTGCCAAAACTATCGACCAGATAAAAAATAGGTACTCTCGACTTGGCGACATCTTCAAGGGCTTCTTCCAGATCGCGTTCCATTACTGTTGATATAGCCATCAGGTTAATCGTTACTTCGTATCCTTTATCAAGACAGTGTTCGGCAAGCCAAATTGCTTTATCCATCTGATTAACATATACTGCAACACGAATCATATTCAGAAGGCTATCATCGGCCGGAGAAATATCATCAGGTTCGATACGCCCGATATCGCACATTGCCGAAAGTTTCAGGGAAGTATCATTATCTCCGACTATACGGCGCAAATCTTTATCATCACAAAATTTCCAGCACCCGACTTCTTTACGGGAAAATGCCTTTTCACTACTTTTATACCCGATCTCCATATAGTCAATTCCCGATTTAACGCAAGCCTGGTATATGGCTTTGACATATTCATCGGAAAATTTCCAGTTATTCATCAATCCACCATCGCGTATGGTGCAATCCAATACTTTAATCTCTTCTCTAAACATACTACAAATATTAAGTCTACAATTTCTTATTGATCAGCTTACGTTCCTCAGATATAAAATAATTTAATAATTCATAGTAGATTCTTTCAATAAGATCGGGATCGAGGCCTGCCTTGATCGCCTGTTCTCTTCTTGTTGCTATTACAGTATTGAACCGGTCTTTTGCAACAATACTTTCTTCTGTCGGTTCTTTAAACTTTATGATTTCTTTTACATATTTATACCGTTCCCCCAGAAGTGAAATTACTTCCTGATCAATCAGATCAATAACCTTACGTATCTCTTCGATAGATTTGCATTGTAAAGGAAGTTTCATATCAATTGAATCTATTTTAAAAAGCGATGCAAATATATAAAAAAGCCATCAGCACGCAAGATATTCATGATTCAAAAGAAATACACTAATTCTTTAATTTATAGTGTATTCATCCTTATAATTAAATGATTTTATGAAATTCCGGAGTAATCACTTCTTGTTTTTCTGGCTCATACCACAGTTCACGATTTATGTTTTGAGGCGAGGATATCAATCCATTTTTAAAGTACCAAATATCATTGCCCATATCTTTTATTCATGCAATGAGAATTACGGGACATGTCAGGATAACCTGCAATCCATAGAGAAGCTGAGGATAATTCCTGTCTTAAAGAATTTTAACAAATAAAAACTTATAATTGAATTACTTAGAATATCAGATAACATAAATCATCAATTTTTCCACATGAGGGGCTATTTTTTGAAAAAAAAAAATATATACATTTGGCCAGAAGAAGAATGTTCAATCCAGATCAAGCAAGTATAACCCATTATTCGTTTACAACGTGGGAAAGAAAAGAGTAATCAAGAAATTTGAACAACTGCCTGTTGAGATGCTTGCTCTGATCAAGAGCGAGTACCCGAATGGATATGAGGACAGTCTGATTACGTTCCAAACTGCAAAAGGCGAACTGGCTACTGGATTACCACTTGAGACTGAAGATACTTATTATCTCATCAGAATGCCAAAGACTGTCGTTCAAGAAGATGAAGACGAATATGAGAACACCGAATCTGATTCCGATGGATTTGAAAATCTCGATAATTTGCAAATTGCCGATGATGCTGCCGATGAAGAGGAATAAATCGGTACTATATAACTCTGAATTCCATTTGTCTTCATCGCATTCATCCAGATCGTTTTATTTTCTTAAAATAAAATTGCAATTCTTTTTTTTTATTTTCACCCAGTTTGTGGCAGCGAATGTTTTGAACAGCTCCTTCCAGAGCATATAACATGTTTATGCATGCCCCGTGATCTACTGCATGTATGAGCTGAAAAGCCTTCACACTTCCCTTTTCTTTTAATAGTGACGGAGTTGAGATTCCGACCCTGATAAGGTATTCTTCAAGTTCTTTGCCAATATTGGGGATTTCAGAGAGTTTTTCCACCTTTATACTATTTTTATGCAAAGATATTAAACGAATGTCAATGAAAATTATTGATCTGAGTCATACCCTACATGAAAATATGACCGTTTACCCGGGATCTGAAAAACCCGTTCTGCAAAAAGTTGCAACGATAAAAGAAGACGGCCATAACGAACATTGCCTGACTTACTATTCTCATACGGGAACGCATATCGATGCACCGGCCCATTTACTTGCCAGAGGAAAATCACTCGACAGTTATGATATAAATACCTTCCTCGGAAGAGCATTGGTAATCAATTGCACCGGCTGCATCACGATTGAAAGGGAAACAATTGAAAATTCACTATCAAATAATAGTATCCCGCAATTCCTGCTCTTTTTTACAGGTTGGGATCATCATTGGCACAACAAGAAATACTTTCGTGGTTATCCTATACTAAGTCCTGAAGCAGCCATATTGCTTTCTCAGTTATCGCTTAATGGAGTAGGTGTTGACGCTGCCTCCTTCGATGAACCTGACAGCAAAGATTTAATAAATCATCATATTTTGCTCGAACGTGAATTGATCCTGGTTGAAAACTTATGCAATTTGGACCTGATCCCTTCCGGGGAGGTACTGTTTTCCTGTTTCCCGTTGAAAATAAACAAGGCCGACGGTTCTCCGGTACGCGCTGTGGCAATAACTTCATTTATCGATTAAACTGCTATGAAAAAGCTTATACGAATCCTTGTTTTTATTGCGATTATTGCTGGCATTTTATATGCTGCTTATCGCTATTTCCTGTCAGGAAAATCTTCCTATCAGTCAGTTTATCTCGTTCCTGAAAATGCAGCTCTGATTGTTGAATCGGATGCTGTGTTCGATGCATGGGATAAAATAATTCATAGCAATGCCTGGAAAACTATATGTCATATTGAATCATTGGCAGAATTGAATCAGGATATTCAGTATCTGGATTCCCTTCTGAGTAATAAAATGTTTCTTCTACAAATTCTGGGCAGACGAAACGTAATGATGAGTATTCATGAATATCTGCCCGGTAAGTACGATTATTTGTATATCATCAATCTGGGTAAAATTTCCCGTCTTAGAAATCCCGAGAAGATTATTGCGTCGCTGATTGGAAGAGATTATCCATTGACAAAGCGGGCATACGATAATCTCACTATCTATGAAATGCTCGATCGAAATTCAGGTGAAATGTACATCTTTAGTTTTGTTCATGATAAACTGATTCTCTCAACCAATTATAAACTGATTGAGGCCTCGTTGGACGAAATGGGTACGATGACACTTGGCCGCAATCTGAATTTTGTTGATGTATCGAAACGCATTTCAGGAAAAGGATTATTCAATGTGTACCTTTGTTACCGCTATTTACCTTCGTATCTAAAATCGATACTTGGTAAAACAAGCGAAAGCATGAATAACCTGAAAAACGAACTTACCTATTCGGCTTTTTCATTCACAATTACTTCGTCGGGTCTGCTTGGTATAGAAGGATATACTGGAGTGAACGATTCTGTTTCCAGTATTTATTCTACTATTCTGGAAGCCGGGAATGGCGGACTGCAGAGCCTCGAAGTTGTACCCGACAGAATTGCCTCTTTTCTAAAGTTCAGCTTTGAAGATGCACCTGAATTTCTTAAAACCTCATTACATAAACTTGATACACTGGAATATCAGGAATACAATCAAACGCTTCAGAAACTAGAAAAAAAATTGAAGATAAACATCGATGAAAATGTGCTCAGCTGGATCGATGACGAGATTCTTTTATTACAGACTCAGCCTTCAAACCTTGGCCGAAACAACGAATTTGCAGCTATTATTAAAGCTAAGAACAGCAGGGCACCCGAAAAAAATCTGGAGTTCATTGAACGGCAAATTGAAAAAAATACACCTGTGAAAATCAAACAGGTTGCCTACGGCGAATATACAATCAGTTACATTTCATTCCCCGGTCTTATTAAACTGCTTTTCGGACGAATGCTGGAGAAAATTGAAAAACCTTATTTCACCCAGATCAATGAATATGTGATTTTCAGCAATCACCCCCAGACATTGAAAAATATCATTGATGAATACAAAGCAGGAAATACACTTTCAAACTCAATGGAATATGGCAGTTTTGCAAAACAGTTCACACGTAAAAACAGTGCTTTCTCTTATCTCTATATCCCCGTTATGTTCTACAATCTGAAAGAATTTGTTGGCCCTGAAACCTGGGAAAAGCTTAGCAGAAATAAATCCTATATTACACATTTCCCTCAGGTAGGAATTCAAATCGATAATACGGAAAACCTGTTACACCTGATCATTAAAGCACAGTATGAAGAAGTAACGGAAGATTACTCACGGATCCGTTATGACTCAGATTCCTTTTTACAGCTTTTTAGTTTTGATGCTTCCAGATATGAAGAACCTGAGTTGGAATTAAACTGGTTTGAACCGGAAATCATAATTAATGATCTCGATGATACTAAAATGACTGTATTATACGACGACGGAAGCTTGCATTATGAAGTGGAATTGAAAAATGGAATGAAGCATGGCAATTTCAGGGAATATTTCCCTGAAGGTACTCTTAAAGTTCGCGGAAAATTTAAGGACGATAAGCCCGAGGGAAGCTGGAAATTATACGATGAGGAAGGTAAGATCATAGAAGAAAAGGAATTCAGCAATGGAATTGAGGATACAAACTAAATAAAAGAACTTTCTCATATCAAATACGATCCTATATGAAGTTCTTTTGGCTGCATCAGAGATATATTTATTTTTCTCTTTCCACTGACTGCATTTCCCCCTGAAATTTATTATCTTCATCTGATATCAATAATTCTAAGAAATACATGTTATCTGATCGAATAGTGAAACCGGTTTGTTAGAAAAAACACCATACAGGGGAAAAAACATCTTTGTTCTTTTTCTACTTACTATTTTAGTATGTATTAGTCCCGTCACTTTCTCACAGCAGTATAGCATTCGGGATATCCTTTTCGAAGGCAATTCGAAAACAAAAACTACCTATCTTCAACGATTCATAAAAACCCAGGCAGGTGAGATACCTGATTCCCTGCAAATCACAAACGACCTGCGAAAACTGAGGAGTCTGGCTCCCGTAATGGATGCCAGCGCCTTCATTTCAGAATCAGACTCCGGTTCCCTTTTGATTTATTCAATCCATGAACGTTATACAATGCTCCCTGTCGGAGATTTTGGCATTACCAACGATAATTTCTGGATTGGCGGAGGCCTGATGGAATCAAATCTGAGGGGGAAAGGATTGTATGTTTATGGCTACTATCAGTATAATTCCAGGCATACTGTACATCTGATTTATCGCAATCCCTATCTTTTTGCCTCGCAATGGGGTTATGAATTGCACCTGAGGCACCTCCCCAGTAATGAACATTTTAACGATACCTCTTTTATACTGAACAAATACTTCGATCTGAGTCTGGCTGTCCGCTATGAGTTCCGGTACGAAAACGAAGTAACAGCAGGAACTTCTGTTCATCATCAGTTAGCAGATAATCGTGAATTCATCGATACGGAGGTAGAGCCGGAAATCTATGTTGAGCGATTTGCACAGACTTTTTTCCTCAAACATGAAATAAGAAATCTCGATTACAGATCCTTTCATGTAAAGGGATGGAAAAATCTAGTTTCGCTCTCTTGCCAAGTTCCCTATAACTTACTCGATAAACTTATTGTGATATTCTATAACGAATTGAGGTACTATGTACGTTATGGACATAGAGGAAACCTGGCAATCCGTTTGATGGCAGGCATTTCAAACGAGAAAGAAAAATTGTTTTATCCCTTTCTTGCCGATAGTTACTATTCTTTCAGGGGAATCGGATACCGGGCTTTTCGTGGTAACGCTATCGGGCTTTTGAACCTGGAATATCGTCATACCTGTTTTGAAAATCATATCGGGGGAATTCAGTTCGTTGGATTCACCGATGCAGGCATAATTCCCCAATTGGAAGCGGGTTCGCAGGAACCTCAGTTTTATAAGCCGGGACAACTGTTCGCCGGACCGGGCATACGGATCATCTATAAAAAAGCGTACAATGCCATTCTCACCATCGATTATGGTTTCGATATTTTACATGGTCAACAGGGTGGCCTCGTCATTGGCTGGGGTCAATATTTCTAATGAAGATTAGAGGTTCAGAATTCTTTACCAATTTTTAATGACAAATAGTAAAAAATAAACATGTAATTTGACCATTCATGAATATATAAATCATTGATTTGTTTTTGTTGAACCAGTCCTACATAGTCACTTATTTCAAAACAGTATCCCTTGTTAAGTTCCCATTTATATCCAAGTTCACCACCAAACACTCTAGTATCGTATTCGTTGCCCGAATAATACTTTAACCGACCGTATTCAAAAGCGGGTCCACAAAAAAATCCATCATTGTTTTCCTCTGTATTAATATAAACCCTCAGGGAAATATGACCCATATATGAAAATTTCATACTGCCAAATACCAAATTCTGGACTAAACCTAAACTATTAAATCTCAGACCACCATTAATCCCAATGAACTTATTAATTACAGGTTCAATATGTATTGACGGCCCTAAAAGAAGAAAACCTAATGGGTCAAACAATATTGAAATATGATAGTTATTATTTTTCTCTAAGTCGTGAATAACTGTAAAAAATGAACTTGCTTCAGCCTTCATTGTCTGATTCCTAAGCGGCCAGTCAACTACCCGGCAGGCAGGAGAATAAATAAAACCTACTCCATTAAACCAGTATTGAGTTTCATCGAATTGTTTATCGTTTTGAGAATATAGTGGTATAAGAGATAGAGCAAGTAAATAAAAAAGTGTAAGGAATTTCTGTCTCATTTTTTTTGAAGTTCTGAATCCATTTATCCTATGGGAGAGGGATTCTAATTGTTAATGGATACTATATTTTATATTTATGTTTTGTGCATATTTTGCTTTGAACTCTAGTAGAGAGTGATTTCAATAGAAATGTTTTAATACTCCTTTTTGTTACAAAAGATTATATCAATTGTAATAAATTTTATTTCTATTTCATTATAAATGAGTCATTTGTAAAAGAATAATTTAAATCAAGTCTGAGTAAAGCCTTAATTTTCACTTTTATTTAAAATAGGCTACTTGAGTATCAATCATCTTGACAGGCGTTGATTCAGGTAAAATTCAGTCTCAATAATGAATTTAACTTATTCATAACATAGCACTGGCGTGATCAACCAAGATCCAATTAAGGAATTTATAAACATTTTGCCATGTAAAACCAATAATCCCGTCAATAATGTATGATAGATGTATGTTTATTTTTTCATAATATATCTCAAAGATTCTGGTCGAGACAGTATACCAGGTACCATTTCCCGTTAATAAGACGATACCGGCATTGAAAATCAAACCCGGAATTGGGAATATAGATCCGTTCAAAAGCCAGTGTATCATTCTTTTCGAAAACGATGGAATACTCCTTCAGATCGATCTGATAGACGGTTACTTTCTTCATCCGCCAGTTTTCTGGTGCCCAGCTTTCCTCAGTATCGTAATCAAATTTACCTCCTTCCAGTGGAAATATTATCCGTTGCATCTGAAATAGGCTGTCGCTATGGAATTTTGTGTAAAATTCGTCGAAGATTTCTGCTGTTGAATTTTGCAGAGTCCGTTTCTGAGAATGACAGGCAAGTAACAGAATCGCGATCAGCATGAGTTGGTACACAGGTTTCATAGAGCTGAGCGGGTTATTTTAATATAACAAGAAGATAATTTTAATTGACTGGCAATTCCTTGTACTCCGGATTAATACCATGCAAATTATAAAAAAATCATCTTTGAGAAAAAAGTAATGGCCGGTAAATTAATAGGGTAAGATTCCTAAGGAATTCTTATGACATAGGAACCTCGATAAATAGCAACTGAGGCTCGTTGCAGGGAACAATCTTCAGTGTCTCACCGGGTTTAACCAACAGGGAATCACGACGGTTGCATGTTAATTCCCCAATCTGAATATCATTCTCCAGCACAAATGCATAAATACCATTTTTATCGTCGAATCGCTTATAGGTAAAGGGCACCCAGTTGGTGATTTTGATACGGGAAAGAAAGGCATTCTGGTGTATGCGAAGACTCCCTTCTGCTGAATCGGGTGAAACCAGGAGTTGAATTTTATTAATCCGTCCGGTTTCATCGAATTTCTTCTGATCGTAGCGTGGTTTTATATTTTTCGCATCAGGGAATATCCAGATCTGCAAAAAATTAACCGGTTCTGCCTCCGGATTCCTTTCCGAATGTTGAATTCCTCTCCCTGCCGACATAACCTGTACTTCGCCGGCTTGGATAATTCCACGTTCACCTGTCGAATCCTGGTGCTCCAGTTTTCCGTAAAGCGGAATAGATATGATTTCCATATTATGGTGAGAATGTATCGCAAACCCTTTATTGCCCTGAACTATATCATCATTCAAAACGCGTAGCAATCCAAAATGCATTCGTTCCGGGTTATAATAACCAGCAAAGCTAAAGGTATGATATGTTTTCAGCCAGCCGTGATTGAAATATCCCCGTTCATCTGTACGTATAATTTCCATTCTGGATTTTACTTTTGTATCTAATTAAGCCAGAGTTGCGGTTTTAATGCATCATTCGTTTCATGAAACAGCAAGTAATGAATCTGAAACCGCATGTAATTGAAGATCGGGAACGATCCGATAATATGTTTCACTTCGGTCAAAGAACCCGCATGAACAATAACCCACAATTTCCCCCGGTCGTTTGAAAAGGAATAGTTCGAAATAACCCCCTTTTTCATCATACGTCTGATATAGTTCCTCTGATAAGGGATCAACCTGAAAAATTCCTCATCAAGTCGCTCCGCCAGATCGACATCAATCATATAACTATTCATAACAAATTTTTATACTCTATAGTTTTCCAGCAGATAAATGGCTGGTACTATACTCTTCATTGCATTAAAAAGTACCAGAGTAACAATTTCCTGGTTCACTTGTTTAGTTTTACGAATTTTAAAAAAGTTGCGGCATTGTTTTTGAAGCCTCATCCATAAAAAATCAAGGTATGAAACGAACTTGAATTTTTTTTATGATAAATTCAAGAATAATCATAAAAAAATTCATCGAGAGTTCCCTACGACCATATAAAATTAAAATCTATACGTATGAAACATATATTGATCCCTCTGATGATCTTTGCCTCGTTAACAGGTAAAGCTCAGGTATGCCTGAAAGGAGTTGTACTTGAAACTGATAAAACCCTGAGACAGGGAGATACACTCACCTTTTGCGGTGCTTATGAAAATCCGAAGGAAAAGAAATTATATTATAGCAGGGAGAAATCGGGCAGGATGGTTCCTGCTTCGCATATACAGTTGATCTATGATGAGGTCGATTTCTGGGAACTTCAGCAATTTTACTACACCTCCTACAATATATCTGTAAAAGGCTGGGAACTTGATAAGAGAAAACAGCTTGAGCAGGAAACCCTGAACTATATGGCAAAGCTCGAGTCGGAAAAGAAGATTTTTCACGATAAGTATGCCGAAGATTACTTGCAGCAGTTAATTCAGCAAGTTCACCATCCGAAGATATGGAAAGGCCGTGATCAGTTTCTTACGGTGAAAATTCTGAATACCAATCAGAAAGTATGTTATGCGTTCGACAATGGAATTATACTCATGTCGAGTCAACTGATTGCCGATGCAAAACATGAGAGTGAGCTGGTTCACATCCTTGCCGAAGCCGTGGTTCATATCATACTCGACAGCAATCTCGATCATATCGACAGTGAATCCGGTTCGGAACTGGCACAATTGGGTGCCATTTATTCCGGTTATACCAAAAAGCGTATACAGCTGATCGTGGACCGATTTATCAACACATATGAAAATAAAGGCACATCAGCATACCGGGGCGATTTTGAATTTGTAAATGCCATTGCCGGGGTAATCAGCTATACTGCCTGGCAGGAATATTACAGCAATCATTACCAGGTCGCCTTTGATTATCTGAACCGTTTAGGTGAATATAAAATTGAAAACAGTACCGATTATCTGTTGAAAGCGAAAATCTTCATGAAACTGACCAATACGCCCGAAACCAACCAGGACGTGATCCGATACCTGAAGAAAGCTGCCTCTTTCAACGACCAGGAATTACCCGAAATTTACAGTGAGCTGGGAGTAGCTCTTTTGAGGGAAGAACAATACGGCGAAGCCCGGCAGTATTTTCTGAAATATTACGAGCTTGTGCTGAAAATGGCTGATGAAGAAAAAATGGAGTGGGCGCTTAAGATGATCAATCTGTGCAATTCTCAGATGAAGTCACCCGATGCTCAGGAAAGCAATGCAAGTTAGATTCTCGTGAATTCAGTCAGCGTCACCTCAGAAATTGCATACCGGTATTCTATAGGATTAAACCTAACAAACAGAAACAAACCTTTAAATTCTAACTTCTTGCTCCTGTCACCTGCCTTCTGTTGATAATCCGCCTCCCAGTCACCCTCAAAAAAACGAGTTAATCAAAATATGATAAATCCCATCCATGAAACGCGTAATTAATATTAAATTAGCTGATAGCTATAGTTTTACGCGGAAAATGGAAAGGAAAAAATCATTGGTCCTGGTAGTCGATGATATTCAGTCGAACGTAGAATTCATTGCGGATATCCTCTCTTCGCTGAAGCATGTTGAGGTTCATGGTCTGAATGACGGCCCCTCGACACTGAAATTCATGGCGAAACGAAAGCCCGACCTGATCCTTCTTGATGTTTCTATGCCTGATATGGATGGTTTTGAGGTGTGCAGGAAATTAAAAATGAAGCAGGAATATGCCGATATTCCTGTGATTTTTCTTACCGCCCGGGTTCAGAAAGAAGATATTGTGATGGGATTTGAAACGGGTGCTGTCGATTACATTGCAAAGCCTTTCAACCTGAACGAAATGCTTTCGAGGATCAAAACACACTTGGACTTACGGTCGAAAACAAAAGAACTTCAGGAAATGAACCTGCATCTTGAAGAAAAAGTGGAAGAACGAACACAGCAGCTCCTTGAAGCCAATAAAAACCTGTCGGAGGCCAACAAAAAACTCTCACAGATGTATGATGAACTTGTAGCTCTCGATCGTGCAAAGAACGATTTTATCTCTCATATCAACCATGAGCTGCGCACACCACTCAATGGCATAACCGGTTATACATCCCTACTTGAAGAAAGCATCCCGGAGGCAGCGA
>Ga0299912_10001283_pt1 | contig 20358 bp, 17 predicted proteins | sample RVTome_2_FD_207667 | JGI IMG/M metagenome (GOLD analysis project Ga0299912, IMG submission 207667) | Soil microbial communities from uranium-contaminated site in the Upper Colorado River Basin, Wyoming, United States - RVT95D214 (version 2) ... | reverse complement strand
CAAGACTGATTTTCTAAACAGCATGAATGCCGCGGTTACTTATATCAATCGTAAAAATCGATTGAACTGGGGACTGGGTGTTTTTAGATTTTATAACGAATACAGTGATGAATATTATGGTTATCTATCCGAGGAAACTTACGGCGGCCTGGCCTTGGCTAGTTATCCTTTTTCACGCTATGATAGAATAGAAACATCTTTATATCTGCGGAAATATTTCAAAGATACGATTTTGAGCAAAGATCCTGATGCCGTTGTTGGTACTTGTTTGCTTTCTTATATCAAAGATACGGCCATCTGGGAGCCATCAGGGCCTATTGATGGCTATCGACTGCATTTGACCGTGGCCGGCTCTTTCGATCTGGGTAGGACAAAATATTATAATTCACAGTTAAATATTGACTTACGTAAATATTTCCGACTCACTGAATCATCCGCTTTCGCGGTTAGAACTATGTATTTTGCATCTTCGGGTCAAGATCCCCAGCGCTACTATTTAGGCGGAAGTTGGGATTTGCGGGGCTATCCGCGCCGCTTCTTTCATGGCCGTAACTTGTTGTTAGTCAACAATGAATTGCGTTTCCCGCTGATTGACCGGCTGCTTGTCGGATTTCCCTTTGGCTCGATGAATTTCCAGTCAATTCGCGGCGCATTGTTCTTTGATGCCGGTAAAGCCTGGGAGGACAAGGCTGACAGATTAGCCGGCAGTTTTGGTTTTGGAGTTAGAGTCGCTTTAGGATATATTACGGTTTTACGTTTTGATTTTGCCAGAAGAACCGACTTTAATACTGTGTATAACGGATTTGATTTTGACTTTTTCTTTGGGTGGAACTATTAGATAAATGAAATTTAGCCTGGCCGTAATTGGAGGGGTGCTGGGTTTAGCTTTTATCGGCTGTGGCAGCGGCCCTCCTTCGCTTGATTTAATTCTTGGTGATACCAATATGTATCCGGGATATAAAGGCGGTGCGTCCCGTACCGGCTATTCCGAAACGGATGAATCATCCGAACTAAGCCCGCTCTGGCAGATTAAATTCCGTCGTCCGCTTTTCTATCAGCCATCGATGGCGGGCAATTATTTATTCCAGCCCGGAACAGATAAAAAAATACATATCATTGATATTAATACCGGTGTTGAAATTGCCGAAATTAAACTTAGGCGGCATGTCGGTACCACGCCCGAATTATCCGGGCAATTTATGGCGATATGCGAGGAAGGCGAAAATTCTGAATTAGTTGTAATCGATTATATCCAGGGCGATTTAATTTGGACCGCCAAGACATATCAGGTTTGCCTGCCGCCGGTGTTCTTTAATAATAAAATATTCTGGTTAGACGGTAAAAACAAGCTTAACGCCGCCAAACTGGCTGATGGCGAAAGATTATGGTCAATCAATATCGATGGCGGATCGGACAGCGGGCCTTTAATCGGCAATGGTCGCCTTTACCTCGCATCGAGGGATAGCACGATTTACTGCCTGGATATCGAAAACGGCCATACGATTTGGCGAGCCGCCGGTTCAGGCAGAACCAATTCCAGTCCCGCGTATTTTGGATCGGAGTTGTATATTTGCAATGCCGATGGCCGAATTGTCTGTCATGATGCGCTAACGGGTGAACTTCTCTGGGATCGTTATGATGACACTCGGCTTTTTTATTCGCCCTCGGTGGATGAGATCGGCGTCTATTACGGCACCGGCGACGGCCGATTTATCAAGCTCGACAGGCACACGGGCCAAAAATTATGGGAATTCAAGGCCGGTTCACCGGTGCGCGGTACGGCGCTGATTAATGCAAAATCAGCCATATTTGCCGGTCTGGATTATACCGTATATGTGTTGGATAAGGAAAACGGCATACCCCTGACAAGTTTTGTCGCCGGAGGCATGATCTCGGCGGCGCCGGTCCTGTTTAATAACAAGCTGTTTATCGCCGCCCAGGATAAAATACTCAATTGTTTTTCGTTGAAAGGGGAAGAGTGAAAAAGTTAGCTTCCACTACAAAACAGGATGGCTTCGATGTCAAAACAGCCTGCCTGGATATTCTTCGCGATATATACTCGGCCTCGCGCAAACTGATGCTATATCCCATAGACCATCCTATCGCCAACGAAACTCTGAAAAAACCGCTGGAACGCCTGAATGATATTTTCATTTTTAAAAGATCGTTTATTATCCAAACCTATAATAATCGATTGGTAGCGGAAGGCCTTTTGTTGGAGGAAAACGTATTTGTTAACGGCCTTCTGATGGACCTGACCAAGCACAACATCAACTCGGTGGAACTGACTTCGGATGTCGGAATAGGGGATCTTTTCCATTTACTCAGCAAACTCATCGAGGACAAGCACCCGGTTAAAGATTACATTGAAAAATACCTGACCGGCAAAAGCATTACGACGATCATCCTGAACAAGAAAAATTCTCATACTTTGTATAATTTTGAGGATACCGAAATTGGCGTACGCAAGCCGAGTTTTATTTTAAGTGACAGGATCAAAGATATACTTCTCAACGATCCCGAAACGGTGGCGGCCTACTACCTGAGCAACATCAAATCGGATGAGGATGTAGTCGAGAGGACCGGTGTCGATCTTCGTTATTATTTCCTGAAAGATCACTTTGCCTCGATCATCGCCATGATGCCGGAAGACAAGGCGCTGGATATTTTCAAGAAAGTGATTTATTCGGCCAACTGGTTGGACGAGACAGTCAATGAAAGCGTGCTAAGCGGCCTGCAGCAGCTCTGGCAGGATTTCGCCGGCCGCAGCGAAGACGTCGCCATACTTTTGCCGATTTATGACATTTTTAAATCGGTCGGGGCGCCGGAAAGCATTCTGGAATCGATATTCAATAAGGGCGCGCTTCTGAAATTATCGGCGGTTCGCAATGCCGAGGAATTCGTTCATCATCTGAAACGGTCGCAAGCTCGAGAGATCGATTTTCAATTATTACGCAAAACGGTGTTTAAACTGGCAACCGACAGCTATAGCCGACCGCTCGAAAATCTTCTCGGCCAATTACTGAAAAGCCTTCAAGCCAAAGACCTTGACACGCGTCAGCGCGGCTTGAGATTAATAATAGAAACACTGCAGACATTAACCGATGGTTCATTCTGGGAAATAAGCAGCGCTTTTATCAAAGAAATATTGCGGCTCGCGCACGCGCCCGATCCCGGACCTGAAGTGATCGAGTTAATCAAATGGGTCCTCGAAAATTCCGCCGAGAACGGCCGCTGGGAAGAGATGAAAATCTGCGGCCAAACCTTAAAATCTCTGGCCGGTAGTTCCTCTAATTATTGCCGCAAGTTGGCCGCCGATCATCTGCAAGAATTCGCTGAATCATCTATAATGAATGACATTCTGGTAGAAGCGGTCATTTCCGGTAAGGGGGATACTGAGCTTTACCAGTCTATCGCCATTCTCGCCTCTGCTAAAATCGCTCAGACATTAATCGAGAAAATCGACGCGACCGATAAAGCAGTCAGGGCCAGGGTCATAAAAGCCTTGACCTCCATGGGCCGTACAATCGGGCCGGAAATCACCAGAGCGCTTGCTAAAGTAGTCAGTGATGGCGAGGTCAATGAAGATATCAACTGGTATAAAGCCAGAAATATATTAAGGGTTATCGGCCAAGTTAAATGTGCCGAGGCTTTGCCGTATTATGAAATAATCGCCGGCTGGAAACAGCCGAGAATAAAACTCGAAATAATTCGCTCGTGTGAAATCATGGCGATTCCTGCTGTCGGCAGCATTTTATCGAAACTGGCTATTGATGATGACCCGGAAATCCGCAAAGCCGCGGTAGTTGCTCTCGGCTTGTCAGGCAATCCTGATATGCTGAAATACTTGCGCCGGCTTTTCGATGACGCCCGTTCCGATAAAGTGCTCTTGGTCGCCGCTATCGGCAGAATCGATGGCTCTCAGGCCCGCGATATTCTTATCGATTTATACGAAGATGAAAATATTTACACCGGACTGGGTATCAGTAAGAAAGAAGAGCAAAATATCAAAGTCGCCATTCTGAAAGCCTTATCAAAAATTGGTGATGATGTTTCTCGAAGCAAAATGGCTTTATATAGCGCAAGCGGCAAAAACAAGCTGTTTAAAAAAGATGTCCTTTCTCAAACCGCCGCGATTCTTCTTGGCGGAAATAAAAAGTAAAACTATCTAATCTGCCTAACTGGCAGAGAAAATGCCATACAGGCATATAGGCTGTCAATATGGCAGCCATTATTCTATATAAAACATCCAAGAGTCATTGTATATTATGTAATATATTGATTTGCAATCACTTACATGTATTGGCATGGCTCTTGCTTCAACCTTGAATGAAAGGTGAATTTGGAAAGAATAAAAAAACTTAACAGGAGGAAATAAAATGTACGCTGATTGCAAAATTTGTCTACCCGCCGCTGAAATTAGGGAAAACGAAAACGCCTATACCGTTTTGGTGGAACTTCCGGGAAGTACCCGCGATGACATCAAAATCTGGCAAGAGGACAGTATGCTGACTATTTCCGGCGAGAAAAAGGCTCAAGCCGGAAACAGGGTGTTGAATGAGAGAGTCTTTGGCAAATTCCAGCGCGCTTTCCGGTTGCCCGAAAATGTCGACCGGGAAAAAATTGAAGCCAATTACGCCGATGGCGTAGTTACGGTTGAGATTCCCAAACTGGAAAAAGCCAAACCGAAAGATATCAAGATTAACTAAATTTAGAGGAGGTGTCTAAAATGCTAAGCCTGATTAAAAGAGAGCCGAGCTATGGCTGGGGATTATTCAACCTCCGCAACGAGGTTGACCGGATGTTCCGGGATTTCTACGATGATTCGGAGGCCAAAGAAAGTTTCTGGATGCCGTCGGTTGATATCACCGAGGACGGCGACAAGTTGACCTTATCTGCCGAATTGCCGGGAGTCAAGAAAGAGGATGTTAAAATCAGCCTCAATAACGGTATCCTGACTATCGAAGGCGAGAAAAAGCAAGCCAAGGAAGAGAAGGCTGAAAACAGCTATCGCAGTGAACGCTACTATGGCAAGTTCACTCGAAGCTTCAACCTGACATCGGAAATCGACGCGGACAAAATCAAAGCCGATTACGACAGCGGTATCTTGAAGATTACCCTGCCCAAATCGGAAAAGGTCAAACCCCGCCAGATTACGATTAATTAAACCGTTCGATGGCAGTCCGCCAGGACTGCCGGGGTCAGCTTCCTGATAAAAATTCGGGGAGCTGATCCCGGCATTTTAAGCCGGATGTGATTAATAGTAGTTTAAGGAAGGAATGAATAATGTTAAATCCGATACTTATGCCGATTCTGGCTGTGCCGGTTGGGCTGATGATATTCGATTTGCTGAAAGCCGGAGAACCGGCCAGGGCAGAGGTAAAGATAGATGAATTTAAGTTTGAGGAGGATATAAAATGTCAAAAATAATAGGTATTGATCTGGGCACCACCAACTCTTGCGTGGCGATTATGGAAGGCGGCGATCCTGTGGTTATCGCTAATTCCGAAGGTAACCGCACTACGCCCTCGGTAGTAGCGATTACGAAAACCGGGGAACGGCTGGTCGGCCAACTGGCCAAACGTCAGGCGGTGACCAATCCCAAAGACACGATATTTTCGGTCAAGCGGTTTATGGGCCGGCAATTTTCTGAAGTCACCGCGGAAATCAAAAATTTTCCATTCAAGGTGAAAGCCGATAAAAGCAACGGCTGTAGTATTGAGATTTCCGGCAAGGACTATACGCCCCCCGAAATATCAGCTATGGTACTACAAAAGATGAAACAAACCGCCGAGGACTATCTGGGCGAAAAAGTCACTCAGGCGGTGATAACCGTGCCTGCCTATTTCAATGATGCCCAAAGAAAAGCTACCAAAGATGCGGGCAAAATCGCCGGGTTAGAAGTGTTGCGCATTATTAATGAGCCGACCGCGGCTTCGCTGGCTTACGGTTTGGACAAAAAGAAAAATGAGAAAATCGCGGTGTATGATTTAGGCGGCGGCACGTTCGATATTTCGGTGTTGGAACTGGGCGATGGCGTGTTTGAGGTCCGTTCCACCAATGGTGATACCCATCTTGGCGGCGATGATTTTGACAAGCGAATTATCGATTATCTGGTTGGCGAATTCAAAAAATCAGACGGCATAGACCTGTCTAAAGACCCGATGGCTTTACAAAGGCTAAGGGAGGCCGCCGAAAAGGCGAAGATCGAATTGTCATCCACGATTGAAACTTCGATCAATCTGCCGTTTATTACGGCGGATGCCTCCGGGCCAAAACATATGAATCTAACTTTTGGCCGCTCCAAACTCGAACAACTGGTTGATGATCTGATTCAGAGGACAATCGAACCCTGCCGGAATGCTCTGGCGGATGCTAAATTATCGACTTCTGAAATCGATGAGGTGATCCTGGTCGGCGGCATGACCCGTATGCCCAAGGTAATAGATACGGTCAAGCAATTCTTTGGCAAAGAGCCTCACCGCGGCGTCAATCCCGATGAGGTTGTCGCGGTTGGCGCGGCGATTCAGGGCGGCGTGTTAGCCGGCGATGTTAAAGACGTTCTGCTTCTGGATGTAACCCCGTTATCGCTGGGTATCGAAACGCTGGGCGGCGTGTTCACTCGTTTGATTGAACGCAATACGACTATACCGACTAAAAAATCGGAGATATTCTCCACGGCGGCGGATAGCCAAACAACCGTGGAAGTGCATGTGCTTCAGGGCGAACGCGAAATGGCTATCTATAATAAAACAATCGGCCGTTTTCATCTGGATGGTATTCCGCCGGCCCCGCGCGGCTTGCCGCAAATCGAGGTCACTTTCGATATCGACGCAAACGGCATCTTGAACGTTTCCGCCAAAGATAAGGCCACCGGCCGCGAACAATCAATCAGGATTGAAGCATCCTCCGGCTTGACCGAAAAGGATATCGAAAAAATGGTGAACGATGCCAAAACTCATGAATCTGAAGATAAAGCCAAGCGGGAGAAAATCGACACGATCAACGCTGCCGATTCGCTGATTTATCAAACCGAAAAGCAATTGAAAGAACTCAGCGAAAAGATAGGCGCCGATTTGAAAGCGAAAGTCCAGGCCGCCGTCGATCGGCTTAAGGACGCGATCAAGCATGAAAACATAGATGAGATCAAATCGGCGACTGACGCGCTAAATACGATCTGGCATGAAGCCGCCGCCAATATCTATCAGACGCAAGGCGCGGGATCTCAAAACGGTCAAGCATCGGGTAATGGCGGCAATGGTTCCGGTTCGCAATCTTCAGAATCGAAAACCGGTAGCGTAAAAGATGACGCTGTCGACGCTGATTACGAAGTGGTGAAAGAATAGACCGAACGAGTCAATAAAGGAAATATTAAACTGGTCATTGCGAGGAATCCCGCCTAAGCGGGATGACGAAGCAATCTGAATGTATGATATCGATAGAATCCCTAAAAACAGGGCGCTTAATATGACAAACATTCGGATTGCTTCGTCGCTTCGCTCCTCGCAATGACAAATTTTGGAGTTTTTAATACGTCCTTTAGAAGGAATAATAATGCCGACTTACGATTACAAATGCCACACATGCGGGCATAAATTCGAAAGCTTCCGGCCGATGACCGACCCGGAAGCCGATTGCCCGATATGCGGAACCAAAGCGGAAAAGCTGATTTCAGCCGGCGCCGGATTCCTGTTCAAAGGCTCGGGGTTTTATATCACCAATCATCGCAGTTCGGAATATAAGCGTAAAGCCGATCAGGAAAGGACGCCTTCGGTGGATACAGGGAAAGTAAAGAAACCAAAGGCGGCGAAGGTGAATTCTAAATAATGTAATTTTTTTAAACCTCGTTCCCAAATTCCGTTCGGGAATAGCCTTGTATTAGAAACTATGTTTCGCCTAATTGGAAATATAGTCTTTTAACTTATGCCGCAAAACAGAGTTTTGATACCAAGCCGGTTTCCAAACAGGAGTTTGGAAACCAGAGTCAAAAAATTGGGCTGTGCAGGGGCGTATTGCATACGCCCCAGACTGATGACAAAAGCAATACTCGTGTTCAGGCAGGTCGTAGCGAAGCGTGACCTGCCTGCCAACAAACGTCAGGTCACACCCTTGCGGGCACGACCTGACGGAACATTTTGTAATTCTAATTATTGTGTTATTTTGTCAACAGCCTCCGGCGTACTGCATACGCCCTTTTTTCCGATGGGAAACAGGAAAGCTAAAGGTGATAGTAAAATAAATCGGAATGATCCGTAGCAGGAAAGCGTGTAGTTCCTATGGATAATGAATTGACAGAATAAAACGGTGAAGGTAGATTAGTAATTACTGTGGTGAAAAAATGAGAAATTACTACGATATACTCGGTGTTAAAGCCGATGCCGGTTATGAGAAAATCAAATCAGCTTATCGCAATCTGGCTAAGAAATATCATCCGGATACCGCCGCTGCTTGTTCCGATAATTTCATTCTAATAAAAGAAGCGTTTGACACTTTGTCCGATAACGCCAGCCGTCGGCAATACGACCGATCGCTGGGGATTCATCGGCCATTTAACACCACCTTCAGTTCGGATAGGGTTTATGTTCCACCGGTAACTCAAGATGTGTTCGATGATCTAATGGATGTATTCCTCGACAAGTTTCATCTGCCGGTGAAGAAAAATCTGAATTTCGACCTATTCTTAAGCGATCACGAATTCACAAATGGCGCTAATACCGTGATTTCAATTCCTCAGGAGAAAATTTGTCCGGGCTGTTTCGGTTTTGGCGGGACAATTTTATCAACCTGTAAAACCTGCGGAGGCAGCGGCCTGGTTAGCTACGATATAGATTTTGATTTATATATGAAGCCGCCTTTGGTTCCGGGACAGGTGTATGAACTTAATAAAAACAACTATTTGCTTCGATTTGAATTGAAGCGAAGGATATAAATATGGCGGATTATTATAATATTTTAGGCGTCTCTGAATCTGTTTCGGCTGAGGAATTAAAAAAAGCCTACCGCAAGCTGGCCAAGAAATACCATCCCGACGCCAACCCGAACGATAAGCAGGCGGAGGGCAAATTTAAGGAAATTTCCGAGGCCTATAACGTGCTTTCCGATCCGAAAAAGAAACAGCAATACGATATGATGCGCAAGTACGGGTCCGGTTTTCAAGGCGGGGCAACCGGCGGTCAGGGTGGCGCCGGTGGGTTCTCATTTGAGGATATTATGTCGCAATTCGGCGGTGGTGGGCGAACAGGTTTCGGACGCGGTGAACAGTTCTCCGGATTCGGATCTTTTGCAGATATATTCTCATCGATTTTCGGTGATCGTCAGGGTGGTGGTTTCGGAGACAATTTTGCCGGCGGCCAACATCGAAACCGACCGCAAAATGGCGATGATATGCTCACCGATATCGAAATATCATTTGAGGACGCGGTCAAAGGCGGCCGGCGCAATATTAAAATCAATATCGAACATGCTTGCGATCAATGTGAAGGTTCCGGTATCACCCCGGGCAGTCAGGCGACAACCTGCCCTGAATGTCATGGCACAGGCACTGTGACTTTTTCGCAAGGATCATTCGCCATCTCGCGGCCTTGCCCAAGATGTCTGGGCCGCGGTCAAATTATCGGCAATCCGTGCCGCAAATGCTCCGGAAAGGGCAAATTATTTGGGCCTAAAACCTTCAAAATAAATATCCCTGAATGTATTGAATCGGGCAAGAAAATACGCCTTAAAGGTCTGGGCAAACCCGGAATTAATGGCGGCCGGCCGGGGGATTTGTACCTTAAAGTAAATATCAGCGGCCACAATTATTTTTGGCGAGAGGGTAAAGATATTTATAGTCGGGTGCCGATAAGTTTAAGACAGGCCGTTTTGGGCGGTAAAATCAGAGTTCGAACCCTGACAAAAGAAATCGAACTGAATATCCCACCCGGTACATCATCCGGACAAAGATTTCGCCTTAAAGGGCTGGGTCTGACTGTCAACGGCGATAAAGGTAATCAATTTGTCGAAGTCAACATTGAAGTACCTAAGAATCTGACATCTGAACAAACAAAGCTGTTCGTGCAGTTCGCCGATAATGTCGGTTTAAAATGATTTCAGGAAAGAGCGTCTATGGGAAAACAATTCTTGATAAAGAAACTGGCCGAAAGTTACGAAATTCAAAAATCCTATGACAGGAAAGATTATTTCGAGGCTGTCATGAAATGCCGGATTTATCTGGAAAGCTGGTTGGTCGAATATATCAACGTTGTGCTGTTTCCTTACGACAAAAAGTCTATTGAAGGAAACCGTCAATATATCCGCGAACATTATAACGATATGTTCATTCAAATAGACTGGCTAAAAAGGCAGGGTCATTTGAATGATGCTGATTTTGATAACTTAAATAAAATCCGGGTTTTCTGTGACAATGTGATTAGGAAAGCCGATATTTTTAAGACTGTTACTAAGGATGAGCTTGATCGCTATATCGAAGCAGCTATTCGTTATTGTCAGAAAATTAAGGAGTTAACTCAACAATCGATTGAAAATCCGGCAAGCTAAAATATAGCAGGCGATTAATATTGATGTTTGGAGATAGATATAAATGAAGTTGGATAAATTAACGCAAAACTCCCGGGAAGCGCTCGAATACGCTACGCAGCTGGCACAATCAAGCTCCCATGCGCAGATCGAGGGATTGCACCTGCTGAAAGCGCTTTTGGCGCAAACGGAGGAAAGCATAACCATCGAACTTTTAGCTGATTGCGGCGTGAATATCAAGACGCTGTCGGCGAAAATTGATAACTCCTTGCAGATGCTGCCGAGAGTCAGCGGGCAGGCTCAAGTATATATATCCAATGAACTGTCGCAAGCGATCAATTCCGCGTTTGGGTTCGCTGAACAATTCAAGGATGAATTCGTTTCCACCGAACATATTATCCTCGGTTTGCTTAGCGTGAAGAAAGACAAGGCCTCGGAATTGCTTATGCAAGCCGGTTTAACCGAGGAAAAGCTGTACAAGTCATTGTCAAAAATCAGAGGCAATCAGCGCGTTACCGATGAGAACCCAGAAACTAAATACAAGGTGTTGGAGAAGTATTCCCGAGACTTAACCGCCCTGGCTCGGCAAGGCAAACTCGATCCAGTAATCGGCCGTGATGAGGAAATCCGCCGCGTCTTGAAAATTTTATCCCGCCGCACCAAAAACAATCCGGTATTAGTCGGCAAACCGGGAGTCGGGAAGACCGCTATAATTGAAGGACTGGCGCTGAAAATAGCTCAACAGGAAGTGCCTCAATCAATCCAAAACAGGCGGATAATCGCCCTCGATTTGGGTTCTTTGATTGCCGGGTCGAAATTTCGCGGCGAATTCGAGGAACGACTGAAGGCAATCCTTAAAGAAGTTGAAAACTCCAATAATGAAATCATTCTGTTTATCGATGAACTTCATACTCTGGTTGGCGCGGGCGCGGTTGGCGGGGCCATGGATGCTTCCAATATGCTCAAACCGGCCCTGGCACGCGGCGATTTAAGATGCGTGGGCGCGACTACGCTTGATGAATACCGCAAGTATATTGAAAAAGACGCGGCGCTGGAGAGACGCTTTGCCCCGGTTCAAATCGAGGAGCCATCGGTTGAAGATACGATTTCAATCTTGCGCGGGCTGAAATCGCGCTATGAAATCCATCACGGCATAAAAATTTCCGATGCCGCGATTATTGCCGCCGCCAAATTATCCGACCGTTATATTTCCGATCGCTTCCTGCCTGATAAGGCTATCGATCTGATCGATGAAGCCGCCGCCGAATTAAGACTGGAGATCGAGTCGATGCCGGCTGAAATCGATAGCGTGCAAAAGCGAATCAAACAACTCGAGGTGGAAAAAGAGGGCATAAAAAGCGAATCGGATTATCAGGAACGGCTTCAGCCCATTCAGGAAGAACTAAACCATCTATATAAGAACCGGGAAGTTCTTCTTAATCAATGGCAGAGCGAAAAAAATATTATCGATAAAATAAAAGCGCTCAAAGAGAGAAAAGACAACGCCTCGGTGGAGATTGAAAACGCTATACGTGTGGCCGATTACGAAAAAGCCGCCAAACTTCGCTATGGCCTTACCAGTGAGATTGACAGGGAAGTAGAAAAACTAACTGCCGACCTGATTAAGCTCCAAAGCACAGGCGGCATGATTTCCGAGGAGATCAAGCCGTCCGATATTGCGGGCATTGTCTCTAAATGGACAGGTATCCCGGTTTCGGACCTCACCGAGGCTGAGGTTGACAAACTCCTGCATCTCGAGGATAAACTCCATCAGCGGGTTATCGGTCAGGATGAAGCCGTGGATGCGGTTGCCAACGTGGTCAGGGCGGCGCGGGCTGGTTTATCCGATCCCAATCGGCCTATAGGCTCGTTTATCTTCCTTGGTCCGACTGGTGTTGGCAAAACCGAGCTGGCCCGTGCCCTGGCGGAGGCTTTGTTCAGTTCGGAAGATTCCATGGTCCGGATAGACATGTCTGAATACATGGAAAAATTCTCGGTGTCCAGGCTCATAGGGGCGCCGCCGGGATATGTCGGCTATGATGAGGGCGGTCAATTAACCGAAGCGGTACGCCGCCATCCATATTGCGTTTTACTTTTAGATGAAATCGAAAAAGCCCATCCTGAAGTGCATAACCTGTTATTACAGCTTCTGGATGACGGTCGGCTTACCGATAATCAGGGCCGGGTCGTTAGCTTTAAAAATGTGATTGTGATCATGACCTCGAATATAGGCGCTGAACAGATTATGGAGAGATCGAGCCATTTGGATAGCCATAATCGTGAAGTCATTTATGGCGAAATCAAAACGGAAGTAATGGATCTGCTGAGACATACCCTTAGGCCGGAATTTTTAAACCGGATTGATGAAATAGTGGTATTTTCCTCGCTTTCCAAAGATGAGATTACGCGGATCGTCAAACTCGAACTTGATAAAGTCGCCAAACGTCTGGTTGACCGCGACATAAAAATTGATTATAATAAAGATGCGTTGGAATATTTGGCCCAACAAGGGTTTGAACCCCAATTTGGTGCCAGACCGCTCAAGCGCGCGATTAAAAAATTCGTTTCTCAGCCGCTGGCTGAACTGATTTTGAAAAATGAAATTCGGGAGGGTGATAGCGTAAGGCTTAAGTTCAATGATAATTCGCCTATGTTTGAAAAAATCAAACCAAAACCCGCCGAAAGAGTACAATGATCTTGATGGCGGTGATATTGGCCTGATTTTGAACACTAAGCAATAAGAATGGAGTTAGGATGGAAATTAAAACGATCAATACTATTCTGATAACTGTGATTTCTTTATCGGTAATAGGGTGTTCAAAAAATGCCGATAAGACAGCGAATAAATCAAATTCAGATAATGTCACTGAAGCGGCGCTTTTCAGCCAGGCCTCAAAAGCTGAATTAGGCCAACGCTTTCAGGAAGCGGCCGATTTGTATGTTGAAATCGCGAATAATTATCCCAATAGCCAATATCGTGATAAGGCGTTATTCATGGCCGGTTACCTGAAATCTGAAAATCTTAATCAAAAACAAGAAGCCCTAAAATATTTTAATGAGATGCTGGATAAATATCCCGAATCGGATTTGGTCGATGACGCCCAATTCATGATAAACTCCATTGAATCCGGCAAAGACGCGATTTCAAAATTTGAAGAGCAATCGCCGGATTGATATTATAATATCTATAGACTTCATTTTCCCATGAAATTTCCGCTTTTATGTTGACTTATTTTGGATGTCCTATTACAATATTTGTTTGCTTGGGTTAATTTTGTTACCCGGGAAAATGGAGGCTTTTTGCGCATTGTGCTTCAGCGCGTCCACAGCGCATCGGTAAAAGTGGATAACGAGATCATCAGCCATATCGGCAAAGGCTTTCTAGTACTTTTAGGCGCGGAAAAAGGGGACACAGAAAAGCAGGCTGAATATTTGGCCGATAAATGTGTTGGTCTGCGCGTATTTGAGGATAACCGCGGCAAAATGAACCTTGCCCTGGCCGATATTAACGGCGAGATGCTGGTAGTATCGCAATTCACTCTCTGCGCCGATATAGCCAAAGGCAGGCGGCCGTCTTTTGATAACGCGTTGCCTCCGGCCCAAGCCGAAAAACTTTATAATGATTTTTGTAACATTGTGTCCAATAAGGGAATACCGGTTCAAACCGGTTCATTTGGCGCCAAAATGGCGGTTGAATTAATTAACGATGGTCCGGTTACGCTGGTGATTGAAAATTGAAAATAATCTTGGCCTCAAGTTCTCCCAGGCGGTTACGGCTCTTGGCCGATGAGGGTTTAGAGTTTCAGGTCATAGCGCCGGATATTGATGAAAAGAGGATTAGCCATGAATCGCCGCGAGATTATGTCTGCCGTTTGGCCGAAGCCAAAGCCAGGGCTATCAACAACGGCGATTCGCTGGTAATTGGCGCGGATACGGTTGTAGTACTGGGCGATGAATTCCTGAATAAACCGGCATCCGAGTTGGAAGCGAAATTAATACTGGAAAAACTATCGGGCAGAACTCATGTTGTTTTCACCGGCCTAAGCTTAGTCTGCGCCGGATGCGGCCGGACAAATACCGCTTTTGATTCAACTAAAGTGCATTTTAATGTCTTGACTGAAACGGCTATTTTGAAGTACATAAAAAGCGGAGAACCTTTAGATAAAGCCGGAGCTTACGGAATACAGGGAATGGGATCATTTCTTGTGAAAGAGATCACCGGAGAGTTGGACACGGTTATAGGTTTTCCAATTAAGCTGTTTAGAAAAATGATTGAGGAGCACAGACAATGCCTGCAAAGAGTTTAGGCGATATCCTTCGTTCCTTAAGAGAAGAAAAGAATATTAGTCGCGAACAATTGTATTCGCAGACCAAAATTCTGGTGAAATATATAGAGGCTTTAGAAAATGGGCGATGGGACCTTCTGCCCGGGCAAGTATATCTCAAACCGTTCGTCAAAAATATCGCCGACGCTTTAGGCGCGGATTATGATGAACTCTGCTCAATTATTGATAAAATAGGCAAAAAACCTGTTTTGAAAGCCATAGACAATAAAAAGACGGGCTTTGATTATCGCTGGCTGGCGGTCGCCCTTATGGTTATCCTGGCCGGGTTAATTATACTGCTGTTGAAGCCGGCTAGAGAAGCTATGCATATCACAACGCAAGAGCAAGTCTCGCGGGTGGTGGTTCCGGGTGAAAATCACGCCATTTTTGACAGGCAGTATACCAGCCATTTGGACACCCCCGAAAAAATTGTCAGCCCGGATACGATTCACACGCTTGAAATTATAGCAACAGATACTGTTTGGCTGATGTTGACGGCCAATAGTGACACCATATTTTTCGGCAATCTTGACCTTGGCCGGAGGATTGTCTGCGAATCGGTGAAACCTTTCAAATTAAATCTGGGTAAAAGCAACACCGTGGAAATTATTTACGATGACGTTAAACTCGATAATGACTTGTATCTTTTAAATAAGCGTCATTTGGATTTCTCGCAGATAAAACCGGTGGGAACGGCAAGTGCTGAGGAGTAATATGAAAGTTAATCGTTTGGCTGAAAAATTCCTTCGGTTTCGTTATCGAAATAAATTTAAAGCCAAACCGGTAAATTTCCGTTCATTGGTCGAAAGTCGGGACGATTGTCTGGTCTGCATGCCGACAAATCTGCAGTATATTCTCAACGCGGCCTCGATGCTTCCCGATATCGCCTCGATTTTCTCGAACCGGCTGATTAAAATATTGATAACATCCAATATCGATCATCGATCGCACGAGTTTATCAAGAGGTTCACGATCGACAAGCCATATTCATATGATATCACCAATTTTTATCTTCCCAAGCGTTCATTTATCGAAAGAATAAAAGGCGAAGGATTGTCAATTTGCATCGACCTGGATTTTGAGCATAATTTTTTCAATTCGGCTATCAGTGTGCTGACCCGGGCGCCTTTGCGTATCGGCTGCCTGAAAGGAATGGGACTGCCGTATTACAATATGGAAATCGATATTGGCGATAAATCCAAAATCTCGGCCCAATCTTACGAAAACTTTATCAACGTGCTTTACAACTTTAAATTTGAAGGAGAGAGAATTGCTCCTGTCGAAACTTGAGCTAAATGGCTTTAAGTCATTTCCAACCAGAACTGAACTTTTATTCGACGAAGGGATAATGGGAGTAGTCGGACCGAACGGCTGCGGCAAAACCAATATCCTTGATTCCATCAGATGGGTCCTCGGCGAACAACGTTCTTCGCTGCTTCGCGCCTCCAAGGTCAATGAAGTCATTTTTAACGGTACTTCCCAGCTTCACCCGGCCGATATGGCCGAGGTCAGCCTGACTATAAAGAACAATCGCGGTGTTTTGCCTTTGGAATACGATGAACTGGTCGTTACCCGAAGGCTTTTTCGTTCGGGCGAATCGGAATATTTGTTGAATAAATCCCGCTGTCGACTTAAAGATATCACTAACCTATTTGCCGATACCGGCATGGGCGCTCACGCTTATAGCATTTTTCAGCAGGGTATGGTCGATGCCGTCTTATCGGACAAAGCGGAAGATCGGCGTTATTTATTCGAGGAAGCTGCCGGCATTACTAAATATAAATATCGCAAGAAAGAAGCTCTAAAGAAGCTTGAGAACACCGAAACCGATCTGGTAAGGCTCAGCGATATTATCGCCGAAATAGAAAAAAATGTTCGCTCTTTGCAGCGTCAAGCTGCAAAAGCTCGTCGCTATAAAACGATCAAAGAAGAACTTAGGGATCTCGATATCGCGCTGGCCTCGGCGCAAATTTATGATTTTGAGCAAAATATCAATCACCATGAACAGGCGATTAATGATCGCAAGACTCAGCGGGAAGGCTTAAAAGCGGAATCAGACACCGGTGATGCGGCCGTTGAGGAATTAAAACTGCGGGTCGCCGAATTAAATGAAAAAATTTCGTCTCAGGCGGCCATCGCCGCCGATTTCTCCGAGCAAGCAATCCGGGTGGAAAACCGGCTGGCGAACATTCAGGCCAGGCTTGATTCCGGTAAAAGTAATGTAGAATTGTGGCATAGCGAAATTGAAAACCTGCGCCGCCGAATCGATACCCTAAATGAACAGAAAAAACAGGCGGCCAATCAGTATTCCGAGAAAACTAACGAACTGAATCTGCTCAAGGAAGAGATAAGCGCTATTGAAACCGATGTGATGGCTATTAAGGATCAGCTCGATCTCTCAAAAACGGATCTGGATTCGACCAAAGAAAAACTTCATCGCTGCGATAATGAAAGCGCCGCCGATCAGGCCAAACTCGCGGCGGTGCTTGATTCTATCGAACGCTTAAATAATTTGAACCGCGATCTGGATTTGTCTCTGTCAAAATATAAAGCCAGGATGGCGCAATCTCAGGAAAATCTCGAATCGCAAAAGCATTTGCTTCAACAATGCGAAACCGATATTGCCTCTTATGATGAAAAAATAAACGCCAATCAAAAAGAACATCTAGCGATAGTCGCCCGAATCGATGAGATTAAAAAGCAGTTAGCTGCCTGTCAGGCGGAGAGGTCAGGAACTCAGGCCAAGCTTGAAATGCTGGCTAAAATGATTCTTCAGCATGAAGGCTATGGTTCCGGAATAAAATCGCTATTTTCCTGGCCGCGGAAACCTGAAGGCATAATAGATACCCTGGCCAATCTGGTAACTGCCGACAAGAAGTACCATCTGGCGGTGGAGGCGGCTTTCAATACATATGGGCAGTTAGTCGTTTGCAGAACCCGCCAGGACGCCTTGGCTGGTATTAGCTATCTTCGGGAAAATTCCGCCGGCCGTGTCGCGTTTTTGCTTTTGGATCGCGTTGACCAAACGACTCCGGAGAAAATAGCGATAGCCGATGAGAATTTTATAGCCGGCGTTGCCGAACTTGTTTATTGCCAGGATTTTTTAAGACCGGCGGTAAACAGGCTTTTCTCAGGTATAGCTGTTTTCAAAGCAGATAAAATATCCGCTGATTTAAACTGTAAGGCGGTTGACCTTGATGGCAACTTTTATGATCCAATCAGTATCCTTGAAGGAGGTAAGTCTACCGTCACGCTGATTGGCCGCAAAAGCGAACTGTCGGATTTGCAGGAAACTTTGCAGTCGATTGATGATAAAGCCGAAACCCTGCGAGATAATCTGGGGCAAAATGAATCAGCGTTGAAGAACACAGCTGAGGAAGCGGAAAACCTTCGCGGCCGAAAGAAAACGCTGCTTAATACGCGTGAAAAGCTAATAGGCGATATGACCAGGCTTGATTTCGAATTCCAGGACAGCGTTTCCCGGATTAAAGAGCTTACTCAGAGCACGACGGAAACCGGCCGCCAGGCCGAAATTCTCAACCGCGAAAGAGTTGAAATTGAGGCGAATATCGAGCGGAAAGAATCTGAAAAACAGGAAATAGCCCAGGATTTATTCAATCAATCTCAGGGCCATAAGGCGCTTGAGGAAAAATATGAAAATGCGGTCGCGACGCTTAATCATAATAGGCTGCGCCTGGTTGAAATAACCGGCTTCCTTCATAAACTGGAAGATGACGGTAAACGCTACCTGGAATTAAGCGGCGAAGCCGGCTCTATGATCGAACAAAAATCTCGCTTTATTTCCGACGAACAGAACAAATGGCTCGAACTTGATCAGGAGATGATCCAGGCTAAAGGTCAATTGGCTAAATTATTCAAGGCTAAAGAAATAGTCGAGGACGACAAGAGCGGTTTAAATAATAACCGAATTTCCTTAATCGAACAATTAGGCGAATCGGAATTAAAACTAAAACGAATTAGAACGGGATTAGATGACTTAAATGAAGCTATCCATCAGGAAGAATTGAAATTCGCCGATTATGAAAGCTCAATAAAAACTATAAAACAAACCATCTATCATGAGTACGGTCTGGAAATCCGCGGCGACAAACCGGATGGTTTTGACAGCGTAGCCCTGCAAGGGGAGATCGATAAACTCAAATTCAATATTGAAAACGTAGGGCCTGTTAATATGCTGGCCGATGACGAGTACACGACTGAAAAAGACCGCCTGGAATTTCTGGAAAAGCAGTTCGCCGATCTACAGGAAGCCAAAAGCTCGCTTATGGATGTTATCCGCAAAATAAACAAAACCGCCGAGGAAAAATTCTATGAAACTTTCGAATTGATTAAAGAAAATTTTCAGGGTGTGTTCGAAACTTTATTCGAGGGCGGTAAAGCGGAGATCAGACTTGCCAATCCCGATGATTTGCTGGAGACGCCGATTGAAATTATTGCCCGCCCCGGAAGCAAAAAACTGGTTTCCGTCAATCAATTATCGGGCGGCGAACGGGCGTTGACCGCGATTTCGCTTCTGTTCGCTATTTATATGGTAAAACCAAGTCCGTTTTGTATCCTTGATGAAATCGACGCGCCGCTTGATGACGCCAATGTCACCAGGTTCATAAAATTGGTTAATAATTTCACTCATTCAACTCAATTTATTGTCATTACGCACAACAAAAAAACCATGGAAGCCGCCGATATTTTGTACGGCATAACCATGGAAAAACCCGGCGCGTCTAATATCGTCTCGGTAAAATTCAATGGAAACATAGCGGAACATGTTTAATAAGTTTAAAACCGGTCTGGCTAAAACCCGCAACGGAATATTAAGCAGGATTGGCGGTGTTTTTGGTCGGAAATTGGATGAGGAATTGCTCGAGAAGCTGGAAGAGAGCTTGATATTGGCCGATGTCGGACCTGTGCCTGCCGCCGAGATAATCGAAACTTTGAGAAATAACAAGCAAGCTGATCCAGCCGAAATCCTCAAAGAGGAAATCTATCGCCGCGTTAACATTGAAATTACCCGGCATGATAATGGCTCGGCGAAACCGCGGGTAATTATGTTCGTCGGCGTCAATGGCACGGGCAAGACCACCTCAATTGGCAAGCTGGCCTGGAAATTTATCCATGAAAATAAGTCGGTGATTTTGGCGGCCGGCGATACGTTTAGAGCGGCCGCGGCTGAGCAGCTTGGTTTATGGGCGGATAGAACCGGCGCTCAATTGATAAGATCTGCCGAAGGCGCCGATCCGGCAGCCGTAGCCTTTGATGCTATCAAAGCCGGAATCGCCAGAAAATCAGATTACGTTTTAATCGATACGGCCGGCCGTTTGCAGACTCGGGTGAACCTGATGGAGGAACTGAAAAAAATCCAACGGGTAGCGGCCAAGGCGATGCCTGAAGCGCCCCATGAGGTATGGCTCGTTCTGGATGCCTCGATCGGGCAAAACAGCTTTTCGCAGGTCGAACTTTTCAATCAGGCGGTTGGTTTGACCGGTTTGGTTTTAGCCAA
>Ga0299912_10001282_pt1 | contig 20359 bp, 14 predicted proteins | sample RVTome_2_FD_207667 | JGI IMG/M metagenome (GOLD analysis project Ga0299912, IMG submission 207667) | Soil microbial communities from uranium-contaminated site in the Upper Colorado River Basin, Wyoming, United States - RVT95D214 (version 2) ... | reverse complement strand
TAGTTCTTGGCCGAGGACCGGAGCATGGTGGGCCCTCCGATGTCAATGTTCTCAATAGCGTCATCGAGGGTGACTCCCTCTTTGGCCACTGTTTTCTCAAATTGATACAGGTTCACGACAATCATGTCGATGTTTTTGATTCCGTGTTCCTTCATGACCCGGACGTGTTCGGGATTGTCTCTCATGCCAAGGAGCCCGCCGTGCACCTTCGGGTGGAGCGTCTTTACCCGGCCGTCAAGCATTTCGGGAAACCCCGTATAGTCGGAAATGTCCATCACCGAAACACCCCCCTGGCGAAGGGCCTTTGCCGTGCCTCCTGTGGAAAGAATCTCTACGCCTAATTTGGAAAGGGATTTCCCAAATTCCACAACTCCTGCTTTATCGGTAACACTGATGATTGCCCTTTCGATCTTCCTCATGACCTGAATGACCTCCGAATTTTGATTGGTTTCCGAGCAGGAGCAATCTATAATTAAATGCCTCTGTTGATCAAGAGGGAGAATGATAAAAGCCGCTCTGAACGTGAGAGACAGCAGGGATTTCCAAGTTTTGAACTGAGACATGTTGTTCTTATGAGTCTTCTCTACAAAGCCTACGCTACTCTAAGCTCAGGAATTTTCGTGGCAGGCCTGCCTGCTTTCTGGCTTTACACCCGCCTCACGGGCCGCTTCCGGAGAGGACTAGAGGAGCGTCTCGGGCTTTTTCCGGCCCAGGAGCTCCGGCGGTGTCACCCTTCCAGGCCGATATGGATTCATGCTGCTTCCCTTGGAGAGGTCAGGGTCGCACGATCCATCATGAACCACCTGGAGATGCTTGTCCCCGGCAGCGAGGTGTTCCTCTCTACGAACACCGATCACGGTCACGATCTCGCACACGAGCTGTTCGACGCTGGATCAGTGGTCTATGCGCCCTTTGATTTTTTCCTTTCCGTGAGAAAGGCTATTTCAGCAGTGAACCCCAAGGTCATGGTCTTTCTGGAAACAGAGATCTGGCCTGCCTGGATCACGGAAACACACCGCAGAGGAATCCCATGTGCCTTGATCCATGGCAGGATTTCTCCGCGATCCATTGGGAAGTATCTGACGTTCCGGCCTCTTTTTCGTGATGTCCTGAAACACGTCAACACCTTCAGCATGATCACTGAAGAGGACGCCCAACGAATCGTGGATATGGGTGCGGATCCCAAGAGAGTAGAAGTCAACGGCAACGCAAAGCACGATCTTCTCGCCTCTCAAACCGACCCGGCGATTGAAACAAGGATGCAGAAGCTCCTGTGCCTCAAGCCTTCCCAGCCTGTGTTTGTCGGCGGGAGCACCCGGGAGGGGGAAGAGGAAGTTCTTCTCGAAGTTTACGGAAAGATTCTGAAAGCTTTTCCAGAGACGGTGCTTGTCATCGCCCCGAGGCACATTGTCAGGACCTCCCACGTCGAGAACCTGGTCAGGCAGCAGGGCCTGGAATATCAACTCTGGACCGACCTGGTTCGACCCGGAGTGGGGCGGACTGCACCCGTAGTCATCGTCAACGCCTTTGGAGATCTCTTCAAGATCTACAGCGTGGGAACGATCATTTTCTGCGGCGCCAGCCTGGTGCCCCTGGGCGGACAAAACCCTCTTGAGCCGGCGGTGTGGGGAAAAATGGTTTTCTACGGACCCTCGATGGAGGATTTCCTGGACGCCAGGAAACTCCTGGAGCAGGAAGGAGCAGGAGTCGAAGTGAAGAATCCCGACGCTTTTGCGGAGGAATCGCTCTTTTTTCTCAATCACCAGGATGAGCTGAAGGAAAGGGGCCGGCGAGCCAGGGACGCGCTTTTGCGCAATCAAGGAGCCTCGGAAAGGCATGCGAGGGTCCTTGCCCGTTTGATGCGCTCATGAAAAAGGGTAACATTTTAGCTTTTTGAAATAGTCACGAGCGGGATCATCACTAATCCATTTCAAAAAGCTAAAATGTTACCAAAAAGTATCGGAGGCTGTCCGAGAGGTCAGGACTTGGATTCGGCAGAAGGGTTGCGCCCCTGGAAGTATCCTTTGGGGACCACCACTATGCCCCTCGGCGTCACGGTAAAGACCTTACGGTCTTCATTCGGATTGAATCCGATCTCCGTGTAAGGTGGTATATTGTTGTGCTTGTCAATAATGGCTTTTTTGATCTTGCAATGCCGGCCGATCACCACGTCGTCCAGAATCACGGACTCATCGACCATTGCCCAGCTTCTGACCACCACGTTATAAGACAGGACAGAGTTTCGCACGATCCCGCTCACAATGCATCCCGGCGCGACCAGGGAGTCGAGGGCTTTGCCCACACGCAATCCATCAGGCCGTTCCACGCTGAAAATGAATTTGGCCGGCGGCGCCAGGACCTGGCTAGTATGAATCGGCCATTTGACGCCGTAAAGGTTGAAGTAGGGATCCACACCGGTCAGATCCATATTGGCGTTCCAGTAAGCATCCAGAGTTCCCACATCGCGCCAGTAAGCGGAATCCCTTACCCTTGTTTCCAGCCGTGGTTCCCTTTCCCCGTCCTCAAGCGTCACGGTAATGAAGTCCTGGACTAAGTTCCGCTGGCCGTAGGGATAAGCATAAACCCTGTAAGAGTCGAGCATCTTGGGGATGATATCGCGGCCGAAATCATCTTCGTCCCCGGCTTTAAGGATCTTTAAAAGCGTTTCAGCCCGAAACACGTAAATTCCCATGGAAGCAAGAACATGATTGGGGTCTCCAGGGATGGTTTTCACACTGTCCTTTGGCTTTTCCCGGAACATCCGGATACGGTAGTCGTCGTCCACTTCTGCAATTCCGAACTGGCCGGCAAGGTCCTTGTCCACTTCCAGGAGCGAGATGGTAAGATCCGCATCCTTTTCCTGGTGATAGCGAACAAAGAGGCTGTAATCCATTTTGTAAATATGGTCGCCGGACAGAATGAGAATGTTCACGGGTTGGCTACGCTCGATGAGATAGAGGTTCTGACGGATGGAGTCGGCGGTTCCCCGGTACCAGTCCTGACCGACTCTCTGCTGGGGCGGTACCACCCTCATAAAATGCCCGAGTTTTGTGCTGAAAATGTTCCAACCTTCTTCGAGGTGGTCGGTGAGGGATTGGGATTTGTATTGAGGGAGGAGGATGATCTTGTAAATCCCGGAGTTCACGCAGTTGCTCAGGGTGAAGTCCACGAGGCGGTATATCCCGCCAAACGGGACAGCAGGTTTGGTGCGGTCCTGGGTGAGGGGCATGAGCCTTTCACCCCGTCCTCCGGCCATGACAAAAGCAAGGGTGTCTTTCATGATTTTAACCTGCCATGAGAATGTCAGAATTATAAAAGCAGTAGGGACAACGCGTCAAGAAAAGATAACTCCGGGATCTTGCCCAAAGGGCTATAGCCAAGTTGTTTACAGGCCGCTCAAAAACGTCCAGATCCAAGGCTTCCGAAATCCAGAGGAGCGAGGCGTACTTTCCAGTACGTCGCAGCGACGAGGGATGAGGGAAACGCCGGAGATGGGCGTTTTTCAGCGGCCTGCTAGAGCCATTTCTTCCTTCTGAACAGCACCAGCATAGTCAAAGCCACGCCGAGCATAATCAGCCACAGGAGCGGGTACCCGTAAGACCACTCCAGCTCAGGCATGTATTTGAAGTTCATCCCGTAGATGCCCACGATGTAGGTCAGAGGGATGAAAATGGTTGCAATGATGGTGAGTACCTTCATGACCTCGTTCATCCTGTTGCTGATGCTGGAAAGGTAAACATCAATCATCTCAGAGACCATTTCTCGAAATGTTTCCGTCGTCTCAATGACGTGAACCGTGTGGTCATAGACATCCCGGAGGAAGAACCTCGTACGGTCCTGGATCAAAGGCGAGTCTTCTTTGGCCAGGGCGTTCACAACCTCTCGCAAGGGCCAGACCGATTTTCGCAGCAGGATAAGATCTTTTTTCAAAAGGTGGATCTGATGCGAGGTTCTGGGCGAGGGGTTGTCCACGAGTTCTTCCTCGAGGGATTCAATCCTCTCTCCGGTTTTTTCAAGGATGGCAAAGTAGCTGTCCACCACACCGTCGATGAGGGTATAAGCGAGGTAGTCTGCTCCCAGTTTCCTGATCCTTCCCTTGGCCTTCCTCAACCGGTCCCGCACAGGCTCAAAAAGAGGGTTGTCCCTCTCCTGAAAGGTAAGGACAAAGCGAGGGCCGAGAACGAGGCTGATTTGCTCCACCCTCAGGCGATGGTTCGAGTCGTCATAGGAAATGATTTTTAGAAAGAGACACAGGTAATCCTCGTAGTCATCGAGTTTTGGCCGCTGGTCCGTGTTCATGATGTCTTCGAGCATGAGGGAGTGGAGGTTGTAGAACTTCCCCAGGGCGCCGATGATGTCCACCTCGTGAACACCGACAATGTCCAGCCAGGTGACGCTCTCCTTGTCCTTGTAGGGGAAGCTCTCGAAAATAGTGTGAAGCTCTTTCTCTTCAAGGTGATCCTCGTTGTAATCGATGAGCCTCAGCTTCACCTTCTCCTTCTGATCCTCGCCGATGTGAACGAGCGTGCCGGGCGGTAATCCGGCCTTTTTTGAAATTTTCTTGACGAGCCTTGCCATAGCGACCTCCTCCCTTCTATGCCACATGTTTCACGGCTCACCCGGACTTCATGGTTATTCAGCGCACAGGGCGAACATCCTGCCAAGTCTGATTAAAGCTTACATCTTTTATTTATTGGATTCAAAGAGTTTCCTGTCAAAAAGGTCCCGTTGATTCAAAGCGCTTGGTATGGTAGAAGGATCTGAATCCTTGCCAGGTCGTGAAATGCGACGAGAGCTTTGGGGAGCGAGGCGAGGGATGCTTTGATCCGGATTGCGGGAAGTATGAAAGGGAGATTGCAGTGAATGATCCTGTGAATATCCTTTTTCTCTCATCTGAAGTAGCCCCTTATGCAAAAACTGGCGGATTGGCGGACGTGGCCGGATCGCTTCCCGGAGCGCTCAAGAGATTCGGCGCAGAAGTATCCGTTGGTTTGCCCTTGTACAGGGCGGTCAAAGAGGGAGCCTTCCAGAGGCAGGTGGTTTTCAAAGGGCTTCAAGTTCCCTTGGCGGGTCAAACGCTCATTGGAAATGTTCAGGCCACGGAAACAGATGATGGGGTTCCGGTCTACTTTTTTGAGAGAGAAGATCTCTTCGATCGCCCGAACCTTTACCGCACGGCTGAAGGAGACTATTACGACAATCTGGAGCGGTTTGCTTTTTTCAGCCGCTCCGCCCTTGTTTTTGCAAAAGCAACAGGCATGTCCTTTGATGTGATTCATTGCCATGACTGGCAGACCGGCCTGGTCCCCGCCTATCTGAGCGCCCTGCGCCGGACCGATCCGTTTTTCACTTCCACGGCCACCCTGTTCACCATCCACAACATCGGCTATCAGGGTCTTTTCCCTGGTGCGAAGCTCTCCGCGTGCGGTCTTGCGCCCGAGACGTTTCACCCTGAAGGGATCGAATACTGGGGATCGATAAGCCTCCTCAAGGCCGGCATTGTCTATTCGGACGCCATCACCACCGTGAGCCCCACGTACAGCCGGGAGATCCAGACATCCGAGTTCGGAATGGGCATGGAAGGAATCCTGCGGAAGAGATCCGCCGGTGTTCATGGGATCCTGAACGGTGCGGATTACTCGGTGTGGGATCCGGCGAAAGATCCTCACATCCCCTCCCACTTCGACTCGGACCATCTGTCGGAGAAGATGGTCGACAAAGCGGCTCTCCTCAAGGAGGCGGGCCTCGAACCCGCCCTTCTGGATAGGCCGGTTCTCGGCATGATCTCTCGCCTCTCCCATCAGAAGGGGTGTGATCTTCTGATCCCGATCCTTGACGAGATTGCATCCATGAAGGTCGGAATGGTGATCTTGGGGGAGGGTGAAGAGCAATACGAGAGCCCGCTGAGAGACGCAGCAGAAGCGCATCCGGGAACCCTCGCCGTGAAGATCGGTTTTGATGAAGCCCTCGCCCACCGCATCATGGCTGGAGTAGATATCTTCCTGGTCCCCTCTCTCTATGAGCCGTGTGGGTTGACGCAGATGTATGCCCTGAAATACGGGACCGTTCCCGTGGTGCGCGCCACCGGAGGATTGGACGATACGATCGAAGAATTCGATCCCCGGTCCAAGAGAGGAAACGGGTTCAAGTTCGGGCCCTACGAATCGAGCGCTTTTCTTTCCGCCATCCAACGAGCGGTGGATCTCTGGACCGATAGAGAGACCTGGGAGACCTTGATGAGGAAGGGAATGGCCGCAGATTTTTCATGGGATCGTTCAGCCGAGAGGTATCTGGATCTCTATCATTCCCTGCTTGGAGCAAAGCCCCGCTTTTGACCCGTTGATCGTACCCTAACCTTTTCAAAAAGCTAAGATGTAACAGCCTTCCAGATTTCGTGCTTTCGTGATAAGATTTTCTTGATATCGAATCCAGTGGCCGAGGGAGTTTATCCATGACCATGCAGAACAGCGTGCAATATGATGTGACCCTCCTCACCGAGGAGGACCTTTACCTCTTCAATGAGGGGAACCATTTTCACCTCTACCAGAAGCTGGGTGCGCACGTGGTCAGCAGGGAAGGAACATGGGGAACCTATTTTGCAGTCTGGGCGCCGGATGCCGAGAACGTGTGCGTCACGGGAGATTTCAATCAGTGGAACAAGGCCAGCCATGCCCTACGGCCGAGGGGGGTTTCGGGCATCTGGGAGGGCTTTATCCCCGGAGTGGGAAAAGGAGAGAAGTACAAGTATCACATCCGGTCAAAATACCAAGGGTACCAGGCTGACAAAGCGGATCCTTTTGCCCTTTACAGCGAGATTCCCCCCCAAACGGCTTCCGTTATCTGGAATCTTGATTATCTCTGGAACGATGATCCGTGGATGCAGGAACGAGGGTTGCAGAACCATGCGCGAGCGCCCATGGCGATCTATGAAGTGCACATCGGTTCGTGGATGAGGGTACCCCAGGAAGAGAACCGTTCTCTCTCTTACCGAGAGATGGCCCCGAGATTAGCCGAATATGTGAAGCGTATGGGTTTTACCCACGTGGAGTTTCTTCCGGTGATGGAACATCCATTCTACGGGTCCTGGGGCTACGAATCCCTCGGTTTCTTTTCCCCCACCAGCCGTTACGGAGAACCCCAGGATTTCATGTTTCTCATTGATACGCTCCACCAGCACGGGATCGGAGTCATTCTGGACTGGGTGCCCTCTCACTTTCCAAGCGACGAGCACGGCCTGGGTTTCTTCGACGGGACCCACCTTTACGAACACTCCGATCCACGCCAGAGGATTCAGCCTGACTGGGGCAGCTTCACGTTCAACTTCGGCCGAAATGAGGTGCGAAGTTTTCTCATCAGTAGCGCGCTTTTTTGGCTCGGGGTCTACCATGCGGACGGGCTCCGCGTGGATGCCGTGGCCTCTGTGCTCTATCTCGATTATTCCCGGAAGGAAGGGGAGTGGATTCCCAACACGTACGGCGGGAGGGAGAACCTCGATGCGATCGGTTTTCTCAGACGTTTCAACGAGGAAGCCTACAAGCGGCATCCGGACATCCAGACCATGGCCGAAGAATCCACGGACTGGCCCATGGTCTCCAGGCCGAATTACGTCGGGGGATTGGGATTCGGCATGAAGTGGGACATGGGATGGATGCACGACACACTGGACTACATGTCCAAAGACCCGGTCCACAGGACGTATCATCATAATCGGCTCACCTTTCGAATGCTCTACGCGTATCACGAGAATTTTATCCTTCCCCTCTCTCACGATGAGGTGGTTCATGGGAAAGGTTCGCTCATCAGGAAAATGCCGGGCGACGACTGGCAGAAGTTTGCGAATCTCAGGCTTCTTCTGGGATACATGTATGCTCAGCCCGGGAAAAAACTCCTCTTCATGGGCGGCGAGTTCGGACAGTGGAACGAGTGGTACCATGATGTAGGCCTCGACTGGAATCTTCTGGACTATCCGCTGCACAATAGTCTTCAGCACTGGGTGGCGGATCTCAACAGCTTGTATCGGAAGGAGGCGGCCCTTCATGTTCTGGACTTTGATCCTTCCGGGTTCGAGTGGATTGACTGCAACGACTCCCAGCACAGTGTGGTGAGCCTCCTTCGGAAGACCCCTTCAGGGGACGGCGAGATTTTGATCGTCTGCAACTTTACTCCTGTCCCGAGGTATGGGTACCGGACCGGAGCGCCCAGGGCCGGTTTCTGGAAAGAGGTTCTCAACAGCGATGCGGCAGAGTATGGGGGCAGCGGTGTGGGTAACCTTGGAGGGAAGGAGACCGAGGAGCTTCCTTGCCACGGCCGGCCATGGTCTCTCGAACTGACCTTGCCGCCTCTAGGGGCGGTGTTCTTCAAACCGGGAGAATACCGATAGGGTCATCGGACAGAGAGGCTTTTCTTGCGTTCACTCAAATAATAAAGAACCGGCACGGTCATCCGCGAAAGGAAAAGAGAAGCGACTTCCCCTGCCATGAGGGAGAGCGCGAGGCCCTGGAAGATCGGATCAAAAAGGATCACCCCCGCGCCGACCACGACGGCTGCTGCGGTAAGCATCATGGGGCGGAATCGAACAGCACCGGCATCCACCACAGCGTCCGCTAAGGGCATCCCCTGTTTTAGCCGGAGTTCGATGAAGTCCACGAGGATAATCGAGTTGCGCACCACAATACCGGCTCCGGCTATGAATCCGATCATGGAAGTGGCTGTGAAAAAGGCACCCATCAGGGCATGGGCAGGCAGAATGCCCACGAGGGAAAAGGGAATGGCCGCCATGATGGTCACCGGTGTTTTGAAAGACTGAAACCAGCCCACCACCAGAATGTAGATCAAGACCAGGACCGCAGCGAATGCCAGGCCGAGATCCCGAAATACCTCGTAGGTGATGTGCCACTCTCCATTCCACTTCATGGAGAACTTGTCCAACGACCCGGGTTGGGTAGCCACAAAACGTTCAAGCGTGTACCCCTCGGGCAGTTTCATCTGGTCGAGGGCTTTGTTCATTTTCATGATCGCATAGACCGGGCTTTCCTCGCTGCCGGCCACATCTCCGGTCACATAAACCACGGGCATGAGGTTCTTGTGGGTGATGCTCTTTTCCGCGATCTCCTCCCGGATGGATACCAGTTCCCCCAGTGGCACAAGATTTCCCTGATGTCCCATGACCTTTAAGGTTTTGAGATCCCGGACGCTGGAGCGCTCGCTCTTGGGAAGTCTCAGGATAATCGGGACATCCTCTTTTTCCTTTGGGGCATGAAGCAGTCCCACCTTCATCCCCTCCACGGCTATTCGAAGGGTGAGCGCGATCTGTTCCACGGAAATGCCGTTCAGAGCTGCTTTTTCACGGTTCACCTCGAAAACAAACTTGGTCTGGTCGTCTTCCACATACCAGTCCACATCCACGACGCCTTCTGTTTTTTCGAAGACATCTCTGATCTCCCGGGCGATCTGGATCTGACGCGGGTAATCAGGGCCGTAAACTTCCGCCACGAGGGTTTGGAGCACCGGAGGCCCGGGCGGGACCTCGGAGACCTTCACCCGCGCGTGATGCCTGGCAGCAATTCGATCGAGCTCCCGCCGGACTCTTTTGGCAATCTCGTGACTCTGAGCCTTGCGCTGACCTTTTGGAAGCAGATTGACCTGGATGTCGGCCGAATGGGGATCCTGGCGTAGAAAATAGTGGCGCACTAGGCCATTGAAATTGTAAGGAGCCGCTGTGCCCACATACAGGAGATACTCCGTCACTTCGGGGACCATGCGGATGGCGTCGCCCATCTCACGAGTGACCGCTGCGGTCTGCTCAAGGGTCGTGCCCTCAGGCATGTCGAGGATCACCTGGAATTCACTCTTGTTGTCAAAGGGGAGCATCTTGACTCGAACCGCCTTGAAGGCAAAAAGAGAGAGAGCCGCCAAAAGCAGGATGACGACGGCAAGGAGAAAGCTCTTTCGAGCCCGGGGATTGTTGATCAGGGCCGACATGACCCGTCTGTAAGCTTTTGTGCTGCGGCCTTCCTGTGCATGAGCGGCTTCCGCCTCAGGATTCAGAAGCCTCAAGCTGGCCCAGGGGGTCACCACAAAGGCCACCATCAGAGAGAACAGCATGGCCGCGGAGGCCCCGACCGGAATGGGCCTCATGTAAGGCCCCATCAGTCCGCTGACAAAGGCCATGGGCAGGATTGCAGCGATGACGGCCACCGTGGCCAGGATGGTCGGATTTCCGACTTCGTCAACCGCCTCCACGGAAACCTCTGAAACCGGTCGGCCTTTGTTTTCCGGAAGCCGGTAGTGGCGGACGATATTTTCCACCACGACGATGGCGTCATCCACGAGAATGCCGATGGAAAAAATGAGAGCAAACAGAGTGACCCGGTTGAGCGTGTAGCCATAGAGGTAAAAAACAGAGAGCGTCAGGGCAAGGGTCACCGGGATGGCGGTCGCAACGATCCCTGACTCTCGCAATCCCAGGGTCAGCCAGATCAATGCAGCAACCGAAAAGATGGCGATCATCATGTGAAAAAGAAGCTCATTGGATTTCTCGCTCGCCGTTTCCCCGTAATTTCTGGTCACTGTAAGGTGGACTTCTCCGGGCACGAGCCAGCCTTTGAGACTGTTGACTTTGTGGATGACCTTGTCCGCTATGACGATGGCGTTGGTGCCCTTACGTTTGGCGACGGATACGGTGACCGCAGGATGAAGCCCCTGTCCCTGATGAGAGCCGGCACCCTTGCCTGAGCCGATAAAAACGTAGTCCGCAGGTTCATCCGGGCCGTCTGCAATAGAGGCGACATCGCGGAGGTACACCGGTCGTTCGTTGAACATCCCTACAACGACACGGCCCAATTCGTCCGCTGATCCCACGAATCCCCCGGTTTCAACGAGAAACTCCCTGTTGCCCGAGGAAAAATGACCTGATTGGAGTTGCTGGTTGGATTGCTGGAGAACAGGAACCAGCATTGCTGGAGCGATGCCGAAAGCGGCCATCCTGGCTTTGTCGAGAGCGACCCTGACCTGCCTCTGACGCCCGCCGATGATCTTCACTTCAGAGACGTCGGGAATTTGTTTGATTTCGTCGTGAACTTGGGCAGCGACCCGGCGCAGCATGAAATGGTCATAGCGCTCACTCCAGAAGGTCAAGGCCAGGATGGGAACATCGTCGATGGACCGCGGTTTGATGAGAGGCTGGCTTGCGCCGGGCGGAATCAGATCGAAGTTGGCGAACATTTTCTGGTTTAGCCGAACAATGCTCTTCTCTTCATCTTCACCCACGGTGAAGCGCACGATTGTCATGGAGACGCCGGGGGAGGATGTGGAATAGATGTATTCCACCCCCGGAATTTCCCAGAGCAGCTTTTCCATGGGCTTTGTGACCCGCTCCTCCACCTCTTTGGCAGAGGCTCCGGGCATCTGCACGAAGATGTCGATCATGGGGACAATGATCTGAGGTTCTTCTTCGCGCGGGAGCATGAGAACAGCGCCCATACCGAGGAGAAGGGCGCCCACAATGAAGAGAGGCGTCAGTTTTGATTCAATGAAGGATCGAGCGATTTTTCCCGCAATTCCCAACCGGCCCGTCATGGCTCTTCCCCCCTCACCGTTCGACGCGGGCACCGTCAAAGACCGAGGACAGGGGTTCGAGAATCACCTGGTCGCCCTCGCTGAGCCCGGACAGGATCTCCACACGATCGCCATAGTGCTTTCCCGTCTGAATCAACCGCATGCGGGCAGTTTTGGATGGGTCCATGACGTAGACAAAGGTGAGTTGACCCCGCTCCAAGACGCTAAGAACGGGGGCCGTCGAGGCCTGCCTTGTCCCTGTGATGAAACGGGCTGTTCCGAAAAGCCCCGATCGCAAAATCCGTGGAAAATCAGGAGCCGGCAAGTCAATCTTAAGGATGTAGGAGCGGCTCGATGGGTCTAGTTCCGGCACAATCTCCGAGACCTGTCCGGCCATCGGCTTCTGCCCCAGAGCGTCGATGGAAACGCTTACCGTGTCTCCGAGGTGGATCCGGCCGATGCGGGATTCCTCCACGAGGACTTCCAGGCGATAATGGTGGTCATCTTCTACTGTGAGAAGAGGGGTTCCCGGCACGGCCATTTGCCCAAGATCCGCAGGCTTGGTAGTCACGATGCCGCCAATGGGGGAAAGAATTCTGGAGTGGCTCAGGAAAACCTCGGCATTGGCCGAATCGGCCTTGGCCTGGTCAGTCCTGGCGACGATCTGGCTCCTTTTGGCTAGGAGGGCCTGGAGGCGTTCTGAAGCTTGTTCTGCATCCGCCCTGGCGGAGGTGTTTTTTGTCTGGACTTCATCAAATTCCTGTGAACTCACTGAACGCCGCTCAAAAAGGCCTTTGAAGCGATCGAGCGTGGACGAAGCCAGCGCAAATCTCGCGTCGGCAGCCTTCGTTTCAGCCTCTCCTGCACGAATCGCTTTTTCTGCTTCGTCGAGGGCATACTCGGTTTCCTTCAGACCTGCCCGTGATTTCTGAAGTTGCGCTTTCATCTCCCGGTCGTCAATCTCAACAAGCAACTGGCCCGCTTTTACCCTATCCCCTTCTCGGACATGTATGGAGACGACGCGGCCGAGGACTTTGGAGGACAGAACGCTGATGGTCTTCGATCGGACCGTGCCGACAGCTTCATAGGTGTCTTCCACAGGAGCAGCCTGGATTTTTTCTATCTTGACTTTTTGGGGAGGCGGAGCGGTCTTTGTCGAGTCCTCCCTGGACCCACAGGACAAAAACAATGCAGCCGCACAGCCGATCAGGATAAATGGGCTTCCTTTCATGAGGTCCTCCCTCTTTTCCTCTTCTACTTCCCGGGGTCGGGGGGTCTGGAGCCTGAAAGAGGGGGAGCCTGGAGATCCTTTTCAGGTTTGGGTTTTCGAGGTTTCCCGGTGACTTTGGCCAGAACAAATCCTGCCACAAACCCGACAAGAATGGCGAGCGGCACAAGAATGATCTTGGGCATGGACACCTGCCAGAAGTAGAGCCGCAACGCGACGTCATCCATGTTCTGGAACAGAAAAATCACAAACAGAAGGCCAACGACCAAACCGGCTATGACTTTGGGGTTTTTCACGTTCTCATCCTCCCTGAGAGGCCTTAAGGATTGCCAGCAATAGTACTTCTTTTAGTTGATTGAATGCAACCCAAAGTGGAATATCTTCTTGGATAGGTTTGGAGATGGAACGGGTTTTTCTGTCCCGATGAAGAAGGGCGTGCTATAAGCATAGCCGTCTGTGAGTTTCACGAAGAGGGCTTCCTGTCAAGAGATCGAGCGCGCCGTGAGGGAGATGAGTCCATGGTCGAGGATGACCTTTCCAAGCTTCACATTGACAAGAAAAGCATGACCTTAAGAAGAGGAAGAAAGAAGCGTTTTTTCCTACTTTCCCTTGTCACCGTTTTGGTGATCGGAGGCGGGATTCTCTACCGGCTCGGCCTCCTCACTCCTGCCACCAAAGTTCAGGTGGCAGGAGTCCAACTTCTCTACCCTTCACAGACGTTCACGGTCCTCAACGCAAGCGGCTATGTGGTGGCGCAACGAAAGGCTGCAGTGGCCTCGAAAATCACGGGCCGGTTGATTTCCTTGTCTGTAGAGGAAGGAAGCCGGGTCAAGAAAGGAGAAGTGATTGCCAGGCTGGAGAACGAGGACAGCCGGGCAGCGCTCAACAGGGCTCAGGCGAACGTCAATCTTGCCCGCTCCAATCTTGAACAGGCAAAGGCCGAACTGGAAGATGCGCAGTTAAATCACCATCGAAATGAACAATTGGTTGCAAAGGGATTTGTCGCGCAGGCCGCCGTTGATGCTTCTGAAGCAAGATACAAGCGGGCAAAGGCGGCTGTGGCTGCCCAGGATGCAGCGATTCGGGCCAGCGAAGCGGCTCTGGAGGAAGCGAAAGTCCTGGTGGAGTACTCCAATATTCGGGCTCCCTTTGATGCGGTTGTGCTCACCAAGAATGCGGACATCGGCGACATCGTTACTCCCCTCGGTGCAGCAGCCAATGCCAAAGCTGCGGTCGTGGCCATCGCGGACATGAGCTCGCTCCAGGTGGAAGTGGATGTCTCTGAATCCAATATCAGCCAGGTCAGGGTTGGTCAGCCTTGCGAAATAAGGCTGGATGCCTTCCCCGACCTTCGTTTCAATGGGGCGGTACACATGATCGTTCCCACGGCAGATCGGAGCAAAGCGTCGATCCTCGTCAAAGTCGCTTTCAAGGAAATGGATCCTCGAGTCCTCCCGGAGATGAGCGCCAAGGTGGCTTTCTTGTCCAGAGAGATGGTGCCGGAGGAGGAGAAACCTCTGCAGGCTGTTCCCGCGTCTTCGGTGATTTCCCGGGGAGGGCACAGCGTGGTTTTTTTCGTGGATGGAGACCGGGTGGTGGAGAAGACAGTTCGCACGGGAACGCGTATGGACACGATGGTTGAGATTTTGGAAGGGCTTGGGGCAGGAGACAAAGTCATCCTCAATCCCGGAAGCGACCTGAAGAGCGGCACGAGGGTCAACCTCTCGGAGAAGTAAATGGAAGAAAGAGCAACCATGGTTGAGCTGAGAAACCTTTTCAAGTCCTATCGCCGCGGCGGTCAGATTCTCCCCGTGCTCAGGGACATCAGCCTTGACATCCGCGAGGGGGACTTCATGGCGCTCATGGGACCGTCAGGGTCAGGAAAGAGCACGCTCCTGAATCTGATTGCAGGCCTCGATCAGGCGGATTCAGGCGCCATCCATGTTGCCGGTGTCGATATCACCAGGCTCTCTGAAAGCGAGCTTGCGGAGTGGCGGGCGTTGAACGTGGGTTTCATTTTCCAGTTCTACAACCTCATCCCGGTTCTTACGGCTTTTGAGAATGTGGAACTGCCACTCATTCTTACCGATCTCTCCAAGAAGGAACGTCGCGAGCATGTGGCAACCGCCCTGAACCTGGTCAATCTCGAGGACCGGACGGATCATTATCCAGGACAGCTCTCAGGAGGGCAGCAGCAACGGGTGGCGATTGCCCGGGCCATGGTCACGGACCCAACCCTCCTGGTGGCGGATGAGCCGACCGGCGACCTCGATCGAACATCGGCAGAGGAAGTGCTCAACCTCATGGAGAGGCTGAGCCGGGAGGCGGGCAAAACGATTATCATGGTGACCCATGATCCGAGGGCCGCGCGAAAGGCCCGTTCCATGATGGTCCTGGAGAAGGGAGTTCTTGCCAGTGCTCCTGAGATTAGTTTTTCGCAATCTGCTTAGGCACAAGCTCCGGACAGGCCTCACCCTTTGCGGGGTCTGCGTGGCCATCCTTTCTTTCGGACTCCTTCGAACGGTCATCAGTGCCTGGTATGCAGGCGTAGAAGCCTCATCAGCCAACCGCCTCATCACCCGCAATTCCATTTCCCTCATTTTCCCCCTCCCTCTGTCCTACCTGGAAAGGATTCGAGGTGTGGAGGGCGTTAAGACAGTCTCCTACGGCAACTGGTTCGGCGGAATCTATATTGAAGAAAAGAACTTCTTTGCAAATTTCGCGGTGGAACCGAGGACCTACCTGGAGCTTTATTCCGAGTACCTCCTTTCTGAAGAGCAGAGACAGGCTTTCTTGAGAGACAGGAGGGCCTGCATTGTGGGCCGCAAGCTCGCTAAACGATTCGACTGGAAAATCGATGACCTCATCACCCTTCGCGGGACCATCTTTCCGGGCAACTGGGAGTTTGTGCTGCGAGGGGTTTATTCCGGCCGCGACAGTCGCGTGGATGAAAGCCAGTTCTTCTTTCACTGGGACTATCTCAATGAAACCCTGAAGAAGAAAGAACCTCTCAGAGCAGATCAAGTGGGGATCTACATTCTGAGCGTCGCAAATCCGGAACTTGCTGCTGAGACGGCGGCAAGGGTGGACAGGGTCTTCAAGAATTCCTATGCAGAGACCTTGACCGAAACGGAAAAGGCTTTTCAGCTGGGGTTTGTAGCTCTCACGGAAGCCATTCTGCTGGTGATCCAGCTGGTTTCCTTCGTGGTCATCGTCATCATCATGGCTGTGGCGGCAAACAGCATGAGCATGTCGGTGCGGGAACGGCTGGGGGAATACGCAGTTTTCAAAACCTTGGGATTCGGGGGCGCGTATCTCGGGATGTTGATCCTGGGTGAATCCCTGCTCATTGCAGTGTTGGGCGGGACCGGCGGGGTCTTGTTGACCTTTCCGGCAGCAAGAGTCTTTCTAAATTACCTGGGAGATTACTTCCCCATTTTCTTAGTGACTCAGCAAACGGTAATCTTTCAAGGTTTGGCAGCCTTGGCGGTTGGGGTTACTGCTGCGGTTTTGCCGGTCTGGCGGGCCGTCAGGGTCCCCATTATCCAAGCTTTGGGGAGGATCGGTTAAGGTGAGCCTGCTTTTCTTTTACAGCCTGAGAAATCTCTTCACCCGTCGCCTCACCACCTTTCTGACCGCTTCGGGAATGGCCCTGGTGGTTTTTGTTTTTGCCTCCATTCTCATGCTTGCTCAAGGCCTGCAGAACACCCTGGTGGATACGGGATCCTACGACAACGTGGTGGTCATTCGCCGTTCTTCCGTGTCGGAAGTCCAGAGCGGGGTAGAGCGTCTTCAAGCGGCCATCGTGGATACTGTGCCCGAAGTGGCTGCAGGGCCGAGGGGCTGGCCGCTCCTGGCCAAGGAACTGGTGGTTCTGATCACCATGGAAAAAAGGCAGAGCGGGAGCCGGGCTAACGTGGTGATCCGGGGGATCTCTGAGGACTCCTTTCTGCTGCGACCTCAGGTGAGGGCGGCTGTCGGCCGAACTCCCAAACCCGGTTCTTCAGAAATCATTATCGGGAGAAGCATTGAGAAGGGATTTCAGGGCGCGGATCTCGGAAAAAGCCTGTTCTTTGCCATGCGGTCATGGACCGTAGTCGGTGTGTTCGATGCAGGGAGCACAGGCTTCAGTTCGGAAATCTGGGGAGATGTGGATCAGCTCATGCAGGCGTTTCGCAGGCCCGTCTATTCATCCCTCCTTTTCAGGCTGCGGGAGTCTTCCGACTTTGAGCAGGTGAAAAACCGGATTGAAAGCGATCCCCGCCTGACCCTGGAGGCCAAACGAGAAACAACCTACTACAAAGACCAATCAGAGATGATGGCCAAATTTCTTCGGATCCTGGGGTTTTCTCTGACCATCGTTTTTTCCATCGGCGCGATCGTGGGCGGGATGATCACGATGTATGCTTCCGTGGCAAACCGGACACGCGAAATCGGCACCCTGAGGGCCCTGGGTTTCCGGCGCACAAGCATTCTGTTCGCTTTCCTGATGGAATCCCTGTTTCTCGGATTCCTGGGAGGAATGGCCGGGCTCTTCTTCGCCTCTTTCCTGCAGTTTTTCACGGTGTCCACCACCAATTTCCAGACCTTCTCGGAACTTGCTTTCAGTTTTTCGCTGGATGTCTCCATTACCCTCAAAGCCATGTCCTTCGCTCTGGGCATGGGTTTTGTGGGAGGAATCCTCCCTGCCATAAGGGCGTCCGGCATGGAGATCGTGGATGCCCTCAGAGAAGCCTGAGACTTGGCAAGTTGCTGAAAAACGCTCATCTACGGCGTTGCCTTCACCCCTCGTCGTTGCGACGTACTGGACTGCACGTCTCACTCCTCGGCCCGCCGGAGGCGGATAAAGATTGTCGGGCGCCTTGTATCTGAACGTTTTTGAGCAACCTGCAAGCAGGGTCTTTTTCAGCGTCCTGAAAGTCGCGCAGGGTATCCCCTCCTAAGATCCTGGGGGCGTGCCATCGATGACCAAGAAATGTTGCGGCTTTGAAGAGAGTACCCCCGGGTGCCCTGCGTGACGCATGACTTCAGTAGCACCTCAGGGGGTTCTTTCTTTGACAGTGTATTCGATGGTGACCTTGTCCTGTGCGAGCTTCAGTGAGGCGTGAGAGGGAACCAGTTTGGCGCTCAGGGTCCCTGATCGGTTCAGGTGATCCACGCTGACTTTCTCCGTATAGATTGCTGAGATACCGGAAAGTACCCGGGCGGAGCCGGAAACCTGCACCCTGGGAGGATCGATTTTGACCTGCGCGATCACATAAGGCTCTTGAAGCTTTCCAACCCAATCCACTTGGATGGGAAGGTCTTTCTTCACCGTCCTGTCCAGGGTGACTTCCACCACGGGGGGCTTGACATCTTTCAGAAGAACGCCCGGCGGAAGGGAAACGCTTTCAGGGGTCATGGTGAATGGGTTTGATCCGGGGACCCCTTTGCTCAGGTCCAGTTTGACGCTCACCTGTTCCGGCTGGATTCTTCTCAGGAGGGCGCCTGAGCCGCTGATCTCCAGCCGGACGGCATTGACCGAGGTATCCAGGATTTCCATTTCAGGAGGACGATTCATGTACTCCACGGGGATATCCATGGAGACAAGCGTATCCACTCCCCGGGTAAAGGTGGACCACACCGCGATGATCAGGAAAACAGAAAGCACCGCGGCCAAGCCGAGCTCAAGTTTATCCTTCCTTGTGCGGCCCCAGGAGATCGTGGCCCCTACGTGTTTTTCTATGATTTCCAGGAGTTCTTCTTTGTTCTTGATCTCCCAGAGTTGAGAGCTCTTAGCTGCAGAGACAGTTCCTCTTTCCTCCGAGACCACTAGGATCAGGGCGTCCGTTCTTTCCGCCAGGCCCAGGGCCGCCCGGTGGCGAGTTCCATAGGATGAGGGCAGGTCGTCCCTATGGGACAAAGGCAGGATGACACCCACTTCGTCGACCTGGCGACCACGAACAACCGCGGCCCCGTCGTGGACCGGGTTGTCGCGCCAGAAGACGGTCATGATCATCTCCTTGGAGACGAGTCCCTGCCAGGGGATGCCGCTGTGGACCGCTTCAGAAAGGTCTTCCTTCCCGGGAAGAATGAGGAGAGCGCCGTTTCCGCTCTGTGCGAGTTCGAACAGGGCTTCGGCAACGTTTTCTGCCGGTGCTTCTTCCGCACCTCGCGGGAATCCCCAGAGTATGGATTTGAGGTTTTTCGCCTGCAGCACGGACCGGATCTCGTTCCTGAAGATCACGACGATGATGACAGCGGCAACCAGGGTGATCCCCTGAATGACCCAGCTGGTGACCACCAGGCCCAGAGAGAGCGCTAGTTTGTGAGAGATCCAGAAGATCGCAATGCCGACGAGCACCCTAAAAGCACTCGTTCCCCTGAAGAGCACATAGAGCCTGAAGAGAATGTAGCTGTTCAGGGCAATGTCGAGGAGATCCTGCCACCTGACTTCCCGGAAGAAATAGAAGAGATGATCCATGGCCTGTCAGTCCGTGATACTGAACCTGAGAACTTCGAGTATTCGTGCGTCCTGGTCCGTGATCTCCACTCGCCAGGGCCCCTTGTCTGCTTCTCTGAGCTGGATGGTACTATAACTCGACCATCGCGGCGGAGTCAGGGTGAATTTCTGCCTGGTAATCAAAACATCCCTGTGAAACCAGCTGTGATAAATAATCGTCTTTCGAGGGACCGGGTCAAAGGAGGAAAAACAGAGAACTTTTCCCTGGCTGACGGGAAAGACGGCCCCGGGGTTGCAAGGATTCCCCTCCTTCAGACTGGCGCACATGGTCGCTTGGACGAGGATCAGTCTTTCGGCACTCGGAGCAGGGGAGGCGGAGGGCGCCTCTTGGGAGAGCACTTTGCCGCCAAGCAGAAGTGAAATGCAAAGAAGCGCAAAAAGGAAGCATGGTTTTTTTTTGCTCATAGAAGTCTCGGCCTGAGTCGGTTGCAGTTATGTTTTTGACATGAAGAGAGTCAACCTGTTTACTATGACAAAACCCGAAGCACATTTCAACCCTCTCTTTTCACACTTTGCGGTCATGATTTTGTTGACAATCACTCAGATTGTTTTATAAGTCAAAAAACCCTGGTGATCCGGAGAAGGCCATGAGATCCATTCTTGTGGTGACGAAAGACAAGGATGACTACCGCATCATCCGCAAGTGCCATCGTTCGGCTTACCGCGTTGATTTGTCTCCCGCCAGCGACACCGCCCTGAACATGCTCCATCACCGGCGCTATGACTACCTCTTCATGGACATTGATCTTCTCCGAGCCTCCCAGCCCGGAGGCGTAAAGACAGCGCTCCAGGCCCTCTGGCAAGTGTTTCCAACCATTGAAATCGTTGTCATGTGTCCCCAAGCGGAAATCAGGGAAGCCGTGATGGCTGTCAAGGCAGGGGCGAGCAACTACCTCACCTATCCCCTGAATCCCACAGAAGTGAAATATGTGACCGAAAGCATCGACGAGACCGTCCTCATGCAATCGGAGCTCGACTACCTGAGGGACAAATTCTGGCAGGTGGACTCTTTGGAGCTCATCCAGACAAAATCCGATGGGATGAAGGCGGTTTTCGACAAGATTCGGTCCGTT
>Ga0299912_10001281_pt1 | contig 20369 bp, 17 predicted proteins | sample RVTome_2_FD_207667 | JGI IMG/M metagenome (GOLD analysis project Ga0299912, IMG submission 207667) | Soil microbial communities from uranium-contaminated site in the Upper Colorado River Basin, Wyoming, United States - RVT95D214 (version 2) ... | reverse complement strand
TGGCCCACGACCGCCCCATCAGAGTCGATCAGAATGGTTCCATCATCGATCATCTCCTGGATCTTCTCTTCGATTAGGTTCAACCGGTAGATCTTCTTCTGAATTGCTTCTTCTACATGCCTTTCACTCACCACTTCGCTACCGTCCTTCACCGCCCAGTAGTTGGCCTCCCTCAAAAGATCGGCGATAAGGTGGAAACGTGTTGAAAGCTTCTTCTGCCTTCCTGCTAACCTCACCCCATACTCCACTACGGCAGCGATACCTGCTTTGTCAAAGGGTTTCAACTTATCCTCATCACAGATTTTTTGAATAAAAGAGGCATACTGAAGAATCTTTTCATCATCTTTATTCATCACCGAATCGAAGTCTGCTTTGATCTTAACAATCTTCTTAAAATCATCATCTAAATTGTAAAGAAGGTGATAAATATACGCATCCCCGATCATGATGACTTTCGTGTTGCACTCTATGGGTTCCGGTTTAAGGGCAGAGGTGGCAAAGAAATAGAAAGGATCGTAAGTCTGCATCTCCATCACCTGGTTCTTCAATGTCCGTTTCAAGGCGGGCCAAACCCCTGGCTCCACGAGGGCCTCCAGGGCATTGAAGATCAAATACCCTCCATTTGCCCTTAAAAGAGTTCCCGCCTTGATATGAGTGAAGTCGGTTTTCCAGACCCCTGAGCGTTCGACCACCCGTTCGACGGTTCCAAAAAGGTTTCGGTAGTTGGGTGTGGTCTCCACAATGATGGGCGCTCCCTTCGTCTCCGAATTGTCTACCAATACATTGACCTGGTATTCGGAAAATGAATCAACCGCCTGAGGCAAGACCAAACCCGGGATGGGAGGAGTTGGGGTCTCTTCCTTCTCCCTGAAACGGCTGGGATTGGTTAGAATATCTTCCTGCACTTCTTCTAAGTAATGGCGAGCCTTCTCTTCATTAAACTTCTCCTTAATATCAGAGATCGAGTCTTTGACCACCGGTGAGATCACCTCATTGTCCAAAGCTGAAAGCTGCTCTTTGATCTCTTTCTCTGCTTTTCGGATCTCCTTAAAGATATTCTCGAGCTCGTCGATCAGGACGGCCTGCTTCCCCTTAATCTTCTCCAGATCCTCTTTGGAGAACTTACCTTCGTCCACCATCGTCTCCAACTGCTCAATGGGAACTGGATTACCTTCAACGACAGGGAAGATGCCCGGACGAGAATAGGGTCCCATCTGGATCTGAACTAAGGAAAAACTTTCTTTGTTTACCTTCTTTTCAAACTCTCGAAACACCTCCGCCTGTCTATTCCGATATTTCTCGACCACCTCTTTCTTCTTATTGAGATAGGTCTCGTTCTCAAAAAGCAAAGGGATCTTCTTTTTCAGGGATTCGACCAGGGTCTCCATCTCTTTTTTAAAAGCGTTCCCCTGGCCTGCAGGAAGACTAATCATATGAGGCATATCTGGATTCTTGAAGTTATTGACATAACAGAGATCATTGGGGATCTTTCCTTTCACATTTAATTCTTCTAAGATACACTTGATCGTTGTGAAACGCCCCGTCCCGGTTAAGCCTGTCACAAAGATATTGTATCCGATGCTGTTGATATCCAATCCCAGCCGGATTGCTTCCTGAGCCCTTTCCTGACCAATAATCTCCTCACAGGCTGGGACCGCCTGAATCGTCTCAAAGGGCAGGGTATTGGGATCACATCGCCACCTTAACTGATCTACCGGAACCTCTTCATAGACTTTGTCGACCATCACTTCCCCCTTTATCCTTAAGAATGCTATTTATCCGGCACCTTTCCCGAATCCCCGCTGAAAGGTGCTGGATTTATTTCACTTCTCATTTTCTATCAGAACTGGAGAAAAGTCAACGAGGATTCAATAAAGTTAGGAATGAGAAGTTATGAGTGAAGAGTTATAAGTTAAGAGCTACGAGTTAAAATTGCATTTGTGAAATTTGACTTAGATGCCTTCTTTGGCGAGTTCCTGAATCAATCCCTTACTCTTCTCAGTCACTCTTTTGGGGACTTTTACAATCAGCTTCACATATTCATCCCCCTTGCTATCCCCATGGAAATGGGGCATTCCAAGGCCTTTCAATCGCATCCTTGTGTGGCACTGGGTCCCCGGGGGAACTTTTACTTTTTTCATCCCCTCCAGGGTAGGGACTTCGATGGTTGTCCCGAGCACAGCCTCTGAGAAATTAATCTCTTTCTCGACGATGAGGTCCTCTCCCTCACGGCCGAAAATAGGATGATCCTTAATCGAAACCTGCAAGTACAGATCGCCTGCCGGACCGCCGTTTCTACCCTCCATTCCTTTTCCAGCGAGTCTTAACTTCTTTCCGGAGGTGATGCCTCGTGGGATTTTTACAGAGACTTCTTCTATCCTCCCATTCTTCCGATAAGAAATCCTCTTCTCACCGCCGTTGGCAGCCTCCTCCAGGGAAATGCTTAACTCATAAACGATATCCTCTCCCTTATGAGGCGTTCGCCCCATATCCTGGTAGGTGTTCCGCCCTCCGAAGAAGTCACCAGAATCGAAACCACCCCTTCCTCCAGATCTGAATTCCCGTCTTCCCCTCCCTCCGAAGAGGCCTGACAAGATCTCATCAAAATCGAAACCCTGGAAAATGTCCTCTTGCGTAAATCGCTGATGGAATCCCTCCTTGCCAAAGGCGTCATACTGCTTCCGCTTATCCTTATCGCTCAAGACAGCATAGGCCTCATTGATCTCCTTGAAGCGTTCTTCGGCTTCTTTTTTGTTTGGATTTTTGTCCGGGTGATATTTCATCGCCAGCTTCCGATAGGCTCGCTTCAGCTCTTCATCGCTGGCATTCTTGCTGACACCCAAAATGTCATAGTAATCTCTGGTTGCCGTCATTGCTTACCCTCAAACCTTTGATCTGACTGTTCGCTGTAGATATCCCGGATCACCCGGTTCAGATAACTCTCTGGATCATCGACCGCCTCTTTTGTAAGGACAAACTCTCTTTGGCCGATCTTATCGCGAATCAACCGGAATCCATGTTCGTAATCTTTTGAGAGACGTGCACAGATCGCGGATCCCTTCCCGTCCTCTTCCAGGGCAATCTCTGTGATCCGATCAGTAGCCTCCTCGTCGAATCGAATGTAAATCCCGTTCCTGCGTTGAAAATCCCTTTCAAAATCTTCCACCAACCGCTGAATCTCAACAACTTCTTCAAAGACCGTGTTCACGTCGTACCCCTTTTCGATCATCCGGTGAACGATGAGATCGATCCTGCCTTCTCGAAAAAACATTCCATAGCGTCTCTTAAATTCTGCCTCTCTGTCAAGAATGGACTTCTTCATGGTCATCTTTTCTTGGGTAACGAGTGTTTCAAATTTTTTGAGCATTTCGGGATTCAAGGGATCCTGGAGCAATCGTTCCAACTCCCGATCCGGATTCTCCGCCACGGCGCGGGTAACGACAAATTTCTTGATATCGGTGGAAGGAAGATGTTTTTCGAATTTGAGGAGAACCTTTTCTGCTGCGCTGACCAATCCCCTCGCTCCTGTTTTCTCTTCATACGCCTTGACCGCTAACTCATAAAGAGCCTCGTCTTCAAACTGAATGTCGATGCCGTAGGATTTAAAATCACTCTTCTTCCCCAGGATAATGGGGTTGTTAGGATTTTTCAGTATTGAAAGGAGGTCGTCAATCTCCAGTTTTTCAAAAACGGCGCTTACCGGGAGCCTGCCAATAAACTCCGATTCGAATCCACAGGACATAAGGTCCTCGGCCTTCACCAGTTTCAGATACTCGGCCCGCTCATCCTTCGAGCGGATCTCAGCCCCGAAACCGATCCCCTCCTGGTTTAATCGTTTTTTAATCATCTCCTCCAGACCGTTGAATGCTCCACTCATGATAAAGAGGATATGCTTCGTATTGATCGTTCGCCTCTCCCTCTTCCCGGTTTTCCGATAGTGTTCGATCGCCTCCAGCTGAGAGATCGGATCATGGGGGACTTTGAGATCTACTTCGGTTTCTTCCATCGGCTTAAGCAGTGCCCGCTGAACCCCTGTCCTCGATACGTCCGGACCAATGATATTGTTAGAGGAGGCTATCTTATCGATTTCATCGATGTAGATGATCCCGTACTGGGCCATCTCAATATCTCCATTGGCCTCGTAAACCAGATCCCGAACGAGATCTTCCACATCTCCTCCTACGTAGCCGGTTTCACTAAACTTTGTCGCATCTCCTTTCACAAAGGGAACGCCAATCTTTTTTGCAATCAACTTAATCATGTAGGTCTTTCCCACCCCGGTAGGACCTATCATCAGTATGTTATTTTTGATATGACCTACCCCCTCGTATCGGGTTCGGCCTTTTGTCAATTCTGTAAACTTGATCCGATTGAAGTGAGTACAGATTTTTGTCGCCAGGATCCCTTTGGCATCTTCCTGTCGGATGATGTAGTCATTGAGAAAGGCCTCAAGCTCCTCAGGTTTTAAGTCAAAATTAATCTTTTTCTTTTCTTCCCCAAGCTCTTTCTCTTCCTTCGACACCTCTTCCGTCTGAGTTTTGGGAAAAAGCATGGGTACGACCAGCCTGATCCGGTCCCCGTATTTCTTCCCCAAGTATTCGTTCAACTCCTTCTCCAACTCTTTCTGATCTGGAACCTTGAAGTCAGAATCTTTCATCGTTGGCAAGCTCCTTTTTCTTTAATCTTTTCCGTTTCAATATAACCATTGTCTCCTCTTTTTACAACTCTTTTTTCCTCCTTGCACCGCACACCAAAAGTGCCTGCCTGTTTTCGACGAGGTGTGTTGAAGAAGAGAACTGGCTTCGAAGGCTTGACAAGAAGTTGGGGGACAGGAAAGGCTTAATGGAGAAAGCTGATGAAGGGCGGTCAAACGAACTGGATGGATTTCAGCTCTTCCCCTTTCCATAAAAAACGGCGCCTCTTCCTTTCTCGATAGATCTTCCCTTCCTGAAGGATAGCTCCAACCAATAGGGGAAGAGCAATCGTCGCGTCCGTGTAGACAGCGGCATAGGTTGACCCCTTCTCGATCTTTCCCCAGGACTTCGCCTCATCAAAGGTGCAGCCGGAGAGCCCTCCCCATTTGGGATCATCGGTGGTAATTTGAAAGGCATATCGATGTCCGCTCTCTTCTTGAAACAGGAGTTCGCTGACCGGCCCCAGTTGTTGGATATAGTTCTTCGGAACCCCTCCACCAATATAGATCGCTCCAGTGATTGGCGCCATCTTCTTCAGCTGGGCGATCTCATAGCTATCCCGAATCTGATCGATGATGAGTCCATCAGAAGAACCTTTCTTCCGAGCGTGGAGAAACGTCAGGCCAATGCCAATGGAACTGTCACTCAGGGCAGGGACAAAGACGGGGACCCCATGTTCGGAAGCCACCTTCAGAATTGACTCCTCACCTTCAAGGTAGCCTCCCAAAACCTCCAAGTATTGTCTTGACGAAACGACCTTCTCCTCTAACCCTTTTGGGACTTTCGAGAGCAGGTGAATCACCTGATTGATTTCATGATCATCCATCAGGGCATCATAGACTCGCACGATGCGGTGCCTCCGCAGGGCATCATCATCTCCTTCTTCCGACCCCACATAATGCCGATATCCAAAACTTTCGAAGATGTCATGGAAGATGTTGGCGCCGGTGGAAACGATCACATCGACCAGGTTCATCTCAACCATGTCGCGGACCACCTTGCGCATCCCGCCGGGTATCATCGCTCCGGACAACCCCAAGAAGATCACACAGGTAGAATCGCTGAGCATCCTTCGAAAAACTTCAAAGCATTTATAGACATTTCGGCTCTGGAAAGAGGTATGTTCGAAGGCTCGGACCAAGTCGAGAAGGTTCTGAGCCTTTTTGAGATCTAAATGTTGAATGGGTTGCCGGAGCAACTTCGACTTTACGCTCCTCGTCATTGGTCTGAGGTATCCCAAGAAAAAATAATTTGTGTGAAAAATATCAAATAATAATAAATAAGTCAAGGAAAATGCTTCTCCTAAATCTCTTGGATCAAACATCTTCCAATTTTTATATCGGGATTCGGGTATCCTAAATTTCCCAAATTTCTTGACAACGGATATGAAATACGATAATTTAAGCCAATAACGTTTGAGATATGATTGGAAAGGTTGATCTCCCATGAAGAAGAATCCCATCCGAATTGCCATTGTGGGTGTCGGAAATTGTGCCAGTGCTCTTATTCAGGGAATTGAATTCTATAGGGAAAGCTACCTAAAGAACCCAAAATTTGACCCCCCGGGGTTGATGCACCTGGATATCGGAGGCTACAAACCTTGGGATATCGAGGTGGGAGCTGCTTTCGACATCGATCGGAGAAAGGTGGGAAAACCCCTTAAAGAAGCCATCTTCGCGAAGCCGAATTGCACCAAACTCATCTCTCCAAATCTGAATGACTCAGGGGTGATCGTGTCCATGGGGGAGGTATTGGATGGATTTCCAGAGCATATGAAGGACTACCCTGAAGAACGCATCTTCGTCGTAGCGGATGAAAAACCTTGCAAGGTGGAAAAGGTCCTCAAGGATTCCGGAGTCGATATCCTCCTCAACTATCTTCCAGTGGGCTCCGAGCGGGCAACCGAATTCTATGCGGAAGCTTGTCTGATTGCGGGGGTCAGTCTGATCAACTGTATGCCAAGTTTTATCATCTCTGACCGTCACTGGGCAAAAAGGTTTGAAGAAAATGGCATTCCTGCGGTTGGGGACGATGTCAAGTCGCAGATGGGTGCGACCATCATCCACAGGGCCTTGGCAAAACTCTTCGAAGATCGGGGCGTGCGGTTGGACCGAACCTACCAAATCAATACGGGTGGGAATACCGACTTCCTCAATATGCTCAACCGTGATCGCTTGAGGAATAAGCGGATCTCCAAGACAGAGGCGATTCAGTCCCAACTCGGTATCCCCCTGGAGCCAGAGAACATTCACATCGGTCCTTCTGATTATGTCCCTTGGCAGAATGATAACAAGATCTGTTTCCTCCGGATGGAAGGAAGGGGTTTCGGAGAAGTGCCATTACACCTGGAATTAAGGCTCTCCGTAGAGGATTCGCCCAACAGTGGCGGAATGACCATTGATGCCATTCGATGTTGCCAAATTGCCCGTGAACGAGGAATCGGCGGTCCACTCCTTTCCATCTCTGCCTATGCGATGAAACATCCTCTTGTCCAATTTCCAGATAGTCTGGCCAAATCCATGGTAGAAGAGTTCATCGAAGGAAAGAGGGAACGGTAACAATTTCAGATTTCAGATTTATAAAAGAAGTTCATTCCAGAAAAGATTGTAAGACAACCTCATCCCCTGAAGCCCTGATCGTTTTGAAATAGTCCACAACCCTTCTGATATCGCTTCCTAATTGCTCATAAAGGATCTCAAACTTTGCGAGCCGCCACAGATATCGATGATAGGCTAATAGGACCGCATTATTGAGGTCCAATTTCTCGAAATCTCTATTATAGCCCGTTTTGAATTGAGCTCTTGTTTCGTTGAATTCTCCTTTGATGGATCGGAATACCTCTTCCCTCCCTTTCAATTTTTCATCTCTCGGAATTTCTTTCGCATAGAAATTCGACAGCCGTTGACAGGCCTGGTCGATCCACCGAGCGAAAAAAAGTTCGTCTTCCTGGAGATGGACAGCCTCGACCACGTCTCTCGATGCCGGTCCATACTTCTCTGTCAAGAAATCGATTGCCCCCCGATTTCCGACGAAGGTCGCGACCTGTTCATTAAAATCGGTCTGCCCTTTAAGGTAGACTGTTGCATGGGTCATCTCATGGAGGACAATATTGGCCAGGATTGAATCATCCCATTCTAACATGGATGAAAAGATGGGGTCTTTCAGCCATCCGAGAGTGCTGTAAGCTCCGACCCTTTGGACAAAGGTGTCAAAACCTTTTCCCTTGAGAAATCTCTCTTCCTTCAAAGCCTCCTCTCTCGTAAAAAAACCCTTGTAGGTCACCCTGCCGATGATGGGGAAGTTCCAACGATGGAGTTGGAGACGATCTTTTTCGGAAGCCGTGACGACATAGAGAACAGGGCCTTTTACTTCAACAAATTTTGAATAGTTTTCCGTCCCTCTCAGACCCAATGTCTCCCCGCCGAAGCGCTTCACCTCTTGGATCAAACGAATCTTCTCCTTCGTCTTAGAATTCACACCCCCGTCTTCCAAGATCTCCTGAATGGGAACGCTGTGAAAAGTGATAGACCCTTGATGCCATCCCAGTCTCGAGAGATAAAGAACATTTCCACAGCCGGCCAGGGGGATGAGAATGAATATGAGAAATAGTAAGAGTTTCAAGGTCTTCATGATGAACCATTTTCTAATACATTCCTTGATTGAATTCAAACCCATCCCCGAGAAGGGAGAGAACGCAGTCGTACCAGATGATCCGATTCTTAAATCGTTTAAAGGATGGGAAGACGAGAAAGGAAGAGGACGAACATGACATGGATTTCCCTTAAGACCTGGGGCATGATCACAAGGTTGCGGCTACATAAATCCCTCCAACAATTTAAAATACCATCGAGATTAGATACCTTCCCAAAGACATCGATTCCACTCTTAATTGAATCCGGTCCCCTCTTTCTCCAATCTCGCTAAAATATATCTTCTTGTCTCGAACAATCAATCCCTGCCCCTCCCCTATCCCCCATTTGAAATAGATCGCACCGAGCCTCTGGTTCATCGGATGAAATCCCTTCATATCCTCAAACCCATAGTATTCCATGACTGCAGGGCTTTTTGTTCTTACTCCTTTAAGGACAATGGCATCTCCTTCCACCTGAAATTCCTCAACGACAGGCTCATTGTAAATCGAATGAATATAGAATATGGAAAATCTTTCGGAGGGGCTTATCCGGATACGGATCGTCCGTGGATGACTCATGTTCTCCAAACGGAGGATCGTCACGCGTTTCAAAAGAAAAACCCCTCCTGTCACCATTAAAATACCAATCAATGTCAGGAGGGGCCAGCTCTTCCGTCTCGACTTCAACTATTTAATCTTAAGTCCCTTCTCTGTGAAATAACGAATGGCCCCGGGATGAAATGGAATGGGAGAACCTCCAGCCGCTTGGGGCTCCAGCGTTATCTGCCTTGCCTCACTATGAACAGTGATCAATTCTGGCTTATGATCAAAGATCGTCTTTACAATATCATAGGCCACATTCTCTTTCATATTTTCGTGACAGACTAAAAGATTCCAAACCACAGCAATCGGAACATCCACTGCCTGTCCCGGGTAGGTTTTTGCAGGGATGATCCCTTTCACATAGATAGGCCCATAGGTTTCCCTCATCTTAGGGACCGCATCCGCATGACCAATCAGTTTTATCTTAATCCCGGGGGTAGCTCCCAAATCCATGATAGCCGCGGTAGGAAGACCCCCAACCCAGAAAAAGGCGTCGATCTTCCTATCCTTCAGGGCACCTGCTGATTCAGAAACGCTCAATTTATCCCGTGTCATGTCCTTCGTTGGATCCAATCCATAAGCCTCGACGACCCTCAGGGCCATGACCTCAGTTCCACTCCCAGGCGCACCCGTTGAAACCCTTTTCCCTTTCAGATCTGCTACCTTCTCGATACCTTTGCCCTCCACAGTCACAATATGCATGTTATTTGGATAAAGAACCGCCAGGGTCCTCAAAGGAATCTTATCCTTAAATCTTGCCTTCGCTTGATAGGCATCCCATCCTGTATCTGCCATGATCAGCGCTAGGTCTGCCTTTCCCTGACCCACCAGAAGGCAGTTGTCCACAGAGGCTGTCGTTACTTCTGCAGTCGCCTCTGTATAGGGAATGTATTTGGATATGATATTGGCCATACCCCCGCCCATTGGATAGTAGACACCCCCCGTGCCCCCAGTGGCAATGGATAATCGAAGCGTTTTCTGTGCCCCTACGGAGGACGCGACAAAAATTAACATTACCATGAGTCCTAAGATGAATAACCGTTTCATAAAGCCTCCTTTCAAGAGTTCTTCTTCGCTTTTTATATTAGACTCGGCCTTGGTTGTCAACAAGAAGTTTGAGCCAAAAACATCTCCTCCACTGGCGGCCTGCCTACTCACCCCACCCCTCCACGGTCAAAGGAGAGAGGGAAAGATTCCATATCAATCCATATTTTTAAGTTCATGCATCGGTCTATGCGTGATGTGGAGATCTCCTTTTTCCAGACGGTAGCATGTATTCTTCACCCAGTGCTCATCATCCTGATTCGGAAAATCCTTACGAAAGAAGGAACCTCTGCTCTCCGTTCGAAGCAAACTCCCTCTCAGAATGGCCCGAAGAAGGAGGGTCATATTCTCTAAATCTCTTTTTCTAAAAAGGTCTTCCAATGTGGCAGGATAAACCCTCTCGATTCTTTCCTCTATGGAAGCCAATCGGTTTAGCCCCTCTTTCAATGAATCCTCCTCTCGAACAAGACCGGCGTACTTCCAGGCTAAATCTTTCAAGGCCCTCAAAATATCTTTTGGATGATCGAAGATCCCTCTTCTTTTTTTGATATAGACTCCCGCTTTTCTCTCCCATCGTCTCTTTGCGATCTCTGAGAAAAGATTCGATGAACTCTGCTCTTTCTTCAACCGGGCGTATTCGGCCGCAGACCGACCTCCCATGATCCCAAAAACTGCGCACTCGGTCAGAGCATTCCCTCCAAGTCGATTGGCACCATGGATGCCCCAGACGACCTCTCCTGCAGCAAAGAGTCCAGGAAGCGCCGTTTTCCCATTTTCATCGATCTCAATCCCTCCCATAAAGAAATGGGCCGCTGGTGAGACTAGAAAAGGCCGATCACGGAAGGGGAACTTCGACCTCTTAAGAAAGTTGAAGGGGTAGTATTCCCACTTTTCCTCCGGCACTCGCGTCAGATCAAAATAGACATCGCCATTCTGAGAGGCCTGATAGAGGGCGATGGAGAGGCGGTCCCTTTGGGTCACGATCGCTCGATCTAAGTCCTCTCCAATGTCCAGCTTCTCGAAAAGGTTCTCTCCCTTCTCATTGAACAACCTGATCTCCTTTGGGTAAGGAGGATAGAGCATGAAAGTGGAGAGCCTCGGCTCTGCTAAGACGAGTGGATAAAATTGAACAAACTCCAAGTCAAACAAAGGAAGGCCTGCCCGAAGGGCTAGCCCATATCCATCCCCGAGAATGCTCTTCTGATTGTCATTCCTGCGATAGACTGCCCCTGCTCCTCCACCGGCCAGAATGACGGCCCTCGATTTGATCAAATAAGGTTTCCCGTCTCTAAAAAATCCAAATGCTCCTTGAACCTCACCTTCCTCGACGACCAGATCGAAAATGACCAACCCTGGGAGGAGATGGATAGAACTCTTTTTCAATCTCTCCAGCAGGGCTTTTGTTAATAGGACACCGGGCAATTGGCAGGACCCCTCTGGCCGATCAAGACCATATCCAAGTCCCCTCTCCACCAATGAGACTCCATAGTCTCTCAACCTTCCTATTGCATCGGGCGCGTTTTCAACCACGGTCTCCACCAGGTTAAGATGGTTCAAGCCTTTTCCCGATTTTAGGGTCGCCTGGAGATGATCTTCTTTGGAAAAACGAGAATTGGCGGCTGTAAAGACCCCATTCGCCATGGAGGTGTTTGTTCCCATTCCGATAGTGAACTTTCCGGCCATAAGGACTTCAATACCGGCACTCTCAGCCTCAAAGGCCGAGACCATGCCGGCCAACCCGCTGCCAATGACAAGAATATCGGTGGACAATTCTTCCATGGAGTTACCTCACCCCTACCCTTCCCTCCCCACTCTGAGGCCCCTGGCTCGGAGAGAAGGGTGAGGGTGGGGGGCTCGCAATGATGACTTCAAGAGATCTCTTGGGCAAACCTGTCTAAGCAGCTTTTCTCTTAGGCTTCATCGGTCTTTCGCAGCAGATGATGTCGCAGGTATCAATGCACCCACAGACCTCATTGACCACCACGCTGAGGCCGCAAACACTGCACTTATATGCCTCACCCTTCTTCACACCCTTTTTGGAAACCTTTTTTGCCACTTTCTTCTGCGCCATGACTTCCTCCTTTCTCGTATTTAATCCTTCCTCTTCCTTAACTTCCCTCTATACCCTCTAACTCGAATTTCACGCTCCCTACGGGAAGGTCCAATTCCATCGCCAAAGGAGTCCTTTTTCCATCGGCTGCATACCAGATACGAATGATTCCCTCCTTATCTCCAAATGTGGAAAAGAAGGTGGTTGACTCGAGACACACGGCCTCCACTTCTCCAAATATATTCGATCTTACCCTCTCCTTCTTTGAATGAAAGACCATCTGGCGCAACTTCACGCCGTCGTAGATGTACATCCGAATGTCCTGCCCTGGATGAAGTTCTTCCTTTAAATAACACCGGGCAAACATGGAAAGAGGATCGTAGGTGTCGGGAGGAATGGGAATCTCTTGTCTCTCTTTCTTCTCTGTTTTTTCAACGATCACCTTTTTATTGCTGAAATCAAAGGTAAGGGTCTGAAGATAATTCTTATCTTCAACCAGAAATCCTCTCTGGTTAATTTCCTTCACATAACGGACCGGCAAGCAAGTCTCCAATTCCATGGTGGAGGTGAAGCGGTTGTTCATCCGAAATAAGAATCCAAGGTAGTGGAGAGCGTCCACACGGGCCTGAATTCGATAGAGAGGCCTTCCGTTTTCCGAGGGTCCATTGCCGATCTCAATAGAGGCCTTGAGAATTGGAACTCCGAACTTCTTTGCAGTAAATAGAAACACCTTCCCGGAAGAGGCGGGCGGTTCAGGGACTCCCTTGCGCACATCACTCAAGGCGATGGGTTGCCACAACAAAATGATTCCAATGCAAAAAAGAATCTGTTTTCTCATTTATTGATTGTCTTTCTTAACCCTAAACTCATCATTCTTAATTCATAATCCAAAAAATTACCCACAATCCGAATAGCCACAGAGACACTTCACACAACCTTCTTCGAAAAGAAGGGGACCCCCACATTCGGGGCATGCCCCTCTAAGAAAGACTGGAGCGGATTCATTCTGAAATGCTTGTTCGATAGCCGGTATAAGACCTCTTTCTTCTTTTGTATTATCTTGGAGGGCACTATCATTTCTCGCACCCTCAACCTTATTTTTATCCCGGAGATGCCATTCAACGGCCTTGGCCACTGCATCAGAGCAAGAAAGGATCTTACCCTCCCGGTACCAGACCGGCGCATGGCAACTGATCCCCTTCAACTGCCGAACGACATCCTCCGGTTCAATTCCGGATCGCAATGCCAGAGAAACGAGACGTCCGATCGCCTCAGATTGGGAAGCTGCGCAACCTCCTGCCTTTCCGATCTGATTGAAGATCTCAAAAAGGTTTCCCTTCTCATCCTCGTTTACGGTCACGTAGAGGTTCCCACAACCGGTGCGAATCTTTCGCGTCGATCCATGGATGACGTCTTGACGGGCCCTCGGACCCCTTCCGGCTAGCTCTTTTTCATCCCTCGAAACATCCTGGGGCAGAGAAACTACTCCCTTATAGAAAACCTGTTTTGTTCGACTTCCGTCCCGATAGATGGTCACGCCTTTACAACCCAGTTCATAGGCCAATCGGTAGACCTTTGCCACATCGTTCACAGTGGCTTCGTGAGGGAAATTGACCGTCTTTGAGACCGCATTTTCCGTATATTTTTGGAAAGCCGCCTGCATCCGGATGTGATCTTCAGGAGAGATGTCATGAGCCGTGACGAAGAGCCTCCGGATCTTTTCAGGGACTTCTTGAAGATTCTGGATCTCGCCGTTGAGAGCGATCTTCCGCGTCAGATCTTCCGAATAGAATCCTTCCTGTTTTGCCAATGCCTCGAAGAAGGAATTGATCTCCGGAAGCTCCCTTCCATCCAAGACATGCCGGGCAAAGGCCAATGCGAAGAGGGGCTCGATTCCCGACGATGCCCCTGCAATAATAGAGATGGTTCCTGCCGGAGCAATCGTAGTGACCGTGGCATTCCTCATCGCATCCCAACGGCCTTTCAACACACTCCCATCGAAATTGGGGAAAGATCCTCTCTTCAGACCCAACTCCCTGGAGGCATTCCTGCCTCTTTCCTGAATGAAGGCCATCACCCTCTCCCCGATCTCCAATGCACCCGAACTATTGTATGGAATCCCTAATTGAATAAGAAGGTCAGCAAACCCCATCACCCCGAGGCCGATCTTTCGATTGGCCTTGGTCATGGCCTCAATCTGGCGAAGGGTATAACGATTCATGTCGATCACATTGTCCAGAAAATGGACGGCCCTTTCGGTCACCGAACCCAGCCTCTCCCAATCGATCATCCCATTTCCGACCATGTTCGAAAGATTGATGGAGCCGAGATTACAGGACTCAAAAGGCAGCAGGGGTTGCTCGCCACAAGGATTGGTGCTTTCAATCTCTCCCACCTGTGGGGTCGGATTGTCTTCGTTTATCCGGTCGATAAAGATGATCCCTGGATCCCCGTTTTTCCAGGCACAATAGGTCATTTTTTCGAAGACCTCACGGGCGTTGAGAAACTGAACCGTCTCGCCCGTCCTGGGGTTCCGAAGGGCATACTCCCTATCTTTCTCCACGGCTTCCATGAACTCGTTGGTCGCGGCCACAGAGATATTGAAATTGTTGAAGTGGTGGTCTTCCTCTTTGCATTGGATGAAATCGAGAATATCAGGGTGGTCCACCCGAAGGATGCCCATATTCGCCCCTCTTCGAGTCCCCCCTTGCTTTACTGTTTCGGTAGCCGCATCGAAAACTCTCATGAAGGAGACAGGACCGCTCGAAATCCCCTGTGTGGAACCTACCCTATCTTTTTTCGGCCTGATCCTGGAGAAGGAGAAGCCTGTTCCCCCACCGCTTTTCTGAATCAAGGCCATCTGTTTGACGGCATCGAAGATTTCCTCCATCGAATCTCCCACAGGGAGGACGAAACAGGCAGAGAGTTGTTGAAGTTCCCTCCCTGCATTCATCAGAGTAGGGGAATTGGGAAGGAAGTCGAGTGAAGCCATCAAAGAATAGCATTCCTCTTCAAAAGGAGTAAGGTTAATTTGAGGATCGTAGAGCCGATCCGCTTGGGCAATGTTTTTCGCCACGCGCCGGAACAGTTCTTCCGGCGTCTCCGTCACATTCTTCTGAAGGTCCCTTTGGAGGTAACGCTTTTCGAGCACGGTCATCGCATTTTCTGTCAGGCGAGGCAAACTCATCTTCCCCCTCCTCTGTTCTCAATCCTATCTTAAAAGTTAGCACAATATGAAGGGTTGTCAAGAACAAATTGGGGAAAGAAGAATGGAGCCTCAGCAAGCGATTAGGATGGTAGTAAATTGTAAACGCGGAGAGGGTCTTCGCTGCCTCAACGCCTATTTTTCTTGCAAAAATAGAACTGTTGAGAGAAATAGCAGAAGAGGCAAAAGTGGTTATCCGCAAGAAAGTCAAAGCAGAATCCCTCTCAAAAGAGGGCATGGATGCCTTTTTGATTTCGACTCTTATCATCTGGTATAGCAAAATAGCAAAGTCAATGGCATGGAAGCCCATGGATGGATTTGAACCACCCACCCCCTGATGGCACTCTCGAAGCTGAAATAGGGAATCGACTGGAGGAACTTGATTTATTGGGAAGAAATGTGACAGATTTTTAGATATCACGCTTTCTAAGAAAGGAGACCCAGATGAGTGAATACTTTTATCCCCTTGACGGTCGGAAGCATTACAAACACCTTGAGGAAACCCAGAAGGACATGTTTCAAGCTTTCAAAAACTTTAACAATGAGATCTTTGAGAGAGAAAGCGCCCTTTCCAGAAAGGTGAAGGAACTCATCGCTATCGGCGTAGCTCACACGACTCAATGCCCGTATTGCATCGAGGCCCATGTCAGGGCTGCTAAAAAAGCAGGGGCGAGTGACCAGGAAATTGCAGAGGCTGTTTTCGTCGCTGCTGCTCTAAGGGCAGGGGGCGCTTTTGCTCATTCGACTATCGCTATGGGCGTGCTCAAGGAAATGAACAGGTTGGAAAAGGAGAAATAGAAATCTCTCATGGTGGGAGAGAGCAGGAGTGGATTTTATTAGAGTAACATAGGGGACAGGATGATATCTAAAACCTAAATGACGTGTTTTAAGGATTTCGTGCTCTGGATTTAGAATTTATCGTCACATCAAATTTTCCAATGAGAGGAAGGAGGATGTCTCAATGAAATCAGTGGAATCCTTCTGCGAAATAGCATTAGAGATGGGGATCGAAGGAGCAAAGATCATTGACCCTGGCTCTATTGTAACCGCCGAGTGGGTGAGGATGAAATGCCAATATGGATGCCCCGGTTTCGGGATGAGCCTTTGCTGTCCTCCCCGCACGCCTACCCCAGACATGACCCGTAAGGTGATTGACTCGTACCAGAAGGCCATCCTGCTCCATCGAAGATTATTAAAGGGGAAAAGGAGGGGGGAAAGGGCGAAGCCTTTCAGCGAAGCCGTCGTTCGCCTCGAAATCGAGATATTTCTCGATGGGTATTACAAGGCCTGGAGTATGGGGTCTACCCCTTGTGATCTTTGCAAGGCATGTAACCTGACAGGTCCCTGCAAACACGGACTCGAGGCGAGACCTTCGATGGAGGCATGTGGCATTGATGTCTTCAAGACCGCAAGGGACAATGGGTTTCCTATTGAAGTTGTGCGGACACATGATCAGGAAAGAAATATCTTCGGGTTGGTCTTAGTGGAATGAGGCCTATCCCGTAACGAGCTGGAGAAGATCCGGATCGACTTTCTCCAAAATCTTCAAAGGATGTTCGGCCATGCGATCACCTCCTGCTTGAGTAGTTTTTTCCACCATGTTTTCCTATGATTTCATCATCGTTGCTCATCTCTTCCATAGAGACGTGTCTGCAGATCGTTTCTGAAAATTAGGCCTTACGGACTCGGCAGGGTATGTACCGATGCAACGGCGTGGCAGCCAGACGGTCTCGGTGTTTTGCCGGGGCAAGCCGGTTTACATTGACTCCATATATTTCCCCCTGATGTGTGAGACCAAAGCCATGGGGGACGACAACTTGGCCGCGATGGGAACTATCCGTAATCTCAACTTCACCTGTGGCAGATCCTGCTTCGGTCTCGATAAACACTTTTTCACCATCTGCAATTCCAAGTTCTTTGGCGTCATCGGGGTGAATCCGCATGGTGCAAGGCCGCCTCCCCTCATTCCAGGCCGGGTCCCGCATGATCGTATTGGCCACCATTTCCATGTGGTTTCCCGCCATAAGAACCATGGGATAGTCCTTGTTTACGAGCCGGACCTCTTCGGCTGCAGGTGTTACTTCCTTGACCCATGATTCCATTTCGGGGAAATGAATATGGATTTTTTTGTCCGGAGTTTTCAGGAGAAAAAGGTTGTTCTTAGTGTCTACCACTCCGATCTTGACCCCACCGGGCGTGTTTAGAATCTTTCTGAATATTTCTTCACCCGTCATAGGTCCCACCTGGTAACCGGCACGAGTCACGTCTTCGGGGTGCATCATTGGGAATCGCGCCAGCAGTCCCCAGAGCGTGGCCAGATTCTTAGATCCAAGTTCCTCTCCCACGGTCTTCGCAAGAATATAAGGCAACCACGGCTCTGCCTTTGGGTTGCTGCGGATGTATTCCATCAGTGCAACGCCGAAGCGTGGCCGGTCCCCAGCCAGTTCCCGGAGGTTGAGGGGATAATCCGGGATCATGCCCAGCTTTTCGGCAAGTCTCGTAAAGATAGTTGCCTCTTCCACTTGCTCTCCATCCGCCTCTATCACAGGCCTGCGCATATCGAAGTAGTAGTCTGGGTAGTGCCACTGAAAAAATGTGCCGTCCCACTTCTCGTAAGCGGACTTAGCCGGAAGGACATAGTGAGAAAGAACTGCCGTCTCGCTCATGGCCACCTCAATGGTTACCAGCAGGTCCAGCTTTGCGAAGGCTTTCTCATAGGCGCTCGTGTCGGCGTAAGAACGCAGGGGATTTGAGCCGCTGACGATCAGGCTGCGGATGCGCTGGGGATGGTCGTTATCGATCTCTTCTGGCAGCACATTGGGCGGAAAGACCCCCATGATCAAGGGAATATTTGTCATCGCCGTTCTCCACGTATTGGGGTCTTCCTCTGGAGTGTGAGATCCTATTGGCATCAAGTGGCCCAAAAAGACATTGCCCCCTTGAACCCCTATGCGACCTGTCAACGTAAGCAGGATCAATTCTAAATAAGAACTGAGAGTGCTATGTCGTCCCATCAGGATACCCAGGTCGCTGCGCATGGCGGTTTTACGTGTGGCAAATAGCCGGGTGAATTCCCGAACAGCGTTGATTTCCAGTCCGCAAACCCGGCAGTTATATTCCACATCAACATCATCAAACCAGCCTCGAATAGCTTCGAAGCCGTCCACTCTAGCGGCCAGATAATCCTTGGCCACAAGCCCTTCAGTTAACAGAATCCTGATCATCGCTTTGAACAGGAGGGCGTCAGTCCCCGGCCTGAGTCGTAGATGGATGTCGGCGAGTTTGGCTGTCTCCGTCACTCTCGGGTCGACTACGGCCAATAAAAACCCTGAATCTTTCTTCTTGTTCCGAAGCACCGCCGGCGCATTGGGTACATCATGGCTCACCATGGGATTTGCTCCCCAGAAGACAAGGAGATCCGATCCCTGAATGTCCGGGAACGAATGCATATACTGGCGGCCAAATGCCTTTCCATTCACCCAGAAAAAACCGGTAAGTTCCTGGGCGAGGGCGCTATAATGATTTTTTGAGCCCAATCCCTGCAAAAAGCGCACACCGAAGGCGGCTTCGAAATGGCAACCCTGGCCGCCTCCCCCCATGTAGGCTATGGAGCGTGGCCCGTGGGTTTGTACGTTTTCCCTGAGTTTGGCTGCTATTTCATCCAGGGCTTGATCCCAGGAAACGCGCTCAAAGCGACTCCCAACCCTTTTGAGAGGAAACCTCAGCCTTTCCGGGTTATTCTGAAAATACGCGATGTTCGCGCCCTTCCTGCAAAGGTATCCTTGCGAACGGGGGTTCTCCCGGTCACCCCTTGCCTTGATGATCTTGCTGCCTTCTGTGATGACCTCCAGGCCGCAGTTTTGCCCACACAATATACAAGAAGTCTTCTTCCATTCGCTCATGGCCCCTCCCTTTTACAAGATCCACTCATTGGCTGAGTTTATCGCGATCTTCTACACTGAGTTCCATAACGATGTGTCCCCAGCCACCACATTGCACTCCAACATCAAAGCAACCTGCCCTTCTGAATCGCATCTCGTTCGGCTCAATCCCTGCATAGAACAGCTCATTTGACGCAAAAATGAGTTGGGCAACCGAACTCAAGGCATAAATGCAAATTCTCTTTGGACAAAGATGGGTGAGCAGGTTACCGGCTCCATCAAAAAAGAACTTGTCCCCAACCTTGTGCTGACTATTACACCCCTTGGATTCCACCACTTTTATAACGATGGTTTTATTCATCAGGCCGGGTGATTTGGTTAGGACATCCTCGTTCCTCGGATTTTCTCTGAACCTTTTCATCTCTTCATCATTGTAACCCAGATGTTGTTGAAAAGTTTTCCATGTTCTTTCATCCACCTTCATGTTTACCTCCCTAAAGTGAATTTATTAAAGCTTTCATGCACAATAGGACTCACATAAAAGGGTACACAGAGGCACATTGAATGCACGGATACATGGAAAATCTCCTTCCAGGTTTCAAAGAATAGCTTCAACCTTTTAAGGTAAATCTCCACTTGCAAAACATATCTTTGGGATGAGGATCGGGTGGAGCAAAAAGACACTCTATTTGGATACCCTCATCGATCTCTCGGGCAAAGCTTGCGAACTCGCCCCGGTGCATCTCTTTACACACAAACTCTCCCAATCCCCGTCTGAGGCGTGCCTCCTGAGTAGGGCAGTTGGGAACGGTGATGATCACTTCATTCTCCTTCTCTTCGATCTGATAACCCACCAAGATAGTCCAAGGAAAATACTTCAGTGCCTTGACAAACCCCTTGAGCCCTTTCTCCCTTATATCAAAGCGGGGAATCAGGTCTTTGGCAGCCATCCCGCCGACACGGCCCCACACCCGCTCATTGAGCCTTTCTGCTGTAGGTTGATCGAACATCTCAGCCACATATAGAAACCAGAAGGCGTCTATGACTCGGTAATGCCAGAGCAAAAATTGGATATAATTCTTAAGCTCCGGGGCATTCATCTTCTCAAAAATCTTCATATCCATTTTATTCTCCTAGAAAATAACGTGCCCGTGCCCGTAATCCTGCCCATCACCCCCACCCTCACCTCCCTATCCCCTCATCTCCCTATCCTTTATTAGAAGGAGTGAGTCTCGAGATTCGCTCGACCAGTGGTGGATGC
>Ga0299912_10001280_pt1 | contig 20378 bp, 42 predicted proteins | sample RVTome_2_FD_207667 | JGI IMG/M metagenome (GOLD analysis project Ga0299912, IMG submission 207667) | Soil microbial communities from uranium-contaminated site in the Upper Colorado River Basin, Wyoming, United States - RVT95D214 (version 2) ... | reverse complement strand
CACAGGTGTTTCCTTGGGAGTAGTGTTATTCTGCTTCGACTGTCCAGTTTTATTTAAGTAAGTGTTATATAAAGTCTCGTGGTCTATATTGTCCGAGAACCAAATCTGAGCCTCAGAAAAACCCATTCTTTGTAACCAGCCACCATAACCAGTATTGAATTGCCGAGCAAAAGAATCACCATCACCACTCCGTTTGGGATTTGGTAATGATGGGTCAAGCTGGCAAAATTCTGAAATCCTGTTATTTACTTTCTGTTCCAACATACGTTTTTCGGTTTCAACTGACTTCTGTTCAGCTTGCCAGATTCTATAATTGACATCTACAGCCGAATCCAGATACGTCTTAGCACCGCGTTCATCACCTTGTTCAAGACGATAATTATATTCCGCATGTTGTTCTTCAGATAGTAACTTAACAGGATCAATAGGTTGGTTCTGTTGTGCCTGAACCTGCGCGTCAGCCATTTTATTGAGTATTTCCGTTTGCTGTTTAAGCAAAGGTCTTAAATCGTCTGCAAGTTCAGGAGCTTTTTCCTTAACCACTCCCTTCAATGCTTCATACGATTTTTCCAAACTCTTATAGTTGGCAAAAGATTGTTCAAGTTCCTGTTGGGTTGCGGGTAATGGCTCTTGGATTTTCGTACCATCCGCCAATACAACCTCAACTGTTCTTAATGGTTTCTGCGCTTCGGTAGTCTGAGCTGGCTGTTGAGCCGTCTCTACTGGTTCAGGCGTTGGAGCTGGTTGCGTAGCAAATCCCATGCCGAATTTCTTCGGCTGTACGAATTCCTTGAATACCGAATCAGACTCAGGTAAAACTTCTTTCTTTTCGTCGCCGTTGGGCATTTTAATTTCCTTTACACTTTTTCCTTGTCTCTCAACTTGGAAAAAGGAGTTTTACTTTTAAAAGTCGGTCGAGTGGGCTTGTCCGCACTTTCGCTTGAACGTGCCTTTGGTAATGTTACTCGCTGGACTCCCGACCAGTAGCCCATGAGAAATGAGGCAAGAATCAGAAATATGCCAAGCATTGAGTTTATCATCACGGCTTCTTTGCGTTCGCCTGACTGATAGTGGCTTGGATGTTTTTAGTAATCTTGCCTGAGCCGCCACCCTTTAGGGTTTTTGGCCCAATACCCATATCGAGTATGGTACGCGTGTTATTATCAACTCCAGTAAGTCTCACGCCACCTTTCGACTTTAGGTCTTTACCTTTGGGTCTTATGTCCGACATATATCACCATCCTTATCGAAATAACTAACGTGTTGCCTTTTGATTCCCCTGCATAGCCGCAATCCGTTGCTGCGCTTCCTGCTCCTGCATCCTCTGCTGATTTTCCGGTTTCTGCATGATTCTCATGAGCTGTGCCGATACGCGACTCGCCACACTGCCATCGTAATTAGTTGCCAGTAATTCCAAGACAGCTGGGAGAGGTACGCCGCCACTCATAAGCATCATTGATAATTGCAGGGCTTGTGTCCCCGCCTCCTCCTGTATATTCCTATCCTGAGATATTCGCTCAACTTGCAAATAAGCAGACGGGTCTATGTTACTGTTTAATATTTTCACAGAATCCTGATATTCAGGGCCTATTGGCGGTAACATTATTTCGTCTGTCCAGAATTGCTTCATTTGAGCGAGCCAGATAGTTGCACTTCTCTCCCAGCCGTCGTTGAGACTATATTGTGTCGCTGTGTATCGCGTCATGCCTTGTTGCTGTAACGCCATAATACCAGCACCACTCGTTCGCGTGGATGGTGTCTGTCCCTGTATAGCCTGACTTGCGCCAGTTACCATCTGCATAAACTGTTGCAGTATCATCATCAGCTCGCGGTTAGTGCCAGCGTTGCGCGGAGCTTCAAGGTTACGGATAATAACAGCTTCCTCAGCATCTTTTACGAATATACGAGTGAGAGGCCCTTGTTTGACAAATTCTTCATCTTTCAGACGTTCAGGTTCGATACGTGTCGGATATGCGTTTGCGCGACTGATTGCCATTTCATCTGAAATCAATCCATTAAGGTCGTCTTGTAATACAAGTAGGTTTTCTATATCGCTAATACCGATAAGCGATTCAGGGTTGATTAGGTTGTGGAATAAAGCGACAGGGAATTGCTCATAATCGAAATTGATAGAGCCGTCCGTTATGACTTGGCGACCGATGATTTTAATGAATCGCCACCCGCCCTTGAACATATCGGCATCTTTATCGACTGCATCAGGCGGTTGTTTCTTTTGAGCCTGCAAATGAGCGTCCATGTGATTCTCCATGAACGCAAATTGCGTCTCATTCCAACTCTCGCCCGATTCCTCTGCCTGTTGTCGATGCCGTACATAATGCGCCCAATGATGCTCACCCTCAAACGGTAATGCGTCGTCCTCTATGATATTGCCGAACTCACTATCAGCTTCCTTAAAAGCCTTTTGCACCGCTTCTGTCATTGTTTCGGGGTCGAGTTCGCCAGTCTCAGCGTTCAGATACTCAGGAAAATATCGTTTACGTTTATGAGTACGTAAGTCCTTTATCCAGATACGGATTATCTCGACATCGCTTGCATCTATTTTCGACAAGTAATTGCGCGTGGTCATTGGTATATTCTCAGTGGCATCCAATATCTCAGGACTATCACTGAACATAGCACCGCCACGTTCAAACTGGTCTAAGTCGCGTTGCTTTAGTATTTTTTTATGTTCTGGAACTGCATCCTCCAAGCGTCCCACACCGATAGTACGGATAGCGAATACAGGTATATCCTCATCCCTGTCCCAACGTGGTTCAAAGAACATTGTGCGGGGGTCAAGGTATTCCCAATCTGCTGGTATGAGTTCCTTCTCGCCCCCGCGCCAATGCCATTTAGGAGTATAGAGTACCCCGACAGTACCAAACAATGGAGCGCATAGCTCAATGCGCTGTTGCAATCGGTTGCGCCTTATCTTCATGGCATGCCAGTCGAAGAGCTGGTTCATTGCCTGTGCAAATTCCCATGACTGGTTCTGTTTTGCCACATAGTGTACTTTCAATCTATCAGACAGGAGTTTGGAATGTTTTATCTGCCCGTACATCTGTAATAGATTTACTTGTCTTATTTCAAGTTCGTCGTAGGTCTTGATTGTGTTTTCAGTACCGAGATACCATTGCGCAAATTCGGTACAATTTTTACGCCAGTTGTCTGATACGGTGTCCTGAGCGAGCGCAAAGAAATGGCTCATGGCGTAGCGATATACTTCATCGTGGAGGTCTTTATTGAAACGCTTTTCGACATCGAATACTGGTGGCGGGTCGTCAAGCCACTCATATAAGCTATTTATGCGGGATGCACCGAAAGAAAATGCCATTAAGTCTCACCCCCAATTCTTATAGCTTGTTTAACTAAATCCAATACTTTATAAGCAATTTCCGAGTAACGCTCTTTAACACTGAGTTCTTCCCATTCTTTTTTTTCATCGTCCCAACCATCTTCCCCAACCCAACAACATATCTCATAAGCAACAGCTTCAGCCAAAGTCATTTCTTCTCTTTTGAAAACCTTGATCAACACTTTTCGTTCGGTAATATCTGGATTGATGTTTGTAACCAAATTTTCCTCATATATATATTTATTCAAACTATCAATTACATCCTGAGCATCTTCAAAATTATCCATTATCTTAACCTCGCAGTTTTATAATTACCAAACAGTCGATTTATCTCATGTTCAAGTTGCACGTCGATTTTATCCCGTTTTTCTTTCTGCTTGCGCAACTCTTTCCTTTTGCGTTCGTAATCCTTAATCGGGTCAAAAAATTGCGCTGTCGGAAATTCTATCTGCATATCATTCCGTTTAATGTAATCCCGTGCCACAAATACCGCTATTGCAGTGGCTATCAACTCATCATCGTGTTTATTCTTTGGAGCATATGATTTCTTAATCTCGCCGTTATCGTCTATGGAGTGTTTAAAAAACCACAGCTCATTTATTAATTCCTGTGAATACAAGCCAGCGTCCTCATCGTTAATAAGTTCTTTCAGTATGGATATTAAATGCGGTTTACTTTTTACATGAGTGCGAAAACCGTATCTTGCGTTTATAATGGATTTACCCCACTTGCTGTTTCGCTTCTTATCGAATACAGGCTCTTTATAGAGTTTAGTATAGGGTGCACCGACGGGGTTGTATATGTCGTTACCGAGAAGCTTCTGTAATATATCATCGCCGTAATAATTGCTCTCGTATGCGACTATGGCGTTATTGTACCAACGTGCAACCGCTATTGTTATTTCGGCAAGTTCATGTATAGACCAGTAATTGGATTTAAAACGACAGGCGGTATGATTCTTTATGGGACTCCAAACAACACCGACAGACGAATCGCCCATTTTATTTGAAGCTATATCCACGCCCACCGTGTACCAGTATCCCTCTTCTGGTGTAGTCCATACAGTTACTTCGCCTTTGTTTTTTTCAATGAATTGCGGGACATCATCAATTAGTTTTACTGTGCCTATATTGCTCTTTTCGATATTTGGAATGAACGGAAAGTATTTACGTTTTTCAAGCATCTTGCGGTCGAACACATTATCGCCGATAGTGAGTTCGGCTTCCTCTTTTGTCATCGGAAAGTTCTCGCGGAATACATCGAGCTTGGAGAATCCCTGATGTTCCTCTTTTTTCTGACCCTCTATCTGGTCGCGTCGCCATTTCATAAAGCTCAGTGGCAGCGTGATATATGTCTTGTCGTAATCATCCCACCATTGCTGGGTAGCTATCGCCCGTTCTTCTCCGTATATATCCTCATTCTCATCCTCCCAGAAATCATCCCAGCTGTATCGCTCATGCGGGAGCTCGTAATTCATGTACTCGTCAACCATATACGGGGGGATGAATACTGCTCTGAATGATGGTATAGAACCTTTTTCCTTCTCCAAGTTCCATTGCTCGTTGAATATCTCCATAAACTCAGGATGCTGAAAGAACGCCGTGCTCTCAAGTATCAAGTGATGAAATTCACTGATATGCAAGCCCTGATAGAACGCACCCCAGAATACCCCGAAATGCGGAATACGCGACGGCTCTGTGATATGAGCAAACTGGCACGGTTTACCGACCGCAGCTTTTGTGGCAGCTCGTACATCTATCTTGCCATGACTATCGCCGTCGAATTGTATGAGTGCGCCTGATTCCTTGATACGCCTTGTCTTGATAAGCGATTTAAGAAACGGATGATATTCCGACTGTATTTGCAATGAACGTAAACCTTCAAGCGCATAACCGAACACGCCCTCCTCCGCAACGTCTTCTTTGGTGTTCGCGAGTATCGTGTTTTTGTGGTTATTCCATAAAGCGAAGTGAAGTCCACGACGAGCGAAATAAGTCGATACCCTGTACTGCCTGCCCTTTAACACGATTAAGTGTACAAATTTATGATGCTTTTGCTGCTCAACGCACATACGTTCAAGATAACGTTGCGCCTTTGAAAGCCTGAATGGTTTTTCCTGACCATCGACATCGACAACGGATTGTAGTTGTTCCATAAAGAACCAAGGAAATATTTTGCAAGCTTCAATAAATCGTGTCGAGTCATACGCAAGTTCAGGGAAGTCTTGTATGCCAAGCTCAAAGTTTAATCCTTTTTTTATTATGTTATCAGTTAGTTCCATTTTCGATGGTTTGTATCTCATCAAGTTCCTTGATTTTACTTCTAAATTCCTTATCACCCTGCCCCATTAATTTTGTAATATCGACACCGTTAATTGTTTTGTTACCTGAATTATTAGCTATAAGAGCTTGACCTGTATAAACATTTATATAACTTGCCGACGCTGCCATTCGTTTCTCTATATGGGACGTTATTTCTTTCCACGCCTGTATGCGCGTATATGGGCGTACCTGATTATCCTCGGCAAGCTTAACAAGCGATTGTATCTTGCGGTCGAGCAATTCAATATCCTTGCTTATTTGCGCGTATTGTCGCATATCATCGTTATAATAATAACCATGAAATGTAACATCATCTACACCAGTTTCCTTTAATAAATCATCCGCTGTCGGTTTAGCGGGATATATTGTATTGGGTTCGTATTTGTAATAAATTATTGCGAGCACCTTGCAAATAATATCCCTGTCATCGACATCGAGAAATTCATTAAGTTCTTTTATTTGCAGTTTCCATTCCTCTATTTTAGATAAATCGACTACTGTTGTCAGAAATTTACGGGATAACAAAAGCGGTCGGAATAATTCCTTTCTATCCTTGCCGTATTTTTGTGATAGACGTTCTAATTCCTTGTGAATTTCCTGCTGTGAGAACGGCATATATTGTTGCCCGTTATCCATTCTTTATCGCCAGTTCCTTCATTGCATTAAACTCGGTGCGAATTTTACGGGCGGCGTTCATCCAACATTCGTCGGAGTCGCAAACCCATTCCGCAAATTGCATCTGCATAACTGCATACCACTTCTCAAAAGCTTCCTGCGGTGATAACACCTGCTGTCCTATTCCCTCCCATATGAAATTCCATATGTTGTGCATTTCGACATCGAGCTTTTTGTCATCAAATGTGATAATCAATTTTTCCGGTTTGATTATGTCCCTGATGTATCTGATCGGGTGCGTGAATATATCCCTCCAAGTAGTGACTCGCTCGATACGATAATTTACGCCGCCATTTTTAACATAATCGACCCAGTTATGATTCTTTGTTACTCTTTTAGCGAAGCCCCATATCTGTTGAAGATTTATGCCGAGAGCAGTTATCGTTTCGTTTGGATAAAAGTCGCTGGTTACGTGTAGTATCTGAGACCAGCCATCGGGTACTTTCCACTCCATATTGCCTTGGGGGGCGAAAGTGGGGTATATCTTCTGAGTGCCGTTATCGGTTTTGATTTCCTCTTCGAGGTCGGGGTTGAATTTGCCCTCGAATACAGACACCGTGACTCGCTCGGACTTACCACAAGCGTAGCAATGGATTTGCATGTGGTGCACCCAAATGATATTCTCACCTATGAGGCGGCGTTCCCAAGTATCGGGCATGGTTAATCCCATTGTTGTCTTATCTCCTTGTGTTAATACACATCAGTCCTGCCTTGAAGCACAAAAGGTGGTTGACTGTCGCAGGGCTGCCTAAACCGTATCCACGCGCTTATCTCGAAATTACCAGTTGGTTCAATAATTGTATATCCACCAACACCGTCGGTCATATAGCCGACTGGCGGTATATTTATCATATAGAGTTGGAGAGCTATGGCTTGTCCTGGGTCGATGATGACAGAATCCTTCGGCGGTCGCCATAGGAGCTGTCCGTGCTGGTTGGATGATATTGCGGGAACGAGTTGCTTGATACAAGGGTCAGCTACAGTTTCGCCATCGAAATCGGCGTAAGCGACGAGAGCGTTGGGGCCACGTCCGAGCGGGTAGTTAGAGGCGTGATACTGGTTGTTGTAGTATCGGTCGGGGCCGTAACGGAGCATGTCGTCGCCTGAACCAACATCACCATAACGGTCGAATGAGGCTACGGTGGTTTTAAATTCTAAAGAAAATGGATCAATAACACAAGCTTCTGCGGGGATATAATCAGTTGCATCTGTCATAATGCCAATAAAGGTTGTGGCATTAACCCACTGTGTTACTGTCATCTGAGCTGTACTCGTCGCATCTATGATTTTACCCACAAGTGCTAATGGATTTGCCCTCCATAATTCAGTAAGCTCAATAGTGAGTACAACAGTAAGTAATCCCAAATCCGCGCCACCTCCTCCACCAGAACCTGCGCCTTCCCATATCGCCGCCCAATAATTCTCACAACTACCGAACCAGTCGTCAATATCTATCGTCGCCTGATTCATCCATAGCAGATTCGCCACCAGTCGCATATCGAAAAAGTTAGCATCCGCAGCGGGAATACATTCTATCCCAACCTCGTCGATTATGATTCGTCTTTTTAGTGGAGTCGTACCGTATATGCCATTCGGCACAGCCATAGCATCATTGTTATACATTGCGAGTAGCGTAGTACCTGGGGTAAACGATACAGGCAATGCGCCCGCGTACATCAGCTCAGGCACATTCACATAGTACCCCGTCGCCACCTCTGTTATCAATCCGTTTGTAATGACGTATGAGTTCTCGACACACCCACGATATAAATAATCAATGTCATGTTTCCAGACCATCCCGTCAGCCATGGCAAAACCTCCAAAAGTAAATTCTTAAAGGGGAGTGTCCGAAAATTGAACATCAATTAAAAATAAAAAGGGGTGTCCGACATTTAACCGATGCTCAAAAATCGGACACCCAATCCTAAAATAAAGTCAAAAAAAAACTTTGTCAAGGGGTAATGGCAAAAAATTTGCTAAATATTTTTCTTAGTTAAAATCGGGGGGGAATATTTTATCAGCGCAACAGGATTGAACATTAGCATCCATTCATCCCATTTTTCCTCATCTACTTGAGAATATGACACGATATATATAACGCCTGATGGATTAATTTTACAATCAAATTCAGTACCACATTTAGGGCAAACTATTTTCCCAAAAGGGCTTTTGAAGTTATTTTTACAGTTTGGGCAAATCATATTTCACCTTTAGTTCAATCGAGGGTTAGTCTGTTCCGTATCGTCTATCTTAACCATCTTGGCGAATTGTTTGAGTATTTTCATACCGAAATCGAATCGTTCCTGTGTAAGCGATATGCATATGTGAGTCGCACGAAAGGTCTGCTCGTCGAACAGGAAGTACGTGAGGATGACCATAGAGATACCGTACTTTTTGCATAGAGCGTCGAGGTCGAGTGCGAGTTCTTTTTTCTGGTCGTCTGTCAGTCGCAGGTCGGTCATATTATTTATCCTTGTGAGCTTTATTATTTTTCTGCCAAATTTCCATTTGCTTATCTGGGTCTTTCTCCTCAAGGAAATCGAATAATTCTTCAAGACGTAAAGAAAGTCGCCCTTTCCCATTGGAGAAAACAATCAGGGGGGTGAAAGGGCCGCCACTGATAAATATTTTAAATATTCGTTCGCCCTTTACAATTTCCACATTAACGGTGGCTGAGGCTACTTTTTTTTCTTTAAATAAAGGACTTGTAAAAATCGCATTTGATTCATGATTCCAGTAAATAGCTGCTTCCCTGAAATAGGCATTTTTCTTAGTCATTTCGTCTCCTTGTCCTTTTCATCTAACCAACGTTTTTTTAATTTCTTAGCCATTATCTGTATTCCAATCCAATGAACAGGAACTTGCCAATCCTTCCTTAAAATTTCTCCTATGAGAATATTAAAATCAATGGTTAATTGCTCATATTCATTCCGCGCTTGCTCTGCCTGTTTCAAATACTCCATATTTTCCATAATTCTATTCATGTCGTCTCCCTGTCTTTCATTGACTTTTTGATTTTCTTTAATATTTCACTCTTAGTTCCATCAGGTTCTATTATATCTCGCTTCCAACCTTTGTCCCGATATATCCTCATGTAACGCTTCTTTTTATCCTGCATATCGACAGTGAACACATTACCGAATAGCTCTGCCTTGTTGGCTGCTTCTATAATCTCGTAAAATATCTTATCTTCCTTTTTCTCGTATTTCCGTTTGCCGATTTTACATTGTTGCTTTCTCTTTTTCCATTTACCATTTTTATCCAACGTTGCCACCCAACCATGATAACCGCCACACCGCTTGCATTGCTTGGCGGGTTTACCAGCAACCATCGGGATATTTGGTACAAGATTATCGCTCATGTCGTCTCCTTATTGCCCGATGAAATTATCGTCGAGTGCATCTGACTCTTTATCGTTTATCAGTGGTAGTTGTATACTGCCTCGCTGGAACTTCTCCTTTAAATTCGGATGCCTGCGGTTGAACTCCTCTCTCCAATTCGGATGTTTATTCTCGCGTAATTCAAGATACATCTCCTCAAACTTATCATCACGGATCAATCGACCCGAACATAGACTACATGGTTTCGGTGCATAGTCAACCGACAGTTCAAGATACTCGCCAGCGTTTGAACATCCAGGTACACCGACGGAGTTTTCGCATCTATAAACATTGCCTCTGGTTTTCCCTGTCTTAGTATCGACGCTCGGTGTCCGTATGGCGTATCGGTTAAGTATCTGCGGTCGGAGGAAATATCCCAAGTCAAGACCACGTTCTATTTCCTGTGGGTCTTGGATATACAAGTTCCACATACGACGTATCTTAAATGAGAAGTTCTCTTTAGCTTTCTCAAATTCCTGAGCGTGTTCGGCTTTATATGCAAGTCGAAAGCCGTGACATTTTTCAAAGTCGTCAAGTATTACATCAAGTAGTGTCATCAGAACATCAGACCGCCTTTTGATGAAGTTTGTTTAATTTTAGGGTTTTTGATAAATGAGATGGCTCGGTCTATAAGGGTCGATGTAGCAAAAGACATGAAACTGCCTTTATTTTTAGTCCAGAGGTCATCGTTATCAAACATATAACGAAGTGTATTGCAAATCAAATCCACATCATCATCGTATCGTTTTAGAAGTTCTTGAATCCTTTGCATTTCACCAGAGCCCCAATGTGATGGTTTTGTTTTAAATTCTTTTTCGTAGAGTTCGTAAAAAGTATCTGATATTTTCCGTGTGGGGGCTTTTTCTTTAGTTTCAACAGTTGTCTGTTTATCCTGTATCTCACCGCACGGTAATTGCATGGTGTCCGCTTGGACACCATCTATTTTTATTTTGATTTTCTTTTTATCTTTATTTTTCTTGTCTTTAGATAGCTTATTACTACCAAGTATCTTAGAGAGAGCAGCTGGATTTGTGGTTTTCTCAAAATTGCCATCTGAATTTGGCAACTCAGGATAATCCCTTGATTTGAGGCGGGATTGATATATTTCCCAATTAGATAATTGCAAGACGGTTACTGTGCGGTGATTGGACGGTAACTGGACGGTGTATCTTATAAGTCGTTCCAGATTAATAAACTTTTCAATGGCTTCTGAAATTTCGCTTGTCGATAAATCAAAAGAGGGCATTTTCATTCTAAGTTTTGACGGATTGTCGTGTAAGCGTCCCCAATCATCGGCACATAAAAGAAACCCAACCCATACAAGTTTCTCCTTTTCAGTATATTCAGAAAAAGAGGATGAACTTAAGATGGAATGATTTATGACCGTGCCTCTACGAGTCATATTTTCCATCCTCCTGAAAATAAAAGTGGCTTTCCATATATCCCAAACAGAATTGATTTGATTCTAAGGAAGAGAAGAATATCACCATCAAATCACTCGGATAAGTTTTCAGGAATCCCGAATATAATTTATCAGGCAATTCCTCTGCACACATTTGCTCCTTTGACAGTTCTTTGACTTCCTGATGAATTTCCCTGAATATGGATTCACCACAGATGACAAAATTAGGGCAAATCTGATATTCTCGACGGTACACACTTTGCAACTTGGAAATTTCAGTTAGTATTTTACTCACTTTTTCACCCCCTCTGGCAAGTCGATTTCTGTTGACAGTTGCTCGCGCTCCCATGCGTTGAGAGCTGCTTCTATCATCTCGGTGAAAGTGTATCTGTATCGACCTTTGATTAACGACAGACGAGCATGACAAGAGTCAGTTACGGCAATATGCTTTTCGCATTTTTCATTTTGTTCTAATATTTTATCCATATGCTCAATATACCAAAGGTTACAAATCTTGTCAAGCTTTATTTTGGATTATTTTCCAGCGACAAAAAGCCCCGCCTGATGAAGGCGGGGTAGGTAAAAGAACGATGGTTGAACAGGCTATTTCTTTGAATTCTCTTCTGGGAAAATATCCTCCACTTCAACTTTGAAGAATTTAGCGATTTTATACTTTGTGAGTAAAAAGGGAGATACTCGACCTTTTTCTATGAGACAAATAGTTACTTGTGAAAGTCCGACCTTTTGAGCAAGTTTTGATTGGGTTAATAATTTCTTTACTCTAAATTCACTTAATCTGTTCATTCTTGTCTCCTTAAGTTTCCCGTACTGAACTGCGCTATTCTCGTCCATCATTTCGTTTCCTCAACTTTCTCGTAAATCGTCTTAGCTACGACAGGGTACGACTTGACATCCCCATCAGGGATATTGTTTATCTCAAGGAACAGGGCGGCTTTCGCCTCGTCCGTGAAGATGCGCTTGTGACGTGTTATCCACTCCACGCATATCTTAGGCTTGCTAGTTCTCGGCATTGATTTCACCCCCTTTTGGTATTTCGCCAGTTAATACGTAATCTACAATTCCATCGGCATATTCGCAAAACTCGCGGACGGTATCAAGTTTCCGTCCTGAGTATGACTGAATAAGCCCCATGACAATAGAATGTCTTACAAGTGATGGTCTTGGTTCTTTTTCGACTTCTTCTTTTTCTTCGGTCTCACTCATTTTTTTCACCTTCTTTCTGCTTGAGTAGTTTCTGCTTATAAGCCCATTTACCTGAGCAGAAGTTATTGCAAAATTCACGTTTCAACCAGTCGTATTTTGACTCGATAGTGCCGTTAGGTCGCGTCTTGCGTACCAGTTCCTTGCCGCACTCGTCATGCTTGCAGTATCGCTTATATTCATCACTCATTCGTAGTACCATCCTTGATTATCTTTACAACTTCGCAAGTATCTCCAGCCTCATAACTCCAGAGAACAGGAGCATTTAAACTCTTATGCCTAAAAAAGCCATCACAAAGAATTGCATCTTTACATTCACTCCGCTTCATAGCACATTCTTCATGACAGAGAATTATCAATTCTTCTCCAGTCCATAATTCCTGCCATGCAAATCCCATTTTACAGAGTTCTTCTTTGCTTATTTCACTCATTCGCATCACCCTGAGTTGGAATTTCAAAAAATTCATCAAATAGGCGAATACGTTCTTGCTCCACTAACATTGAGAATTTCTGATAATCCTCAAATGACACCCACACCATATCGTCGCCCGTAGAAATCAAAATATAACCGCACGGAACTCCATCGTTGTCACAATAAGGAATTATTTTATCTTTATGTTTTTCACTCATATCCCCACTCTACCACGCCGTAGTAACATTGTCAAGGTTACTTAGAAAAATATCTTGACAAATCCCCCGCATCGTGGTAAGGTTACTATATGAACCAAAAAGAAGTCTCCGATAGGCTCATACAGCTATTTTGCAAAATACTCGGCATCACGGAGGAGCGTTTCGACTCCATAATTGCCGAGCACGGCTACGACTGCGACATCGCCGCCATCGTTTACATTGAGGATGACCGCCCCCTGACAGTGCTGAATGACGTAAGCGGTCTCCAAAGGTTAATCGAAAATTCAAATCCAGATTACTCAAAAAGGTGAAACTATGATCGAAATAACAAAACCAGATATGTGGAAATACCGAACCTGCTCAGAATGTGCCTATTACACAATCTCAAGACTTAATATCCCAAAAGACTCTATCAGCCACATTAGCGTTTGCCGTAAATTCAACTATATGAACGAAGATTCTTTATTTGAAAATGACGATGCCTGTCCAGATTTCGTCCTCGCCCCCGAAGTCGAAGAAGTAGAAAACGAGAAAAAAGAAAAGGTAAACCCGTGACCCCCACCACGATAGATAACCACACCATCATGCAGGGCGTCCTACTATGAAAATCCTAATCGCTTGTGAATTTTCAGGAATAGTTCGCGATGCCTTCATACTGAAAGGACACGATGCCTGGAGCTGCGATATTTTGCCGACAGAATCACCAGGCAATCACTACCAATGCGATGTAAGAGAAATTTTGAATGATGGTTGGGACATGATGATAGCCCACCCCCCCTGTACGCATTTAGCGTGTAGCGGTGCGGTTTGGTTCAAATATAAAAAAGACTTGCAAGAAGAAGCACTCGATTTTATTCGATTACTTTTAGACGCGCCTATACCTAAAATTGCACTCGAAAATCCTGTAGGGATTATATCAACACAAATAAGAAAACCTGACCAGATAATAAATCCGTATGATTTTGGCGAACCGTTTCAAAAGGCAACTTGCTTGTGGCTCAAGAATTTACCAAAATTAGTGCCGACTCATGTCGATGCGCCTTTATTTGGGCAGACTATCGATAAGGGGGAAATCTATATATCACCATCGGGCAAACGAATGGCGAAATGGTACGCTATGTTAAGAGCCGATGGAAATAGGGCTAAAATCAGAAGTAAAACATTCCAGGGAATCGCAAATGCCATGGCTGAACAATGGAAATGACCCCGCCAAACGCGCCACGTCTCGATTTAAGCACCCCAATACCCTCAAATACATAATCCTACACTTTACTCCCCCCTTGACCCTGGCGACCCCTCTACGCCCCTCACAGGGCATCTGCAATTAATCTTTCACATACGCAATATTCAGATTACCACTAAACCATAGTTACCTCATTATGCAACTTTTTCTACTTTTTTTCAAATTTTTGTAAAGTGCCAGAAGCGGATTATACCCTACATACCAACCACTCCTTTGGTAGCCGCACCCTACCCGTTGCCGTCCGCCGTTGTCGCGCTGTCCTGGCTGTCGTCGTGCTGTGCTATCCCCTCGCTATCCAGCTCATAACAGCTGCTATACTAAACATCCGTTCGTGAGAGTTTGTGAACATGTGAAATGTCCACCTGTCCAAAGCATCACGTGTTAGCCCTTGACCAGTGTCCATATGACATAGTTACTACGCTAAAAGCAGCTGATATGTATATAGATGAGCTATACATAAGTCTATATAGAGCTTGGAGAGCTCTAAGAAACGGATATAATCCTCATTCCTTGTTAGTGTAGTTATAATCTTATTCTTAGTGTAGTTAATCTGTTAGTCATGTCTTACTCTTAGCTTAGTGATCTTAAATACGTATAGCAGTTAGTAGTTAAAAGGGTATATTAGCTAAGAGCTGGGAGGTGTTCAAAAATTGAACAGTTAGCAGTCCGATAATTGGACAGTGTGTCAAAAGTTCGAAATGACACAGTTTATGGGTATAATTTGACATGGTACAGGTGTTTAGGTGCAGGTTTAAGGGTGTGTATAATGCTATAAGGGGCGATATTAGTTATGATTTATTGCACAGTGGTACAAGCAAGGTAACTATGGCACGAAAATCGTATAATATAGGGGTAGTTAGCAATTAAGCCATGCCGCGGGCTTAAGCGGTAAAGGATAATAGGGATGAAAACTGAATCGTTATACACTCTAAAAATAGTATCGCCATGCAACGTTACTATTTTTGAAGGTAAATCGCTGGGAAGTAAACCGGCGAATAGCCGGTCGGGATTTATTAAACAATCCGGGCTGCCTGCCCGATAAAAGGAAAATGAGATATGAAAAAAAAGTGTTATTTCTTTTCAGCCAAAATTGATAATATCGATTATCAAGATGGCGCGGTATTGAGTGTTGGGGGAGAATTTATCAATCACTTATCTATGCTTTTTAAGAACTGGAATATCCCTGCGATTTGTGTTCACTGTGAAAATGGCGATAAATTCACGGCATTCAGGAGTGAATATCTCGATAGTTCTAACAGGCAAAAATTACACGCACTTTCTTAACCAAACATAACCGGGCAATCGCCGAAAGCATTATCCCTGTGGGTTCGGGCAGCAGGGAATAGCAAAATAGCAAAAGGATAAGGAAAATGAAAGTAAAATATTTAAACAGAGATGGGAATGGAATCGACCTAAATCGAGAAATACAAGCGAATTGCGGAAACAATCCTGATCCCGCGATGGTTGAGTTTCTATCTCAACCAGAAATCGAAATGGAGTTTAAGACCATTTCATCAGCTCCAGAATTTCGATATTGGGGGATATTCGTCAGAGCTGATCTTCAATCCTGACGGGCGCGGCTATTGCCGCGTTAAAGGACAGTCACGTCCGAAGTCGTGACACCGATTGAATATATCAAATATAAGGCGGTGATATATGCCATATTACAAATGTGAAGCAATGAAACTCAATATTGAGGAACTCTTAGGGGAAATCGAGGGATGCGCAAGGGTTATCAAGGCGTGGGGAAAAGACCTTGATTATGCAGCGAGGGACGCGATTGTCAAAGAACTTGAAACGGTAGTAGCTAAAATTCAAGACGAACTTTGCAGAACCTTAGGTTTTTAAATCCCCTCCGAGTCTTTGAAAATTAAGACGATAAGCGGCAAGCGATAGCCGCTTAGGGATGAAAACTAAATATAGGATGGTGAACCATGAAATTAAGCGATTGTACCAAAATTAATACTCTAAAAAATGAGTATCCCGAATATGTGATGGAAACAATCACATTAAAAAGTGGGATGAAAATTGAATGGTTTACATTTTACGAAAATGGTTTAGCGGTAATCGAGGGCTTTATTAACCCTCTAACAAACCGATTCGTAAAAATGCGCGATTATTTAGCTGATGATTAACCTTAACCAAGTCGACATCGCCCGTCCTGGGCAATCGTGATGCGTGCAAATTGCAACAATTAGCCAAATTACGCCAAAAATGGCGATATTAAGGGAAATAGGTGAAAAGATGGAAAAAGCAAAAATCACAGGGCACGAATTATCCGAGATTATCCGAAGAACAAAATTTGCGGGTAGTCATTCTAACCGTGATGCGGATATGATGAAACATCTAAAAATGCCTGTGAAAAGTGTAGGCAAAAAGAGATCGAACAAAACATTACCCGCGAGGGATAAATAAAGCGAGTCCGGCGAAACGGACAGGGAGAAGAAAGCATGAAATTAGTTACTAAAGAATTATTAAAAAAATTACAGGCGCAAGACCCATATTTTGAGGGTGGATGCGGTCGCGAATTACCTGAAGATGAATTAAAGGTAGTTTGTAAATTCTTTACACCTGATGCCAGCTGGACATGGTACGCTTGCAGTGGTTCAGTTGATCCCGAAACTGGAAACATTCAATTTTTCGGTTTTGTTGATGGTCAATTTCCTGAACTCGGTTATTTCTGGTTATCAGACCTTGAAAGCGTTAGAGGCGGTTTAGGGCTTCCGGTTGAGCGCGATTTATACTGGAAAGAAATCACCCTTAAAGAACTGATGGAAAAGTTTAATTAATCCTGACGGGCGCGGGGTAACCCGCGTTAAAGGACAGCTCCGTCCGAAGTCGTGACACTGAAAGGACAAAATGACTGAAAACGACGAAATATCCGCTTTGGAATATGAACCTGAGTTCATATGGGATATTGACCCGCTTGCGATTATTATTGAAGGCGAAATATTTACGATGCTGGAGCTGGAGGAACACCTTACATGGGAACGGCGGGAATACAATAAGGTCAAAAAGCTATGCGGGAATAAATCGCATGTCGAATGGTTAAGAGCTGTTGCGGAAGATACGGAAGAGACTTTACAAGATTATCGACGTGAAGCATTAAGGGAACGATTATTTTTAGCAAGGGAATCACGGTCTAAACGATGTGACCGGAAACGGCGAGGTTATGCGAAATGACAAAACCAAAACAGATGACTATGTTTACCGATGATCCCGCTTTTGAGCAAGCCTTGACCGACTATGAAACGGAGCTTGAGATTGAACAGCTGGAATTGGGAATATTCGGGGTCGAATCTGGACAACTAATTTATGAGTACAATGGGAAAACGCATCGGATTAAACGTGTTGACTGGAGTACACAAATTGAGCAACTAACCATGATATTGGGAACAGCATTAAAAGAGAAAGTCCCATTTAGGGCATGGCGTGATTATGAGCCGACAGTTATCATAGCTGCCGTATGGCAGGAGACAAGCGGCAAGTGGTATTCTTATATTGAACAGAATCTAATTCAAGAGGGGGTGAAATAATGACAGCGATAAACCTAATTACTAAAAAGGCTTATTCCGACATTGAGAAAATAGCTAACAAAATGCCTGATGATATAAAACAAAAAATATCATCTGAATTATCTCAAATCGCACAAAAAGCCGCTTATATGTCTGAATATCTCGATATGAGAAACGGACATGGTTGCGGAGATCAAGGGCATAAGGCATCGGCTAAATCAGCGTACTCGGTATTTCTCAAAGTTAGAAAAGCACTCGGATTTTATCAGCATCCGAATATTAATATTTAAAATTACCGCGCAAGCGGAATAACGCGACAGCGTAAAGAGGTAAAGAGACATGAAAATGTACATCCAGCATTTAAGAGCCGATAACGATAGCAATGGCAATCCACAGCGATTGTATCTCGTTTATCGTAAGGATGGCACGATAAAAAATGTTATCGATGAGGGATATTCGGGGCGTCCCCAAATCGATGCATTTGAATTAATGATGATCAACATCACATCAAAAGAATATCACGACATCAAAAAGCAGTTCAAGCCGATATTGATCCAGCAATCATAACAACAAATCGCGCGGTTCAGCGTCAAATAGAGGCGGCGCGATAGCCGAAAGGCAAGGAGCGTGAAACAATGACTAAAATTCACGAAAACGAAGAATCTTTAAATCCTATTCTTGTCAGGTGTCCTAATTGCTTTTTCGTGTTCATGCCAAAACCAAATTTACTGGACAGTTCTGACAATCCTGAAAAGATTACCTGTCCAAATTGTGAGAACTGGTTTGATATTGAGCATGACCATATTCCTGATGAATGGCAATCATGGAGAAATCCAATTAAATTATCGAAATCTAATCGAAATTCAGTCGAATTTTTATCGAAAGCCGAAGGAGACACGAGCGATGAAACACATAGTTAAACTCAAATCCGATACGGATAGTTTGAACTGTCCATTTGAACATCCTGAGAAGTACAAATGCAGGATCAAACCGCGATTGGTTTGTCCTGAATATGGGGATGGATGGGATTATTGTCCCAATAAATGTCCTTTGCGAAAACAGGATATTATTATCACATTGGAGGTCAAAGCCGATGATTGAAATTAAAAAACATGAAATACCCTGTCTCTGGTGTTCAGGATGCGGAGAACAAGATTGTCATTATACCCTCATTTTTCAAAATGAGAGCAAATTTCATTCTGAAACAATAAAACTTTGCCTCCCCTGCCTGACCGAGCTATCGAACCAGCTCAACCGATTCATGGCGGAGCTCAATAAGGCTGACAAGCTGCCGGAGGATGCAGACGACTATTGCGAGACCTGCCAACGATTAGGGGATGGAGGTTGTCAAGGCGGATATAATATGCCTTGTGATTCATACAGTTATTGCGGCACAGGCGCAAACTATGAGGCGGTGCAGGAATGAAAAAGATTGAAGCTTACCAATGTGGTTTTTGCGAAAGAAAATCATTTAATGAGGATAGCATTACACGCCATGAACCAACATGCGTTTATAATCCAGCAACTAAGCGATGCCAAACATGTATCTATGTCAATCCTGAGAAATATAATACCGATGACGGATCGCCAGCAGTTCACGCAAATCGCAAATGTAAATCACTAATAAAGCAGAAATTCAATTACTCGTATTATAATTCAAATGAATATTGCTCTAAGTATGAGCCAAAGGCGGTAAAAGCCAATGATTGACAACGACAAACAGGCAAATTACATCGCCAAGCGCGCCTATGACATGGCGAAAGCCATAGAAGGCATCGAGGGCGTTAAACTCGATATGTACGATCCCCGCCGTCCCAAGTTGGTACTACTGACCTGGATTCCCCAATGGCAACGTCACAAACGTGACGATTATCAAATACTTAAATCCGATCTGATAATCGAGTTCGAGCAGTTCAACGTGAGGGTTATTTTCAAGCAAGTTGAACCGAAAAGCATCAAGAGACCCTATTACTGGGTGAAATACCCCAGAATCAAAGACACGAGACAAGAGGTGCAAAATGTCGAACCGTGATACACAAAAACCATTATGTTGTGAAGATTGCACACAAGCCTATATATGTCTTGATGGAGCTCTCACTTGCGGAAAGGGATATTTACCAGACTGGGGAACTGGTGAATGTAATCACTATGTACCTCAAAAGAAAAAGCTGAGCATCTGGTATTATATCGGAGCTCTTGCTGTCGGGATTGTCGCGGTCGCTATTGTAGCTGCGTGGTGGATAGTCTATCTCGTGGGGATGGGAGATTGAGCATGAAAGCGTATGAGCTTACTGAAAAAGAGGTTGACGATATAATCTCAACTATCGTCATTGCCAAAAGTAATCTGCGAAAGCTTTTGTGCAATTTGACAGCTTTGCAGGAATTTTTTCTTTCAGTTATATCACCAGTGGAGGATGATAATGGGAACGACAACGACAATGGATAGCATTAACAGCAATGGTCTGTACTGCCCTGAGCTTATCGTGGCGTTCAACCTGCGTGACCCTGAGTCATGCCTGCTGCCACAGGATATGGTGGTAGTGTTCGAGGATGAAAAGGCACTGAGGAAAGCTGAGAAAATAATCAAAGAAACCACTTGACAAAGTAGCACGTCCCATGTATATTGAAGGCGTGCT
>Ga0299912_10001279_pt1 | contig 20380 bp, 17 predicted proteins | sample RVTome_2_FD_207667 | JGI IMG/M metagenome (GOLD analysis project Ga0299912, IMG submission 207667) | Soil microbial communities from uranium-contaminated site in the Upper Colorado River Basin, Wyoming, United States - RVT95D214 (version 2) ... | reverse complement strand
TGGATTTAAACCGCACAGGGATAAATTCCCTGTGCTACGAAGTAGATTGTTCTCGTAGGTGTGGGAATTTATCCCACACCTCCACACAAAATAGGGGTTTTAGTTAGAGCGGGAATTGTCGTTAAGACCCGTGCCGGGGAATTCCCGCTCACGAGTGGTTCGGGTCACTGGGATTCCCCGTAGGGGAAAAATCCAATTCCCGAACCAGCGAGAAAAAGTGATATTTTTTGTAGGGGTCGCATTTATTGAAAATCCCGCCTTGGCGGTGATGCGACCCGCTAGGGCTACAATTCTTATTGGCAAGATGGTGAAGGTCCACCTTTATAAAGATAATTAATCAGATAAACCACATCACCAATATCAACTACACCATTACAAGTAACATCTCCAGCCATAAGCGGGATTGGAGCAGAGCCATTTTTATATAGGTAGTTTATTAAATAGACTACATCCCCGACATCTATTACTCCATCTCCATTGCAGTCTCCTAACAGATAAAAAAGGACATCATCAACCGCAAATTCTGCTAAATCAGAAGTTGCATACCCATGAAGTTGAAAATGAATCACAGCATAGCCACTTTCGGGAAAAGTTATAGTTGAGCTTACGAATTGCCACGATTCCGAAGGAGGGGGATAAGGGAACGCTCCGTACCAGTTACCATTAACGACAATTCCTGGGTCAACAATCGTCAGGTTGGGATCCCAGGTATCATGTGTATCCTTTTCGCGAATCCAGAACGAAAAATGATAGGGAACACCAGCCTCAACATATATTTGATAGCCAGAGCTCTTAATGGAGGCATCGTAATAACTGCTTCCTCCAGGAAAGCTGAATTTCGCACACTGCGAACCAGAATGTGGATTATCTGATGAAGAACTCCACCCTGAAGGATATTGGAATGGATCCCAGTAATTCAGCCCATCTTCAAAACCGGGATTCTGTACGAGATTCGAAGAATTCTCGAGGACATCTGCAGACTGAGAAATGGTTAAAGGAGCAAGTGATAAGACTAAAAAAGTGAAGATAAAAAGAAAAGATAGTGTTCTACCCCCCTCACTCGACTTTTTATAAAGTAATGACTTAATTATACTTTTGGAAAACATCAAGCTTCCTTTGCTATAAGGTTTAAAAATCGTTCCCCCTCGTGCGAAAAGAGATACGGAAATCGAGAGGATATATACTACTCGCTTGGAATGGAAAAATCAAAAAAACAAAATAGGTTTTTTAGAAAAACGGTTTTAACATAACACCCCCTTTAAGTTGTGAGGCTATTTTGAAGGAATTGAAAAAACCAAACCCACTTGCCCCTCAACAAGTCTGGATAAACCAAAAATAACCAGCAACTTTATTTTGTCAAGAACTGTTTTTGAGGTTTTTATGTCATTCCTATCCTCTACGGGGATAAACTGCAGCAGGAATCCAAGAGATACAAACCTTCTGGATTTCGCATCAAGCGCGGAATGACACAAGATAACTGACTTACATTCTTTCCCCGCCTTTTGGCGGAGTCAGAATGACATGAACGGCATTTTCATAGTCTGTAGAGACGCAAAATTTTGCGTCTCTACTAGCGGGAATTTATCCCACACCTCTACACAAAATAGTAAGCCCACTTTGCCCTCAAAGTGGGCTCGTTATTCCCACCTTGGGGGCAAGGTGGGAATACGCCATTGAACCTATCTTGGCATACGGAATTGCGCTCAAACTTAAATCCGATTTTATCCCTTTGGAAAGATAGAAATCCCCGCAAACCGCAACCATAGCCGCATTGTCCGTGCAAAGCTCGGGCGAGGGATAACATAAATCAAATTTCAAATCTTTAGCTTTAATCTCCAATTTTTCTCTTAAGCGGCTGTTTCTGGCAACCCCGCCTGCCAAAACCAACTTATCGGTGCCAGCCAGATTAAGAGCTCTTATGCTCTTATCTATCAACACATCCACCACCGCTTCCTGGAAGCTGGCTGCGATGTTTTTCTTGTTTCTGACTAGCTTGGTCTTCGACAACTTGGAAACGTAAATCGCCACAGCAGTCTTCAGTCCGCTAAAACTGAAATCCAAGCTTTCCTTTCCCAGATAAGCCCGTGGAAATTTGACAAAATCTTTATTTCCTTTTTTAGCCATTTTATCTACTAACGGTCCCCCCGGATATCCGATATCCAGGAGCTTAGCCACTTTATCGAATGCCTCTCCGGCAGCATCATCTCTGGTTTGTCCCATAATCTGATAATCACCTTTATCTTTGACATAGACTAAGATGGAGTGCCCTCCCGATATCACCAGACACACAAAAGGAGGTTTGAGTCCGGGATGCTCTAGGAAATTGGCGAAAATATGGGCTTCGATATGGTTTACCCCGACAAAGGGAATCCTTAGCGCATAAGCCACTGCCTTTGAACAAGACAGTCCAATCAAGAGACACCCGACCAAACCCGGACCATAAGTTACTGCAATACCTTCGACCTTTTTCAAAGGAGTTCCGGCCTGGCTTAAAGCTTCCTCTAGCACCGGCAAAATGGTCTTCAAGTGTTGGCGTGAAGCTATTTCCGGAACCACTCCTCCGAATTTGCTGTGGATCAACTGGGAATAGACGATGTTGGAAAGTATTTTTCCACTTTTCACTACTGAAGCTGAGGTCTCGTCGCAAGAGGTCTCAATACCTAAAATCAGCATAATCCTCCAAACAAAAAGCGAGGAAACGGACACCTCGCCCGAAAGCAAGAAAAATCAGAATCTATTCTATGGTAAATTCTATACTGTCCGGCTGCACTTTTACTAATTCCACGCCCTGCGGCAATTCAACTTGCACAGCCGATTTCCCTCTTCGTTGTCTGGTTGATCGTCCCAAATTCAAACTGACCTTTATCTTATCTAAATCAAGTTTCTCTACCTGTTGAGAGACACCTTGAATAATCACACTCACGCTCTCTGCCTGGACTTTAACTTTCCTTCTGACGGGGACATTCTGTAAATCTATCTTAACCTGTGAAAACTCCTTTGTTACTAACTTCTCCACCCCAACTGTATACTCCACCTTGCTGGGTAACAGCTTCAAGTTGAAACCTTCTGGAATAATCAATGGAATAGAGCCAGAAGCAGACGTACTTAGACTGCCCAAAACCTTCCTTTCAGTATCAACCCAACCTATTTTTCTAACTAACGTTCTCGGTCCTGAAATCGAAACCTTTTCCGGCTTGAGCTTAAGCGAATCAAGTTGAACATATCCACTCTGAGGTATCAGCTCTATCTGCGACCTGACCGGGATTTCCTTTTCTAAGGAATAGTCCAGTTGGATCTTGATCCATTTTGGAGAATCCACTTCAGCTACCTCCAAACTTAAATCTTTGGGCAAAGTTACTACCTCTGGCCGGATGGTGTAGCTGATTTCATTGGCCCTGAATTTACTTACATCCAGAGTTATGCCTTCTTTATCAGAGAGGAAATACTTAATCAGTTGCTTTCCCTTGCCCCTGACTTTCACTTTCACTTTTGAGGGAATCTCGCTTGCTAGTATCAAATCCGAGGGAATTCCCGAAAGGACCAAGGGCAATTCGAAATCATAAACAAAGATTCTGTCCGTAGTAGCGTGAAACCACAACAGCATAGCCAAAAACAGAGCGGCAATCTTCAAACCGATATTGCTAAATATCTTTCCCATCAAAAAAGCTTTCCTTTTTAAGAGTAATTTTAAGAGTAAGATGGACGAAGCGCCAAAGGTGTAGTCAAGCCGAAACGACTATTTTGTGGAATAGCCAATCGTCTTACCGTAGCTGACTTCTCCATTGTCAATGCGAATGGAGAAACCACATTCCGGATTGGTGCAAACCCAAGCCTTATAGCGAATAGCTGCGCCTTCCCTGCCGTAATCGGACAGAGGCAGAAGCACACCGGTGTGGCACTTTTGGCACTCAGGAAAATTTTGCTCCATATTCCCCTCCTCCCTCACGAGAATTTCGCGCTCCGCCCACCCCTTTTAGGTATTTCCTAAATTAAACCAAACCCGGTCAACAGTCAACAGAAAACTTCTCACTTCTTGGAAAAGAGAACGACCATCTTGTTTTTCAAATCCTTCCTTTCTTCAAAACTGAAAACTATATCGCTCCTGTTGTCGTTATTTAAATCAATTACCTTACTTTCTCCAGCCGGAATCTCCAGTCCCATCTCGTATTGTGGTTTATCCGTAAAGAAAATACCTTCTCTTCCCAAGAAAAATCTTAATATATTATCCCCGGCCACATAGAAGAAATCATTTAGACCATCCCCATTGAAGTCCCCGGTGAAATCGAGATCGGTATTATTTGAGTTATCGTTATCAAATGATACTTTCATGCTTAATTTCATCTTGCAATTTGGCTCTTTGGGGTAGATGTCGTTTTTTTCTAAACTGGAAATATAAAGACCAAACTTCAAACTTTTAGTCAACAAAACCTTTATCATAGAACTTATATTGAATCCAAAGCTGGATGCAATCATCTCTTTTTTACCATCTTTATTTAAATCGTGAAATGAAACTTCGGATGCCTCTTTTTCGGAAGAGATAACCTGATGCGGTAATTCTAAGCTGAACCCTTCCGCGCCTTTGCCAAGATATATGCTCATCTTGCCCTTCATCCCCTTCTCCATATTTCCCCCCGACTCATTTATTACCAAATCGATTGCCCCGTCTCCGTTTATATCATCCAATTTAATATCCTGTTGTTCCTCCTCTTTATCTTTCGCTTTCAAAGCAAGCACTTTATCTGCTTGCTCTCCGAACGAGCCGTCTTGTTTTGAGAGAAAAATATATATCCTGTTTTCCTGCATCACCACAATATCTGTTTTGTCGTCTTTATTGTAATCGGCTAAGGCCAAGCCGGGCATATCGTAAGACAGGTGGATTGAGCCCCGGCTCTGCTCAAGCTGTCCGGAACCCGCTGATATGGAAATAATCGGCTTTAATTTTAGCTTTCCCTTAGAAACAAATTCCCCCTGCCCGCTTCTTGTCCAGATTTCATATCCTTTTCTTTGAGGAATTATGATTGTCTGGCCTTTGTTTTCCGTATCAATACAGAAATTCCATTTTAGAACATCCTCTTCCGGAGCCGGCAGGAAACTTCCCGCGGAAAAAAACAGCGAGGGCTTTTCATCAAAAATCCCACCATTTATCCAGTAGAAATAAACTCCGTCCTCTGATAGAAAAAGCAGCTCTTTTTTGCCATCTTCGTTTATGTCCGACAACTCAACTGCCGAAGCTTTTTTGTCGAGATTAAAAGTTTGATTGGGAATGGTGTCGAAGCCCGAACTTTTCTGCTGTTTGAAAAAACCGACCATTCTTTTGGAGTTATCCTCTTTGCCTTCAAGGTAGAAAACGATTATATCAATCAAACTATCCCCATCTACATCTTCATATATTTTTCTAATAATGTCTCCCTTGACCTTTAGATTTTGTCTTTTGAAATTTAAACTTTGCGCGGACCCCGGCTGCGCCAGACCGAGACAACAAAATACAACTAACCATACAAGACAAAATGCCGTTTTCCTTAACATCTTCTTTCTCCTCTAAAAGTGGGCATATCCCCTGAAGGGCAAGTATTTTGATTTACCGAAAGCATCTATCAATCTGATTTTTTTGCTTTTTCCAACTACTCTGCCGATAATTCTTATTTTGATTTTCTTGCTCAGCTTACGGAATCGGTCAATTTTTGTTGCTTTAAAGGTGAATAATAGCTCGTATTCCTCTCCTGAATAAAGGGCATAATCCAATCCCTTCTTGCCGCTGTTTTTAGCTGATTTTAAAGCGGGCTTGCTTATTGGAATATCATCTTCGTAGATATTTGCACCCAGATTTTTCTCTGCAATAATATGATGCAGTTCTGAGACCAACCCGTCGCTTATATCTATCATCGCAGTCGGTTTTAAATGCTGAACTATAAGTCTCGATTCTTCCAGACATGGAAGCGGGTAGAGGAATTTTTTGGTTATGGACAAAACGGGTTTCTTGTTTTTCTTCAGGTATTCCAGACCGACCAAGGAGCTGCCCAAGTCGCCGGTTACTGCAATCAAATCATCTACTTTTGCTCCGCATCTTTTTGTCAGGTTTTCTTCTCTTACCTGGCCTAAAACGGAAATCGAGACAAAAAGATGCTTAGGGGAAGATACGATATCTCCACCTACTATAGGACATCCAAACTTTTTTGCAGCTTTTGAAATTCCGGAATAGATGGATAAAATCTGTTCTACTTTAAACTTGCTGCTTATTCCCAGAGTCACAACTGCTGCACGCGGACTTCCTCCCATAGCCGCAATATCGCTTAAATTTGCTACCATCCCCTTCCATCCAATTGCATCCAGGGGAAAATAACTTAGATTGAAATGCACCTTCTCCACCAAGGCATCAGTGGTCAGAAGTTGCAACCCGTCCTTGCCTGATCTCAATGCCGCAGCATCATCCCCTATGCCCAAAATAATTCCTTTTCCTTCGGAGAAAGTCCCTCTTTTTATCAAATCTATCAGCCCGAATTCACCAATCTGTCCGAGTTTCATATCTATTTTAAAAGAAGAGGGTTATTCCAGTAAAATAAAGTTGCGCCTCGGGGAGTGCCAAACCAGATGTGATCTCCGTCTAAAGTTATGGCTTGAATATCATTGTCTATTAAACCATCAAAGGTAGTGAAATTCGCCCAGACCTTGCTTTGTCTGTCCATTTTCCAAATCCCGTTTTCTGTGCCCGCCCAGAGATTGGTCTTATCAACTGCGAGCTTCAGAGGTCGACTTCCGGGATAATTTCCCGAAAGCTGATAAACCTCCCTCTCGCCCGTGTTTGGGTCATAACCCAGTATTCCTCTATCCGTAGCGAACCAGATTTTCTTTCCGTCGGTTTCTATATCATTTATGTTGCTTGATACAATTCCGTCCGGAGTTGACAAAACGCCTCTGGTACTGTCTGTAAGGGAAATCCGATAAATCCCAAATTTGGTTCCTATCCAAAGATTATTCTGAGCCACTTTGAGGCAATTGACGTATTCCGAATTGACGTTGTCATCTTCAAGTTGAGCAATGGAGTCTTTGACTGCCCTGTAGTAGTACAGTCCCGCAGATGTTCCAATGAAGAGAATATTCCCTCTTTTGCCATCTGGATTCTGGTAATACTCTAAAGCATTTATTTGATTGCTGCCTAACCCTCTGGAGCGGGTATAGAATTTCCAGCTGTCCTCTTTTTTGCTGTAAGAAGCCAATCCCCGCAAGGTTCCAAACCAGACGAATTCCTTGCCTGATTTTATAGAGTTTACGCTGGCGCTTCTTAAGGCAGTTTCATACCCTTCGATGAAATACTCCCACTTTTCCTTGGTTCTGTCATATCTGGTTATTCCCTCCGGGTACTGGAAAATATCATTTCCTCCAAACCAGATGATTTGACCGTCAACGCAAATATCTTTCACGTCGTTCTGATATAAACCAAACCGATATAATTCCAAATTCCAACTTCTTAAAGAGCCAAATGCCACACCTAAACCCCAAGTTGCCAGCCATACATGATCTCCCCAATCATCTGTGAGATAGTCGGTTATATCGTATCTGGCAAGTCTTTGGTCAAAGATAGATCCTTGGGGATTAAAATCGTATCCGAATTCCATGAAGAAATTAGGTAACTTCAGACTATCTTTGTCGCTTTTCACCAATTCGTCTGGAAAGAGAGCCCTGCTTTGCCATCGTTTGAAGGTCAAATTGTATGAGGAAATTCCCAGAGGTGTGTCAACCCAGAGCTCGCCATTGTCCGAGTCGTAGGCTATCCTGCTTATTCTGTTATCCGGCAGTCCATCGCTTGTGGTAAAGGGTTTTCCCCACTGTTTATCGATTTTACCGTAGTGTATTACTCCTCCACTTGTTCCAAAATAGACTGTATGGTCATCCATAGCAATCGAGGAAACATATCGCGTCATAGTATAGCTGGTCCAATCGCCTTCGCGATAAGTATAGGAAAAACTAACTTGACAAAAAACAAAGAGGGAAAGCAAAAGCGGAAAAAGGAGTTTTCTCATTTATTTTGTAGGGATTGTAAGACAACTCCGGCTAGGACGGCTGAGCCGATTTTCAAAGCGTTTTCGTCTATTTTGAATTTGGGATGATGCCAAGGATAGATTGCTCCGATTTTCTCATTTCTTATACCCAACCTCATCATTGTGCCGGGGGCTCTCTCCAGGAATCGGGCAAAATCCTCACCGCCCATTACCGGTTTTTCTATTTCATATATACTGGACTGGTTATAAAGATTTCTTATCACATTTCTGGCAACATCCGTTGATTTGCAGTCATTGATTAAGACCGGATAACCCTTTTGATATTCAAATTTGAAATCTGCCCTGCAGCTTTTTGCAATGCCGGAAACGATTTGTTTTATCAAAGCGGGCAACATCTCGGCAACTTTTTTCTCCAAACTTCTGGCTGTCCCTTTTAGAATTACCTTATCGCAGATTATGTTCCTTGCCTGCCCGCCCTGTATGATTCCGATGCTTACCACTGCGGATTTGAGCGGGTCAATTTTTCTGCTTACTATGGTTTGTAGAGCATTGATGACTTGGCTGGCAACTGCTATGGCATCGATTCCATCCTGCGGCCTTGCCCCGTGCCCGCCTTTGCCGATTATGGTTATGTCGAAATCATCTGCAAAAGCCATCATTATTCCGTTTTTGGTTCCGACCTTTCCAAAAGGGATATTTGAATCACAGTGCAGGGCAAAAATTGAATCAACTTTTGGACTTGTAAGCACTCCCTGTTTTATCATCTGGATTGCTCCGCCCGGAGAAACTTCTTCGCTGGGTTGAAAAATGAATTTGACGTTTCCCTTCAGAGTACTCTTTAGTCTGCTTAAAATAATTGCCGCACCGATAACGCAACTTATATGCGCATCATGTCCACAAGCGTGCATTTTACCCTTGTTCTTCGAAGCGTAGGACAAATCGGTTTGTTCCCAAATCGGTAGGGCATCCATATCCGCGCGCAAAGCAACGGTTTTGCCTTTCCTGTCTGCCTTTAAAAGCCCAACTACTCCGGTTTTGGCAATTCCTGTTTTTACTTTTAAACCGATTTTGTTCAACTCTTGGGCGATCGTCTGTGAGGTCTTGAATTCTTCAAATGCGGTCTCCGGATATTGATGGAATTTCCTGCGGAGTTTGACTAAGTATGGAAAGATCTGTTCGGAGATCGTTTTGATCTGAAGGAAATCTTGGTTATTCATTTTGGAAAGTACCTTTGCAGGCGACATTCGCGAATGTCGCCTGCATATTTTATTTCTCTTTTAAATGTTCTCTGTAGTTGCTCCATTTATCCCGCCTTCGGCGGGACTTATGGAGCGTTTTTTGGAAAACGCCCAATGAACGGTACATCCCGCCAAAGGTATAAACCGTGTGGTCCATACCAAAGACGTTGGATTGGGTAGCTACATTAAGACAGAGTAAGAATAGACCAAATATCTATACATCTGTAGGTCGGGCTGTCGAAGACTGCCCGACAAAACTCTATTATCCTTTCTTTTTATTTATACATTCGATTTCTTCCGAGTAGGCAAATATGTTAATTAAAGATTTCGGGTAGCTCTCTCCCGCCTCTGGCGGGGGCTCGCAACCCGACCTACAAATCTACTTCAAAACTCTTTCCACTAATTCGTGGATGAAAAACTTGGCTAAAGGAGGCGGAGTGTGTTTATCTCCTTCTTTGTCTTTATAGTAATTGTTTAGTTGTTTTTCCATTTCCATAAGTTTACCCCAATAATCTTTTAAATGTATACTTTTCCCAAAAGCTACTTCGAAGAATTCATTCATTAGGTAAAATTGTGTTTTAGGCTTTTCGCCATGACTGCATCTTTTTAAATAATCTTCAATTCGGTTAATGGTTCTCATATCGCCGTAATGATACACCCTTATGACTTTCACAATTTTATCATTCATCTTATATCTGAAAGAATAAAAATCGTAATCTTGCGGCTCTAAAAATCTTGTATACTTGTTTTTCATTCCAACCCATATTCCATCGAAAGGTAGACCGCCCATACAGATTATTATGTCAGGATTGAGAATCTCTATTTCTTCCAAGGTGAATTCAGTACAATTCTTAACCATCTGGTCAGTTGGATTACCCCTGGTTTGATGAGAAGAGCACTTTACAAAATTAGAGAAAGAGATAAAATCTCTTATCCTATCAGCTCCAATTTCTTGCTTCTTCAAAGATTTAAAAATAATTTGGCAAATTCTCTCCATATTTTCTAACGGGCCATACCATAGCTGAGGATTACTTAGACAGTTTCGAGCAATATCAAAGGAATAAGGTTCCTCTTTTGAAAGATTTTGATTCATCGCTAAAGCAAATATTTTTGGGTCTGCCTCTCCATATTTTGGTCCAATATAAGTGAAAGGCGGAGGGAAAAACCTTCCGTCTTTTACCTTAGCTCTATTAGGACCACAGATTTCTTCGCTTTCAGATTCAAAGCACTTTCTCCTTTCGAATAAAGCGATTATTCTCTTATCGGATTCTGAATTACTCATTTTGACCCCCTGCAATACACGTAGACAATCTCTTTTCATGTCGGGTAGCTCCCACGTGGGTCGCAACCCGACCTACAAATTACCTCATAATAGTTATTCGAAATTCAATTCTTTCAAATCCTCAATTTCCTTGTGTCCCCATCCAATCCCATACTCTCCTTTTTCCACCCATTCTAAATAACTTGAATGATTCCAAGCTTCCGGTTTTGCCACGTAACCATGTTTCACGGGATTATAATGAATATAATCTAAATGCATTTTGAAATCCTTATTGTTCCGAATTACGTGATCCCAAAACCTATCTTGCCAGAAATTAAAATTCGCTGAAATCCTCTTTCTTTTCTTGAAATTATCCGTGAACCGTTTTTTAAAAGAGAGCATAACTTGAGAAAAAGTACAATTGATCGGTTTCATCAGCAGATGAAAATGATCCGGAAGGATAACCAAAGCGGGTAATTCAAATGAATATTTTTCGCCTGTTTTCTCAAGCATCATTTGGAAAAGCTCTATATCTTCTTTATTGGTAAAATAGGGAATGCGATTCTCGGTTACCCCAACGATAAATACGCTCGCATCTGGAATATAATAACGTCTATAATTCATTTTCTCGTAGGTCGGGCTGCCCGACAATCTCTTTTCGTGTCGGGTAGCTCGCCACATGGCTCGCAACCCGACCTACTATTTTATTCCATATCCAACATCCGTTATTCGTCATCCGTCATCGGTTTTTCAATTTTTAATTTATTTGTAATATCGCCTCTGGCACCTTGTTCATTATGTCAGAAGCGATCATCCCCATCTCTCCCTTTTCCACACAAGCCAAATCCCCTGCCAAGCCGTGAACATAAACTCCACAGATTGCCGAATTCAAAGTTGACAACCCTTGTGCCAAAAGACCAACTATTATTCCGGTCAAAACATCACCACTTCCTGCTGTTGCCATTCCGGCATTTCCGGTTGGATTTATGTAAAGCTGACCTTCGGGTTCGGCAATTATGCTCGGAGCTCCCTTGAAAACCAAGACGCAGTTATATTCTCTGGCAAACTCTCTGGCATATTTTATTCTGTCTTTGGCAATCTCTTCTATCGGGATTTTGTTTAAGCGCGAGAATTCTCCGATATGCGGAGTTAAAATCAAAGGGGCTTTGCGGTTTTTTAAGATAGATACATCTTTGGCAATGGAGTTTAATCCGTCCGCATCTATGACCATAGGAAATTCGATTTGTTGAACCAACCTTTTCACCAATTCAACTGTTTCAAAATGTTGTCCTATTCCCGGACCTAAAGCCAGACAGTTCCCCCATTTTAGAAGCTGTTTTATCTCGCCCAAACCCCTCAAAGCCAGAACCCCTTTTTTTGCAACATCCGGTAATGGTCGGGTCATGACTTCGGTTAATTTTATCTCAAAAATATGAATTAAGCTCTTGGGTATTCCCAGAATTGCCATTCCCGCGCCGGCTCTTAGAGATGATTCTGCTGACAGGCAAGCCGCGCCAATCATGCCAGTTGAGCCGGCAATCAAAACTGCCCTGCCGCAGTCTCCCTTGTAAGAATCAGGCGCTCTTTTTGGAAGAATATCTCTTACTTGGTCTTTGGTGATTAAGTTCAAATCGATTTTTTCTTTATTTACAACCAAATTTGGAATCCCGATGTCACAGACTATAACCTCTCCGCAATACTCTTTGCCCGGAAAGACAAACTGCCCTATTTTGGGAAGCCCCATAGTAACCGTCTTGGTTGCTTTGATACAGCTCTCGGAAACCTGACCCGTGGTGGAGTCAACTCCTGAAGGAATATCAACTGAAATTACCGGAATATTGGAGGAATTTATCAAATCGACCGCGACCTTGCCTAAACCGGAAATTTTTCCTTCAAATCCGGTTCCAAAAATAGCGTCAACAATTAAATCCGCTTCGATTTTTTTGGGTAGTTGTTCGGTTTTCAGAACCTCTTTTATGCGCAATTTGAGGTTTTTGACTTTATTTAAATTGGTTTTAGCGTCACCCTTAACTTCAGATATTTTTGAAAGGAGATGTAAATCCACTTTTGCTTTCCAGCCGCATAAGTACCTTCCGATTACAAATCCGTCTCCGCCATTGTTCCCCTTGCCGCAGAAAATGGCAACTTTTTTCCCTTTAGGATTTACCAGCATCTCTTTAGCAACTTCGGCTGTGGCTTTGCCCGCCTTCTCCATAAGTTCCAATCCGGGAATGCCAACGTTCTCAATTGTTTCTTTGTCGATCTCTCTCATCTGCTGGGTCGTGACCAATTTCATAAAAATATCTCTTATTTTATAGTTGCTTGTCTGACCAGCCGGGCAAAACATTCATAAAAAATATCTATAATTCAAATCTCCCCTTACCCCTCTTTGCAAAAGAGGGGAAGATAAAAACTCTTTCCATAAATCCCCCTTTGGCAAAGGGGGATGAAGGGGGATTTATTTACAAATCGTACTAAAATCAACGCTACACAAGTTCCCTATTCGATATTCAATATTATTTTTCTCTATAAAGATTAATCTCTTTTTTTAGCTTTTTCGCCTCTTCTCTTGCCTTCAATGCAAAATCTTCTCCGTTTGAAGCATAAAGAATCGAGCGGGAAGAATTGATTATTGCCAGGTTTCCGTATCTGTCCGTTCCGAATTTCACTGCCATTTTCAGATCTCCGCCCTGGGCTCCAATGCCCGGAATAAGTATGGGCAAATCCGCTGCTATTTCTCTTATTTTCTTAAGCTGCTCGGCAGCAGTTGCGCCGACCACCAAACCACAATTTTTATCTTTATTCCAAGAAATAACTTTCTTGGCAACCTTTATGTATAAAGATTCTCCCTGGCTTTCCAAAAACTGAAAATCCTCTGCGCCGACATTTGAAGTTAAACAGAGAATAAAAGCACACTTATCCTTATATTCCAAAAATGGCAAAACCGCATCCTGTCCCATATAGGGGCTTAAGGTTATGCCATCCGCTTTCAATTTCTCAAAGAAAGTTTGAGCATACATTTTGGCAGTATTGCCGATATCGCCCCTTTTGGCGTCAATGATTATTGGGATATTTTGGGGAATATATTTACAGGTTTTCTCCAAGCTTTCCCATCCTTTTGAACCATGCGCTTCGTAGAAAGCCATATTCGGCTTGTAAGCACAAACCAAATCGAATGTAACGTCTATTATCTTTTTATTGAATTCGAAAATCGGATCTTTCTTTTCAAGTAGGAGTTTTGGAATTTTATTTAAGTCGGTATCTAACCCCACGCACAAGAGGGAATCATTTTTTGAAGAGATTTTAAGAAGCTTCTCTACGAATTTCATTTGGGTCCTCCCTAATACCGTCTCTTATGCTCAGGGTTTATCGTTTTTTGGAGTGCATTCCGCCTATGGCGGGACACTGTATTCCTAGGATGCAGTCCAAAATCATGTCGTTTCTAACTTTCCTATCAGATTGTTGATCCTCTTTATCCTGTTTTCCTGACAATATCCTTCCATACCCTTAACTATCTTGATTGCGCTTTGCGGGTCAACGAAGTTCGCAGTTCCAATCTGGATCAAACTTGCGCCGGCCAAGATGAATTCCAGAGCGTCCTTATAGTTTGTTATTCCGCCTAGGCCCACAATCGGGATTTTTACTTTCTGCGCTACTTTATACACCATAGCCAAAGCCACCGGCTTTATGGCAGGTCCGGAAAGCCCGCCGGTGACGTTCGAAAGAATGGGCTTTCGTTTTTCCAAATCAATCGCCATTCCAACTAAGGTGTTAATCAAAGAAATCGCATCCGCGCCCGCGTCTTCGACTGCCAGCGCGATTTCGGTTATATCCCTGACATTCGGAGATAGCTTCACCATTATAGGAAATCTGCTTGCCTCTTTTACTTTTTCGACGCAATTGTAAGCCAATTTCCTGTCGCACCCGAATATCATCCCGCCTTGTCTTACATTGGGACAGGAGATATTCACCTCCAGCATATCGATGCCCTGCGCTCTATTTAGCTTTTCTACAACTTCTATGTATTCCTCAACACTGCTTCCCGCAATGTTGACTATGATTTTTGTATTAAACTGTTTCAGAAAAGGAAGCTTCTCTTTGATGAATCTATCCACCCCTACATTTTCCAAACCGATGCAGTTTAGCATTCCGGATGCGGTTTCGCAGGTTCGGACAGGCGGATGTCCTATTTTCGGATTTAAAGTTATGGATTTGGTGATAACCCCGCCTAACTTGCCCAAATCGAAGAATTTCGAGTATTCCTCTCCATATCCGAAGGTCCCGGAAGCGACTAAAAGCGGATTCTTAAAATTTATTTTTCCGATATTGACCGATAAATCAATTTTCATACAAGTAAACCTCTCGGGCATCGAAAATTGGCCCGTCTGAGCAGATTTTACTATATCCGAAATCCTTATTCTGTTTCGCTTTTACCACGCATCCGGCGCAGGCACCAACTCCGCAAGGCATATGAGCTTCAAGGGAAAGCTGACAGTCCAAACTCGCTCTTCTTGAGATGTCCGAAATAAATTTCATCATACCTGAAGGTCCACAAGCGTAAATCCTCACCTTGTCTCTTATTCCAACTTCTTTGACCAGCAGATCGGTTACCAAGCCCTTGTGTCCTAAACTCCCATCCTCGGTTGAAACCAGATGTTTGATGCCTAACAATTTAAGCTCTTTGAAATATAAGACTTCCTTTTTGTTCTTTGCTCCCTGAAAGAAAATAATATTACCTTTTTTTAAATTCTTTTTTTCTAAAATATGTTTCAAGAGAAACCAAAGCGGCGCCAAACCCATTCCGCCTGCAACCAGCAACACTTTTTGATTGCCGAGTGGAAAAGAAAAGCGATTTCCCAAAGGACCTATTAGGTCAAGTTGCTCGCCTGCTTTTTTCTCGGACAGAATTTTTGTCCCCGACCCAACCACTTTAAAAAGCAGTTCAAATTCTCCTTTACGGGGATTTGTTTTATGCAGGCTGAATGCCCGCCTTAGAAGAGGAAATTCTGTTTGACTAACTCTGATATGAACGAAATTTCCGGGCTTACCCTGCCTGGCGATAAACGGGGAAAACAAAGTGAGTTTGAATATGTCTTGGGCTACTTTTTCTTTCCTAACAATCTTAGCCATAATTTGTTTTGTTGTATGCATATTTCCTAAACCAAATCAGGTTATTGTTGATCTACATCATACGGTTTGACATCCACCCGATAAAGAAAGTACCTACTTTGACTACCTACCTGAAAACTGTCCGGGCTGAAAAGGGTACTCAAAGCCGCTTTTCGGGCTGCTTCATCTATGTTGTAGTTACTCAGAGAGCCGAGCACATCTGCCTCAACTACCCTGCCTGAACGAGGGTCGATTTTTACCTTTAAGACAACCTTTCCTTGGATACCAGTATCTCTCTCTGTTTCAGGATAAGTAAAGCCACCCCTATGAATCGGAGCGGGCGCCAGCGGAATACTGTAAAGCGAAGTGTCCGGGGCTAGTTTACCTGTATCCACCAAAGCAACCTGAGTGGTTTCTTTAGGTGATGGCGCAACCTGATTTGGTTTCCGTTTAGTTGTCAGTCCCAGTTTTATTCTGGCTTGGGATGCGTATTCCGTCTCTGGGAATTTATCTATGACATCCCGATAAGCTGAAGCTGATGAAGAATCAGACGAATCCTCGGCTGAAATGAAGTTCTCTTTCGCCCAAGCAATGGCGTAGCTGGCTTTGGAGGCATAATCGCTATGGGGATAATCCTGGACTATTTTCTTGTACAAAGCCACAGCCGAATCAACTTTACCCTCAACCAACAACATCCTTTCTGCCTTCAGGTACTCCTCCTCTGCGCAAATCTCTCCTCTTAAAGACGGCTGCCCCAGAAAGCTACAGGCCGGTTTGGCATAATCGGACTTGGGATATTCGGTTAGTATTCTTTGATAGATCCTGCTTGCGGCCAGAGAATCTTCCTTTACGTTCTGTAAGACCCAAGCTGTTGCGTATAGGGATTTAGGAGCATATTCGCTTTGCGGGTGGTTTTCGACCAAAGCCAGGTATTCAGCCAAAGCCGAATCCGGCTGATTGATCTGAGCAAGATACAGCTCTGCCAAGAGAAACATTGTTTTGGCAGGATCCTCTGTCTCCTCAACTGACAGCTGTTTCTTGTATTCATCTATCTTGGCTAAGTTGGCGCTTTTCTCCAAGGATTTCCTAGCATAGTCAGAATTGGCTTTTTCATCTTTGCTTTTGTCAAACATTTGCTTGGCTTCTTTCAGGTTATTCATATTCTCTTCATAGATTATGCCTAAGTGGTAATAAGCTGCAGCCGCCTCTTCGGTTTTGGGATAGGATACAGTCACCTCTTCATACTCTTTTATGGCTTGCTCATTCTTACCCAACAGGTGCCATCCTTCAGCCATCGTAAGTCTGACTAAGGAAAGTTTTTCATAAAACCTTTCGTCTTTAGCCAACTTGTTCAGCACTTCTATGCCCGAACTCACCTTATCCATAAGGTAGTAGCATCTACCAATTTCAAAAATAGAATTGAAAAGAAGCTCCTTGGGGGGTCTGAAATCCTTGACTCTGCCGAAGGCCTCCTGGGCTTGGACATAATCCTTCTTCTCCAAGAAACTTCCCCCGATTTTGTATTGAGCCTCTGCCAGGAATTTACTCTTATCATACTTTTTCATCAGGATCTGGAGGCTTTCTATCGCATCATCATACCTTTTCTGCTGAAAATATATTTGTCCCAAGGTAAAGTAGATTTCCTCTCTCCACTCTTTGCTTTTGGGATCAGATAGAATCGACTTAAGCGAACTTACTGCATCACCGTACCTTTCCAGACGGTACTGGCACATGGCTCCATAGAGTCTGGCTTGATGGAGGAATTTGCTTTTAGGGAAAGCGGATGCTAACTCTGCAAATTTTCTCTCCGCCTTGGCATATTCTCCTTGATAATAGAAGGACATCCCGATGATCATCAAGGCATCGTCCACCCACTTGCTTTTGGGATAAAAGGTCAAGACCTTCGATGCCTTGTTTATGGCGCTGTCGTAATTTTGTTTCTCTTCGGAAGAGGCTATCTGCCGACCCGCTTTCTTTTGTGACTTTTCCGCCTGATTGAAGCTTTTCCGGGCATGATAAAAAGTATTGTAATACACGCAGGAAAAGCAAAACATTAGAACCACAATCAGAAGCAAGTCAGCTAGTCGCTTAATTCTCATTTTAAGCTTGTTTCTCCTTTAGGTATTCCACGAACCTAGGCAAGATCTCTCCTGCCTTTCCCAGAATGATTTCATCTATGGAATTGGACAGTTCGGTGCGCGACATATTTATCTCTACAACATAAGCCCCATTCCTCTTTGCAACCTGTGGCAAGAGGGCAGCTGGATAAACAACCGCCGAAGTGCCGATCGAGAAGAAAAGCCGGCAATCAGATGAACGTTTGAAAGCCATGTTCAGGGCATCTGCAGGCAATGCCTCACCAAACCATACCACATCCGGACGAATGCTTCCCCCACAAGGGCACTTAGGGAGAGTGCTTGGCTTGGCTTGAGTCAAATCGTCGCATCTTCTGCCGCAATCCATACATTTGTTTCTAGTGATATTACCATGCAGTTCTACAACACCGTTCGAGCCTGCCTTCTGGTGTAGACCATCAACATTCTGGGTAATCAAGGTAAGACTTTCAAAGAATTCGCCAAATTCAACCAAGGCATAATGAGCCGGATTCGGCTCTGTTCTCTCAATCATGTTTCTGCGAAATTGGTACCATTCCCAAACCAGCTGGGGGTTAGACATAAAGGCCTCAAGCGTAGCCAACTTTTCGGGCTTGAATTTCTTCCACAACCCTCCCCTCCCACGAAAAGTAGGCAACCCGCTTTCAGATGAGACTCCTGCCCCAGTTAAGACCACTACATCCGTTCCGGATTTGAGTTTTTCTTTTAGGCTCCGGGATATCTTAAATTGCCTTTCCATCTTGGCTATTATACAAACTTACTGCCGTCTAATCAAGGTTTTTCTATAGGATAAAAACGCTTGTGTTTTGTTTCTAAGGATTTTATCTTGACTGTATCGGAAGGTGTAAAGTGAAAAACGCTGTTATTCTTTTAGCTTCGTTTGCTCTGGTTTTATTCCTGTATAGTTTTTCTCCCGCCCAGGATGAACTTAGAATGACCCGGCCGGAGAAATCCGAGACTGCCTCTCTCTCTGCTGCAACTCTACCCAAAAAATCCCCTTTTGGCGCTTTGCTTCGTTCGGTTGCTTTTCCCGGCGGAGGTCAGTTTTACAATAGGAAAACATTGAAGGGTAGTGTGATATTCGCGGCTGAGAGTGGACTGATTATCGCTGCCGTTGTTGAATGGCAGCGCAGAGATCAGCATTTGCGAAACTTCAGCCAGTTGCCTAGCGGCTCTCCTGACAAAGCTTCGGAGTTTGAGTTTTACCAGTATTATCGGGATATGCGCAATACGCATCTCTGGTCCGCGGCTGGGATCGTGTTCTTCAGTATGTTGGACGCTTATGTGGATGCTCATCTGTTCAACTTCGAGCGGGAAAAGATGAAAGATATGAATGTCAGTTTTCTGCCGCAGATCGAAAAAGAAGAGATAGGGATCGTCTTATGGGTAGACTTCTAAACGCGGACGTATTTGGAGACATCGATTTTGTATTTACGTGGATCAACTGTTCTTAAGATTGATCTTTTGAAAACATTAGTCTTAAAATCCATCTCTGTCAGATCTACTGTTTCAATCTTCTCCTTTTTCCCGGCCCGATCAGCAATTATTCCGATCTTGGGTCGGCTGATTTCACTGGGGTTAGTTCCTAACACTACTCCCAGTTCACCACTATCCAAGATCACCACTGAGCCTATCGGATAGATGCCAACTATGTTGATGAAGACCTTAAGCAGCAGAGGATCGAAAGATACGTCCTTCTTTAACATTATTCTTCTTAGGGCTTCGTCCGGTGATATTGCGGTTTTGACATATACTCGTCCGGAAGTCATAGCGTCGTAGGCATCTACGATGCTGACTATGCGGGTAAATAGGTTCAGTTCCCGGGCACTTATGACCTGCGGATAACCGGACAAATCCAGATTCAGATGATGCTCAAAAGCCACCACTACCGCACGCATACAGAAATCATCTAACTCTCTTCTGGAGATTAGAGTTTTTACTCCCAAAGTCGGGTGTTTCTTCATCTGTCTCCAATCGTCTTCGTTAAACTCGTCCGGCTTCTGGATAAGTTCTTGGGGAAGCCTTGTCTTGCCAATATCGTGAAAGAATGCCGAAAACCCCAATTCACTGAGTTTCTTTCGATCCAGTCCTAATTTCAACCCGAAGGCAATAGCCAGTACGCAGACGTTGGCTGAGTGCGCAAAGGTGTACTCGTCGTAGTTTTTGATTGCGGTCAGCTCCAAGAAACTTGACTCATCTTGAATTATCTGGTCAACCAAAGATTGGATAACTCTCTTGGCTTTCACCGTGTTAACCTGCCTGCCCGACTTGGCGTTGGTCATGACTTCCTGCGCCACGGAGATGGCTCTGAAGAACGTGTGCTTGGCTTCTTTTCGCATGTCCGAACGCATATCCGATAGGGCCACCTGGTGGGCCTTGGGCCTTACCCAATCAGGTCTCGTTCTCTCGGGACGAACGTGATACACTTCCAGCTGACCGAGTCGATCTTCGAACTTCTCTAGAAAATCTTCTTTGTCTCTGTCCATATGAATGAATTGATATACGAATTCATCTACTTCTCTTTTGCTTATCCCGCTTTCTATGGTGATGCCCTCCATCTGACAACGTTTAAACTCATCCATCACAAAACGACTGCTTACATACCCCTCGAAGTTGAAAATCAACCTGGTCTTATTTAGGAAAAGATAACCGCTTTTGCTT
>Ga0299912_10001278_pt1 | contig 20387 bp, 24 predicted proteins | sample RVTome_2_FD_207667 | JGI IMG/M metagenome (GOLD analysis project Ga0299912, IMG submission 207667) | Soil microbial communities from uranium-contaminated site in the Upper Colorado River Basin, Wyoming, United States - RVT95D214 (version 2) ... | reverse complement strand
GAGAGAAAGTAGCAGTAGTCTTGGTAAATCTTGCCGTTCGAGTTTTGTTTTTGGTTTTCCAATAAAAAGAGCAATGACGAGAAAGCCCGCGCATGAAACAAACCACCTGAGTAATGTCAGATTTATTGGAGAGAGTTCGAAATCGGCTATCCGAATTGCAACGAATGCGGTTCCCCAAATAATGCTGAGTACCAATAGAATGCCGTAGCTACTGAATTGTTGCCGAATACTCTTCCAGTCTTTTTTCAGTCGCGAGCCTAGCGATTCGACTCGAAGTTTCGCTATAGCTTCTTCCTCAGCCGCCAAGGTTCTACCTACAAATCCCTTTTTTGTTAGTGATTATCTCATTCTTAAGAGATAAGCAATGTTGGCTTTCGCGCCGATTTGCGGTATAATTTTGCCTGCTGCAGAAGTCATCAGGCTTGTGACGCCTGGTCCGTGCCCAGCTGTAACGCAGTTTGTGTGCACGACTATGCCGATGGAAATGGCGCCTTGACGGTAGATTCTGCCGAAAGAGTGGTCCGCGTCAATTATAGCCACCAAATCGCCAAGCCTCAAATTCTCAAGTCCGTACTGTTCGCTGATTGTTTCGTCGAAAAGCTGAATATCGTAGTCTCCTGACTGCGTTTGGTTTGCTCCTAACCCTGAGCCCATTATGGCTGCAGGAACAATGTGTGCCACGGGAACCTCCAGTTTGTCACCGTTAGGTTTCGGGTTCAACGCCTCCAGAAAGCACGGAGCCATATTCATCACTTTAATGTCGAGGAAATCCACTAGCTTTAAGCCCACTCCAAAGGCTTTCACGAGAATCTTGTCGCCCAGCATGAGCTTCTCTAAAATTTCAGGCTGAAAATCTACTAGAACATGCTCTATTCCGCCGTGCTTGCCTGTGACAATGCCCTTGGCGCCTTTCGCGTCGCCAGTAGCAACGATTGCTTCATTTCCAACGCATGAAAGCACGTTGAATGCGGCGTTGGCTCCCTGTCCATACCGCGGGTCGTTTTCTTTGTTTTCCACGCTGACGCCTGGCTCTACATGGTCAGCTTCCCAACCGCACGCTGGGTCGCCAACTCGCAGGTTGTACGTTATTCCGCCCACTCCCGGCAAAACCGCAGGCGTTCCTGTGGGTGAAATAGTGTAGACTGACCTGCCGACGACGGGGCTGGCAACTTCACCCATAACCGAGATTTTCACAAGTTTGTCTACGTTTGTCCTCAACATTTTCCTTGTTCACCTTGAATTATGCTGTTTACTCGGCAGATGCTAATAAGATTTGCACGGTACCTCTTTGTTCAGTGTTGTTGTGCATGTTGAGTTTTTAGCAAACTCTTAAATTTGCGATTATTACTTTTGACTGGTGGAAGCCGAAATTTGGCTTAAGCTATTTGGGAGTAGCCTGTGCGATGTCTGAAATTGGATTAAGAACAAGAATGCTGGTCAAAGACGCCATGAGCAGTCCAGTGTTAACCACGGACGAGGAAGCGCCTTCAAATAAAGTTGCACGTCTCATGGACGAAAACAAAGTTGGCGCCGTTGTAGTCACGAGCAAGGAAGGAAAACCACTCGGAATAATAACGGAAAAAGACTTGGTGATAAGAGTCCTATCAAAGAATCTCACGCCCGGCGCGGTAAAAGCAAAGGACATTATGACCTCTCCGTTGGTCACGATAGAGCCAGAAGTAACAATAAGCGAAGCCGCGAGAAAAATGAGCAGCATAAACATCAGAAGGCTCGGAGTACTCTACAAAGGCAATCTTGTGGGATTAATTTCAAGCAAAGACATTCTGAGTGTGATGCCCGAACTCATAGAAATAATCCAAGAACGAAATCGCATAGAGTGCGCTGATAGGCAGGAAGAAACCGAAGAAGTTGAAGAGACACCTCTCTCTGGATATTGCGACCGCTGCGGCGTGTACTCTGAAGACCTGAAAGCTGTTAACGGTCAAAACTTGTGCGAAGACTGCCGCATAGAATTAGAAACCTAACAAAATAAACAACAGCCCAACTGAGCAGTTTCAACAGTAAAACAAACTTTAATTACAATAGCAGCCGTTATTCATCTACAGAGCGCGTCTAACTTGATTGTTGACTCAGTGCTGACAAACGCTAAGGCGTACTTGAACAAGGAAATAGTGGACTGCAACTTAGCGATTGAAAATGGCAAAATCTTCAAAATCGGCAAAGAAACGCACATGCCGAAAGCGGACGAAACAATCAACCTGAGAAACCTCTTAGTTTTGCCTGGCTTGATAGACGTTCACGTGCACCTTCGTGATGAAGGAAAAGCGTACAAAGAAGACTTTTACACTGGAACTGCCGCTGCAGCTGTGGGTGGCATAACCACGGTTTTGGACATGCCTAACAACGCTCCAGTGACGATGAGCGCAGAAACCTTGAAGAACCGTGTGCAAATCGCAAAAAGGAAAGCCTTGGTCAACGTTGGATTTTACTCCGAATTCCCAACCAACTCAGACGAGGTCGCTAGCATTGTTGCTGAGGGAGCAGTAGCCTTCAAACTTTTTATGGCTTGCCAAATCGGTGGGTTAAACATTGACGATGACGAAGCATTGCAAGAGGCGTTCAGGAAAGTCGGCGAGTTAGATGTTTCAGTTGCGGTGCATGCAGAGGACAAAGCCATGTTGATGGATGCTGAAGAAAAGCTGAAAAAGACTATGCGCCACGACGCCGCTGCCTTTCTAAAAGCACATTCAGAACGTGTTGAACTCAAAGCCGTCGAACGCTTGCTAAAAATAAGCCCCAAAACCAACATGCACTTGCATTTCTGCCACATAACCACCAAACCAGGCTTAGATGCTGTAGTTGAGGCAAAAAAATCCGGTCGAGCAGTAACCTGCGAAGTTACACCCCACCATCTTTTATTATCAAACAAGGATTTTGAACGTTACGGCTCATTACTCGCAATGATGCCGCCTCTGCGCAGTAAAAGCCACATCGAAGCTCTTTGGAAAGGCATCGCTGACGGTTGGGTTGACGTTATAGGTTCAGACCATGCCCCTCACGCTTTTGAGGAAAAGTCCGCGAGCAGCATTTGGGAAGTTAAAGTTGGCGTGCCCGGTTTGGAAACAACTCTTCCGCTTATGTTGACGATGACGCGAAAGAACCGATTATCATTAGTCCAAGTTGTTAGCTTGCTTTCAGAGAAACCCGCGGAAATTTTCAACTTGACAGACCGCGGCAGATTGGAACAAGGAAAAAAAGCAGACTTAGTAGCTATAGACTTTAACCAAAAATTCACGATTGACGCTTCAAAATTCCATTCAAAAGCGAAATATTCGCCCTATGACGGCTGGGAAGTGCAAGGTAAACCAGTGAAAACCTTTGTTAACGGCTTATTAATCATGGATGAACAGGAAATCGTGGCGAAGGCGGGCAGCGGCGGAATAATCCGGAGAGACCGCGCGTGAAGTTCATCGCGGACGGGATGCTTGGAAAACTGACCCGATGGCTCCGCATGCTGGGACATGACGTCAAATATTCAAACAAGCTGAACGATGAAGAACTAGCTGCGATTGCGAAAAAAGAGCGGCGAATTCTCCTCACAAAGGATTTGGAGCTTTATCAACGTGCCGCAGCCAAAGGTATCGATGCTTTCTACGTGGCTGGCGAAACAGAAGCTGCAAGGCTAGCGGAGCTTGCAAAACGGTTCGGTATTCCTTTGGTGATAGACTTGGAAAACTCTCGTTGCCCGAAGTGTAACACTAAACTTCGGGTGGCACTTAAGGAAAAGCTTGCAGGTAAAGTGGAAAAAAACACTTTCGCCTATTACAGTGATTTCTGGAAATGCCCACGATGCGGGCAAATCTATTGGCAAGGTGCCCATTGGGACCGTATACGCGTTACGCTGAAAACGGCAGAAGAAAAATTAAAGAAAACGTGTGAAGTTTAGTTTTCTTTCAGAAGCCACTTCAGCGGAATATCTTGGAAAGTTCCGTCAGGCAATGTTCTTCTGATGGTGATTGGTAAGAGGCCGCCTTCGAGTTCTTTCAACGCGATGTCGATAGGGCTTGAAAAGCCTTCGTCAACCGTTACGATTATCGGGGCGCCCATGGAAATCTGAAGTGCCCTAGCTCCCACTATCCTCGCTTTCTCGAACCTCGTGATTTTCGGAGGACCCACCGTTATTTTTTCTGGTTTAGACGTATTCTAATACTCTCCAGCGCCTGGATACATTCCGCCAGGGGCTCCTCCTGGTGGCGTTGGCGGCGCCCTCATTTTACCAGCAGCAATCACATCATCGATTTTGAGAAGCATTGAAGCCGCTTCAGTTGCTGATTTGATTATCTGTTTTTTCACTATGAGCGGCTCGAAAACACCCATTTTCGCCATGTCCTGAATTTTTCCTTCGCGAACTTCTATTCCAGCCCACGTTTCCCCTTTTTCGTGTCTCGATCTTAGTTCGGACAATATGTCAATTGGGTCTAAACCAGCGTTTTCAGTAAGCGTTATCGCAATAGCCTCTAAGGCTTCTGCGAAGGCTTTGATCGCGAGTTGTTCTCTTCCCGGGAAAGTTTCTGCATACTTCTTAAGTGCACTTGACATTTCAAGTTCTGGAGCGCTGCCTCCGGCTACGACTTTTGGCTCTTCAATTATGTCTTTAATCACGCATAAAGCATCGTGGAGTGAGCGTTCCGCTTCTGCAATCATGCGGTCTGTTCCGCCCCTTATCAGAATTGTAACCGCGAGAGGGTGCTTGCAGCCTTCAATAAAGGTCATCTTATCTTTGCCGATTTTGCGTTCTTCCACAAGGGCTGCGTACCCAAGATCCGCTGAGGTTATGCTGTCCAGTTTGGTTACTATTTTTCCACCCGTGGCTTTTGCCAACTTCTCCATATCTGACTTTTTGGCTCTTCGAATCGCAAGTATTCCTTTTCTTGCAAGGAAATGCTGCGCCATGTCGTCGATGCCTTTTTGGCATATGACAACGTTTGCGCCTGCGGCTATGATTTTTTCTGCCATGTCTTTGAGCATGGTTTCTTCTTGCTTGAGGAACGCTTCAATCTGGTCTGGGCTTTCAATGTTGATTTTCGCGTCGAACTCTGTCTTTTCAATTTCCAAGGAAGCATCAAGCAATGCGATTTTGGCTTTTTCTATGCGTTTAGGCATTCCCGAATGTGTGACTTCTTTGTCTAGAACTATGCCGTTTATCAGGCTTGTGTCACTGAGGGATTCGCCTGTTTTCTTTTCCACTTTTACGTCGTCTACGTCCACCTTGTACGTTTTGCCTGTTTTTTCTGTGACTTCAAGCATTGCTTTTACGGCTATGTCTGCCAAGTATTCTTTGTACTCCGCTACAAGTTTGCTCGCCATTGCTGTTGCGGCGGCTTTCTTCAGGTATTCTGGCGTTTTCAAGTCTACGGTTATCGCTATTTTCTCGAGAGTTTCTAGGGCTTTTTCTGCGGCTTTCTTGTAGCCGTCGATTATTATTGTTGGATGTATGTTTTTGTCTATTAATTCTTCAGCCTTGTTTAGAAGTTCGCCCGCTATTATGACGGCTGATGTGGTTCCGTCACCCGCTTCGTTATCCTGTGTCTTGGCAACTTCGACCAGCATCTTAGCGGCGGGATGCTGAATATCCATCTCATCCAAGATTGTGCGTCCGTCGCTTGTTATTGTTACGTCGCCGAAGCTGTCAACCAGCATCTTGTCCATGCCTTTGGGGCCTAAAGCGCTTCTGACGCTTTCTGCTACGATTTTCGCGGCAGTTATGTTTGCGTGTTGCGCTTCTCTTCCGCGTGACCGGTTGGAACCTTCTTTTAGTATGAGAACGGGTATTCCTCCGGCTTGTGAAGGTGATGACAAATCAAGTTAACCTCCTTTAAGTGCGAACAACAACAAAACACACTTGCCATATAAGTTTTTCTAGGAGTATCATGCTGAACTGAGCTTAGGCTGGGAAATCTTTCAGCAATACCCAAGCTTTAGCTTATTATGCTAGTACACTGAGACTTTGGCTACACCGTTAATTTTCAGCAGTTTGGGGATTAGTTCTCCGGGGATTTTTTTCTCTACAATCAGCGTAAGTTTCGGTTCTGGCGAGAGTTCCGGGTCATCCACGATTGCTTGTCTGACGCTTAAGCCGCCATTGGTGAGAATCATGGCTGAGTTGGCTAAAATGCCGGGTATTTTCGCGTCAACCGGAGTTATCTCTACTACTCCCAAGTTCAGATGTTTTGCGATTTCTTTCAGCGAGTGCCCAGCGGATCGTATTTCCTCAAATATTAATCTGAGTTCGTGATTGTTTTTGATGACGTTCAATGTTTCGTTTACTGTTCGCCTGTCTACGCCGGCGGCTCTTGCGATGCGCACTGGCGGAATCTCGATTTGGTTGAGGAAAATCTTTCCGTCTTTTGCGCTTAGTCCATTTTCTACTAGAACACGCGCTACTTTGAGTCGTTCTGGGTACGCTTCTAAGTGTTTTTTGATTGTGTTCCACATAGATTATTCCTTTGTGTACATTTTTGTTCACCAAAGTATAAATGTGTTGCCAATTTTCCAATGAACTTGAGCGTACGCTGGAGTTGGCGCTTCTCAGGGCAGAGGTGTTTTTACAGGTGTAATGTACAAATATGTACACAAAAGATTTAATATGGCATCTACGTACGCTTTATAACTTAAACAGTAGGAGACAAATGATATGCCTAACAGAAAAATACTTCTAGACGAGGAAAAGATACCAAAACAGTGGTACTGCATACTACCCGACCTACCTAAACCCCTTCCTCCACCTATAGACCCAACAACGAGAGAACCTGGACCAGGAATAATTCCTAAAATATTCCCCAAGCAGATCCTAGCCCAAGAGATGAGCACGGAAAGATGGATAGACATCCCCGAAGAAGTGAGAGATGTCTACAGACTCTGGAGGCCCACTCCGCTTTTCAGAGCCGTTGGTTTAGAGAAAGCATTGAAGACTCCAGCCAAAATTTATTACAAGTATGAAGGAGTCAGCCCTCCGGGAAGTCACAAGCCGAACACTGCAATTCCCCAAGTCTACTACAACATGAAGGAAGGCATAGAACGCATATCTACTGAGACAGGCGCTGGCCAATGGGGGTCATCCTTAGCCTTTGGATGCATGCTGTTCGGACTAGAAGCTACAGTCTACATGGTCAAAGCGAGCTATCAACAAAAACCCTACAGAAGAGTTATGATGGAAACTTATGGAGCAAATGTCTACGCAAGTCCCAGCCCACAAACTGAGAGTGGCAGAGCGATCTTGAAGGAAGATCCTAATAATTCTGGCAGTTTGGGAATAGCCATAAGCGAAGCCATTGAGGATGCTCTGGCCCACGAAAATACTAACTACGGCATAGGCAGCGTTTTCAATCACGTTCTTACGCATCAAACCGTAATTGGACTGGAGACTAAAGAGCAGATGGAAATCGCAGGAGACTACCCAGACGTGATATACGGGTGCATAGGCGGAGGCAGCAGCTTTTCTGGACTCTTCTGGCCATTCTATTACGACAAAGTGGTGACTAAAAAGGCGCCGAAAAACGTTCGTTTTGTAGCAACCGAAGCGACAGCTTGCCCGAAGGTTACAAAGGGCGAATACACTTATGATCACGGTGACACAGCCAAGCTAACTCCATTAGTTCCAATGCACACTATAGGGCACGATTTCATACCAGCGCCCATTCATGCTGGGGGTCTGCGCTACCATGGAATAGCGTCTACCATAAGCAACCTCTATTCAGAGAAGCAATTGGAAACAAAAGCTTACAATCAATTAGACGTATTCAATGCTGCTAAGCTTTTCATTCAATCTGAAGGTATAATACCTGCTCCAGAACCAGCTCATGCCATCAAAGGAGTCATTGATGAAGCCTTAAAGTGCAAAGAAACAGGGGAAGAAAAGGTCATTCTCTTTCTGCTGTGCGGTCACGGCTACTTCGACATGCAAGCCTACGATGATTACTTGCACGGCAAAATCCTTCCATACGAATACCCGACAGAAAAAGTTGAAGCTTCAATGAAAAAACTTAGGGCGCTTTATCCTTGGCTAGATGAAGTCAAAAAGAAGTATATTTGAAAAAACTCCTGAGACACAGAGAGATGACGCGGCAACGCGCAACCTCTCAGTTTTTTATGTTACCTGTTCCCACTTATTATTTACTCTATTGCATAATTGGAGAAGAAAGAAATGTTGTGTGCAAAATCTGAAAATGAAATTTCTGCAAAAACTCTTGGGTTAATCGTCAATCCTGTTGCTGGAATGGGCGGAGCTGTTGGACTTAAAGGCACTGACGGCAAGACAATTTTGAAAAAAGCTGTGTCTCTCGGGGCAAAACCCATAGCGCCTACGAGGGCTGAATTTTTTCTCTCCGCATTAAAGTTCGCCAAGGAAAAGATACGGCTTGTTGTAGGCGCTGGAAACATGGGCGAGGAAGAAGCTGTAAGCAGCGGCTTTGCTTGCACGGTTCTCGGAAAAAGAAAGAACGAAACTACTTCTGAGGACACAAGGGAAATTGCAAGGAAAATCGCTGAAGCACAGGCTGATCTTCTTGTATTCTGTGGTGGAGACGGTACAGCTCGAAACATACTGGAAGCAATAGGCACCAATGTTCCTATCTTGGGTGTTCCAACAGGGGTAAAGATGCACAGCTCTGTTTTTGCTGTGAACCCCACGGCTGCAGCAAAAATAGCCCTCGGTTTTCTGTGGGAAGAACTGTCCCTGCGAGAAGCGGAGGTAATGGATGTTGATGAAAACGCGTTTAGGGAAGGCAGAGTGTCTTCAAGGCTTTACGGGTATTTGCTAGCTCCTTACGAGCCGTACTTGATTCAAGGAGCGAAGATGGCGAGTCCCATGACAGAAAGTGAACTGCGTAACCAAGCAGCCATAGCAATTTACATGATTGAAAACATGAAACCTGAAGTGCTGTACATTGTCGGTCCGGGAACAACCACGCGCACCATCGGCGACCTCTTGGATGCAAAGAAAACGCTCTTAGGCGTGGATGTCTTCTGCAACAAGAAAATAGTGGCAAGCGACGTAAACGAGCGGGGAATCCTAGAAGCAATTCAGGGACAGCCCGCGCAGATAATTGTCACGCCTATTGGTGGTCAAGGTTTCATATTTGGACGGGGCAACCAGCAGATAAGCCCGGAGGTAATTCGCCGCGTAGGTTTAGACAACATAGTTGTGGTGGCTACAGAAGGTAAATTGCGAAGCCTGAAAAGCTTGAGAGTTGACACTGGCGACCCACGCTTAGATGATGCGTTTCGAGCGCGTCAGCTCAAGGTTGTGGCTGACTACAAAATCGAGTATATGATGCGAGTCGAATAATCAACAGCCCAGTTTTGCAAAATCACAGGTAAATTGAAATATAGAAGCATGCGCACAGTACTCTGTTACAGTTGAGAGGCTGAAAAGTTGATTCCCATAAATCTTCCAAAAATCGGCGAAGAAGAAGTTGAAGCCGTTGTTAAAGTTTTACGCAGTGGTCCATTAACGAACGCGTTGGGCGCAGGCCCCATGGTCACACAGTTCGAAAAGAAATTCGCGGAGTTCGCTGGCGTGAAGCACGCCATAGCTGTAAACACGGGTACTGCTGCTTTGCACTCAGCCGTCGTAGCCGCAGGCGTGAAACACGGTGACGAGGTGATACTGCCCAGCTTCACTTTCGTAGCTACAGCTGAAGCCGCCGTCATGGCTGGAGGCAAACCAGTGTTCACAGACATTGATCCTGAAACGTACAACATTTCGCCAGCTGCAATTGAGAAAGCAGTAACACGAAAGACCAAAGCCATAGTGCCTGTGGACCTTTATGGTTTACCAGCAGACATTAAGCCTATCAGAGAAATCGCCGCTGAACACGGTTTGGCGGTTGTGGAGGATGCGGCTCAAGCGCACGGCGCAACTTGCGATGGGAAACCCGCAGGCGCTTTTGCTGACGCGGCTTGCTGGAGTCTTTACGCAAGCAAGAACATGACCACGGGCGAAGGCGGCGTCATAACAACAAGCAATGATGAAATGGCGGAGACGATGCGTATGATTAGAACTCACGGGGAAAAAGCCAAGTACGCTTCGTTGATGCTTGGCTACAACTATCGCATGTCGGAGATACAAGCTGCCATAGGCTCTGTGCAATTAGATAAGTTGCCTGCTTTTGTTGCTAAACGCCGCGGAAACGCTCGAAGGCTAAGCGGTTTGCTTGCGGAAACAGAAAAACTGCAGTTGCCACATGAACCAAAAGGGCGCGAGCACAGTTGGTACCTGTATACTGTTAGGCTCAAAAACGCCGCAGAGAACGAGCGGAACAAAATTGTGGCAGAATTAAAGAACAAGGGCATTGGCGCTGAAGTGTATTACGCTAATCCTGTGCATCTTATGCCCTACTACCGCGACAATTTTGGAAAGCGTAAACTGCCCGAGACGGAAAAAGCGGCAAAACAGGTCTTTTCTTTGCCTGTGCACCCAGGCGTCACGGAGGAACAGGCAGACTACATAGGCAAGACGCTTTTGCATCTCTTGTAGTCTAGCGTTCAGCGTTAAGTTTTATATCGCATGTTGCCGCAGCGTCTTATTCCGCGGTATCCTCTGCAGGAGATGCTGTACGGAAGAAAGCCCTTGTTGCGCCAAGTGTAAGAGTTAAATATGAACTGCAAGTATTATTACCAGTTTGTCTCGAAGAATTGGCGGATGATTTTCTCAAAAGGAAAGTGAAAGAGTGACCAGCGACGAAGGTATTTCGCGTGTCAAAGTAAAATTTCTGATAGAGGGCTTAGGCGAAGCCGAAGGCGAACTGGTACGTTTTATGGCGCCTAGAACAGTGGATACTATAGTTCGGAAACTTCCAGTTGAAGGCAGAGCTGCTTTATGGAAAGAAGAGGTTTACTTTGAAATTCCAATCAAAATGGGCGAAGAAAAAGCTAAAGCCACTGTAGAGACAGGCGCCATTGCTTTTTGGCCTATGGGCAGCGCCCTGTGCGTTTTTTACGGGCAGTCGCAGCCTTACAGTCCAGTGAGCATTTTAGGCAAGGTTACCCAGAATCTGGAATTGTTTAAGCAGGTGAAGAGCGGAACAAGAATCAGGGTTGAGTTGTTAGTAAGCTAGTGAGCTTTCTTCCCACATTTTTAGGAGCCGTGTGCATTCTTCTTTTACTTCTTTTTCTGCGCTTTTGTTTTGCAGTGTTTCCAAGAATTCTATGCGTTTTTCGATTGAGCGTTTCTCCGCTGAGCCTCCGTAGTAAAGTTTTCCTTCTAAGTATTCTTTCATGTGGTTAGCTTTTTGGATTAAGAGGCTGGCGGCGTCAACGGGGTTTTCTACTGCAAACTTGTTCGCCCATATTACTGCTTCTGTTTCGCGAAGTTGAGTTAAGCCGTCAATTTCTATTATTTGCCTGACATAGGTTCTTAAAAACTCGTAGTACCCCGCGGTTTTTACCAGCTCAAGGATGTCAGCAACTTTTTGTTTGAAGCTGGAGCTTCCTTCTACGGTTAAGAGATGTTTGTAGCCTGCGTCTATTAGCTCTTTGGCGGTTTTAACCTCTTTTGCAGTGTAGACTCTTTCTGGAAATTCCAAACTTGGTTTAACTCCTTCTTCTTTGAAGCGAAAACGGGAAAATAAGGGATGATTTGAGAATTAGCTTGTTACGGGCTTGTATATTTTTATGTTATGGCTTCCTGAGACCAGCTGCACGGTGCCTGCCGCTTCCAGTTGCTCCAAGAAGTCTTTAGCTGCGCTCATGCGAATGTTAAACCGTGAAGCCACCGCGTAAGGCGTTAAAACGTTCATTTTCTTTATTTCATTAACGTATTTCTCGTTTTTCACGTCTGGAGCGATTACTCCTATTGTTCTCTTTTCTTTCGGCGGTCCAGCTTTTTCTTTTTTCTTATCTTTCGCTTTTTCGCCCTCGTCTTGTCTGCTTTGCATGCGTTCCATTTGCTTTAAGCCGATTTTCTTTTTTCCACCCATTATTCTTTGTGCCCCTATTGGCTGAATGTTTCTTGAACTAGAAAGGCTGAGTTATTTCAACTTTATGCTTGCTTTGCCATTCTTTGATTGGTATGCCGAGTTTTCTTTCGATTTCAGGTCTGTGAATGGAGTTCATGGCGCAGAATGGAATTATGCGTCCGTCTGGCACTGCATAGTGAATGACACATCGTTGCACGCGTTCTAAGTCGAAATTGTACGGGTCCATGAAGTGCATGGAAGATACCATGAGCGCGTTCCTTACGAAGTCGCCAAGGGACTGATAGTCGCCTTTCATGAGCACGCTGAGCACGTACTTTCGGAGGAAGGTGAACTTCATGTGGCGTGCGGATCCGATGAGGCGCAGTTTGGCTTTGCTCTTGCTTCCTTTCACCGCGTCGGCGTAGACTTTCTGCAGGGAGTCCCGGAACTTTTCGATGTTTCCGTATCGCGTGATTGGTGTGATTTTGCCGTCTTCCACCAGAACGAAGGTTGCCATGCCGCAGTGCGGGTGCGCCGTGAATTCCACGTAGCGTTTGTCTTTCATGGCGCCTACAGCTTTGGATACTGGGACGACGACGGGGACGGGGTAGAAGTCTGAGACTTTGATGTCGCCGTTTGTTTGTTCTTCGACGAGTTGCATGAAGTCTGGGATGGTGATGCGCATTTTCGCCCTGTCTTGCGGTGGCAGCCTTCCGCATAGTGAAACGGGCTGAACGTTTACGCACCTAATTACATCGAAGTTTTTGGCAGCGAACTTGATGATGTCGCCAAGTTGGCTGTCGTTGACTCCTTTGATGAGTGTGACCACGAGTACGATGCTGTTGTAGCCTGCTGCACGCAGGTTCTCGATGGCTTTCATCTTCGTTTCGAGCAGGTCGAGTCCGCGGATGAACTTGTACACGTCAGGCGTTAAGCCGTCGAACTGCAGGTAAATCGTGCTTACGCCCGCAGCTTTCAGCTGTTTCGCGTATTCTGGATCTTGCGAGATTCGAACTCCGTTCGTGTTGACTTCCACGTGGCGGATGCCGAGTTCTTTTGCTTTTCGACTCAGGTCGATCAGGTCGTTGCGGATGGTTGGTTCGCCGCCTGAGAACTGTAACGCGGTAGCGGGCACAGGCTGATTCGCGCGCAGGTTCGATATCATTCCAGCAATCTCTTCCTTGCTGGGCTCGTACACGTAGCCTGCAGCTGCAGCGTTTGCGAAGCACACGGGACATTTCAGGTTGCACCTGTTCGTCACATCAATTATCGCCAGCGCCGTGTGCGATTTATGTTCTGGGCATATGCCGCAATCGTAGGGGCAGCCGTTCACCGTTTTGGTTCGCGGATTAGCCATTCCGTCGCCGTCGTACCTGAATTTCTCCGCACGCTGGTACTGCTCATAACTTGACCAGTATAATTCTTGGAAAGCACCATGCTCAGGGCATTCTTTCTTAATGTAAACTTTGCCATCATCCTCGAAAATGGTTGCGTCTAAAACTTTTAGGCATTCGGGGCAGATGGTTTTCGTGTTTTTCCACTTACTCTTAGCAGTTGTACGTTTCGAAGTGCTTAAGAAGCATGTTATACATAATAAGGTTTCCAAACGTTTCCTAAGGTGAGTGAGGGGAATAGATTGTCAATCAGCGAGAACACGCGTGTTACTCTGCGGGAAATGGGCTTGAACGCTTACGAAATTGACGCTTACACCGCGCTGCTTGAAGAGGGAGAAATGACCGCTATGGAGATAAGCCGCAAAGCCTCGGTGCCCTACTCGAAAATCTATGAAGTCCTAAACTCGCTGAAAGAGAAGGGCTGGGTGAAAAGTTCCGAAAGCCGCCCCACCAAATACTATCCAGTGTCACCTGCTGAAGCTGCAGCGTTCACGAAGCTTAGGGTAGAAGACAGGTACCAGCGCTGGGAGCACGCGGTTGCTGAGGAACTGCAGCCCCTGTACGAGAAGCGAGAACTGGTGGAGCGCGCCGACATACTGATGCTGCACGGTCAACAGGCAGTTCTGGCTAAGCTGGAAGAAGTTCTCAATAAAGCCACAAAAGAAATCATGATTGCTGCTCCTGAATTCGCAAGACCCATAATCACACTGGCAGAATCACTGTTAGGCGGTGTGAAAAAGACAGTTGGCATCAAGCTTATGGTGGCTGGAAAAACAGAAGACTGGATGTTCCTGAAAAAATCCGCTATCGTAAGCGAACTGCGCATCAGGGATCACATGTTCGGCGGCGGCGTAATCGCTGACGGCAAAGAAGCCATGCTTTTCTTGGGCGAAGACAAACCCAGCTTAGTCATATGGAGCAACCACGTAGGCTTAGTCGGGTTCGCACGGGAATACTTCCAGTTCCTATGGGATTCCTCAGCAACAGCTTAACAGCAAAAGCGATTCATTATAATAATATATTCGCTGAAGCCATGATGAGATTATGGAGAAAAATAAATTCAAAATTCGAAGAGCTAAAGTTGACGATGCGCCAGATGTGGCGGCCATCTACAATCAGGGAATTGACGAACGATTGGCAACCTTCAACACAAACCACGTTACTGCGGAAGAAATGCATGAGAAGATTACAAAGGGCGGAGATAAGCACCCTGTGTTCGTAGCCACTTTGACTGAGTTGGACCATGTTGTCGGGTGGGCTTCGATTTCACCTTACAGCAGTCGTTCCTGTTATTCTGGGATCGGAGAAATCTCGATTTATGTTCGCAAAGAACACCGTGGACAAGGCATTGGGAAGACCCTATTGCAGACACTAATCGAAGCAGCTGAAGAGCAACGATATTGGAAGCTAATGGGAAGAATTTTCCTGTTCAATCAAGCCAGCAGAACTCTTTGCAAGAAACTTGGGTTCACAGAAATAGGCGTACACGAAAAGCACAGTAAACTCGACGGCAAATGGCTTGATACAGTGGAAGTAGAAAGATTAATACCAAAAAATATCACGTAGCTGTTAAAAAAAGCATCTATAATCAGTGCCGCTTGGAATAAACTTACATTAGGAGAAGGGCATAGCTGGAATATAGTATTTTCTGAGCAGCTAATTCTATGTGCTACAGCATATTTGGATTCTAATAGAAATACTATGCAGAAACCTATAGGGGGCTATTCAGGGAGCTTCTCTTCAGAACTATATATAGTTCCTTCATATAAGGGGGGGTATAGTTTTTTCCGCGCGCTAGTTCTGCGAACAAAACAAAAAAGAAAGAGGGAAGTTATCTGCCCATGACTTTTTTCGCGGCGATTTCTATGTCTTCAGCTTTAATGGTTTTTCTTCCAGCATGCATGGCGAAATCTAGGGCTTCTCTGGCGATTTTAACGCCAATATCTTCTAGCGCTTTAGCCAGCTCTTTTGCTGCGGCTTCACTTACCCTGTCAGCTCCCGCTTTCTTGCACAGCCTGTGCATGGGCGCTACAGCTATTTCTAAATCGGTCATAAAGACACTCCGTAGCTTCTTTTTCTTTTTAAAGCTGTATTTAACCTTTTTTGTTCTCTAACCCTTTAAATTGCCGTTCAACATCAAAATTCTTCACATAAAGAAGAAAATTATAAAAACGTTCAGCCACTATAAAAGGGCAAAGGGCTCAAGAATGAAGTTGGTTGACGCGCACATCCACCTTTCCGACAAAGAATACGCTGAGCACACAGACGAACTTGTAGCAGACGCCAAACGCTCCGACGTTATAGCGTTAGTTTCAAACTCCATGGACCTAGAAACAAGCCACGGCAGCCTAAAACTAGCCGAAAAATACCCCAGCATGGTTTACCCCGCTTTGGGCATTCACCCGTGGAACGTGAACGTGCTGAAAGAAAACGAGCTTGAAGAAACGCTAAAATTAATTTCTGAGCAACACGAGAAAAAATCCGTGACTGCAATAGGCGAAATCGGGTTAGACTACAAGTACGAAACGATATGGGCTAAGCAGCTGATGGTTTTCGACAAAATGCTCCATTTGGCTGAAGAGCTTGCGCTTCCCGTCATAATCCACTCGCGAGGAACAACTGCCCAAATCGTAGACATGCTTCCATCGTACAATCTTAAACGGGTGCTACTGCACTGGTTCAGCCACCCCATGAGCGCGTTATCCAAAGCCGTAGACCACGGATACTTCATCACTGATGGACCACCAGTAGCCTACTCCAATGGCATCCGCGAAGTCGTGAAAAAAGTGCCGCTGGCAAACTTTTTAACTGAAACAGATGGACCAGTGACTTACAGGAAAAATCCTTTCAACGGACAGTTAACAAAGCCTTCATTCATACGCACAGTGGTTGAAGCTGTCGCCGAAGTCAAACAAATGGCTGTCGCCGATGTCGCGGGACAAATCGCGAAAAACTTTGAAAACTTTTTTAACATAAAACTGGCTTAACACAAGCTCAGTTTTGGGCTAAGCCTAACGAGTAAGGCGTAACCTTAAATTAAGCCTACTCTCCTATTGAGTTACTACGCCATCAAGCGTTGAAAACCAAAAAACAACACAACACCAGAGGAATCTACCACTTGGGAAAAGTTAAAACAGAACAAATCAAACGAGTAGCCAACGAACTAATTACACGTTTTCCACAGAAATTCTCCAGCAATTTCGAAGACAATAAACATGCGGTTGACGCGCTCACGCACGGCACGACAACAAAAGTGAGAAACCAAATTGCTGGTTACATTACACACGCGTGTGCACTAGAAGCTGAGGCTTCAAGCGAAAACACAGAAGAAGAAGCAATCTTAGAAGCATAAACTGGAAGAGAAATCTCATGATGGACGAGTACAGAAAAGGATGGGCTTTGCGGTACCTGCGTGAGGCAAAGGCGGAGTTGGAAGCGGCGCGAAATGTGCCTTACATGGCGCCTAGTCTACTATTGGAAGCTATTAGAAAAGCCAGAAACGCCATCTACTACAGCCTAGGCGAACCTGCTTTTATAGAACTTCTCATACGCGAAGAAGTGGGAAGAGCTAAGCCTACAGACGACTCAATTCTGCGTTTTCTCGTAGAAATCGAAGAGGTAGTGCAGCAGCTGTCGCAGCTGGAGGAAGTGAACGGCGAAGCAATGATGCAGCAGGCTGACACTCTGGTTCAGATAGCTGCAGACATCGTGGAAACTTTAACCGAATAAAGAATAGAAATCTAAAGTGCCTATCGCTTTCATTTTAATGCCTCTTTGTTTTCAATTTAACAAATAGAAACAAATGTTAACAATATATCCGTGATAATCATTTTATAACCTTGAAAGCTGGATGCAAAGATGACAATAACTGTAAAGTTCATCGGCGCTTTACGCCATGTTTCAGGTGCAGGCGAACTTGCCTTGGCCTGCAAAGGCGATGCTTCCATAAAAAAGCTGATGAGCAAAATCACTAAAGAACTGCCTTCACTCAAACGAAGCCTGATCGACCAGCAGCTTGAGAACCCTATGCCCAACGTGTTGATACTTGTGAACGGCAAAGAAATCAGTGTCTTAAACGGCTTAGAGACAACCCTGCAGAACGGGGATGAAGTAGTTCTTGTGCCAGTTGTACACGGGGGCTAAAGGTGCCAACAAAAATAATTACGTTGACCACAGATTTTGGGTTGAAAGACCCTTACGCAGCGGAGATGAAAGCCGCAATCTTGAGCATATGCCCAAACTCCACCATTGTTGATATAACGCATGAAATAGCCCAGTTCAATATACGCATGGGCGCTTACGTGTTAGCTTCGGCTTCTCCGTACTTTCCCGAAGGCACAATTCACGTGGCAGTCGTCGACCCAGACGTTGGCGCTCGAAGGCGACCCATACTGATACAGACACGGAAAAGCTTCTTTGTCGGACCAGATAACGGCATGCTAATCTTAACCGCGGAGCAGCAAGGCATAGTGTGCATTCACGAAATAACCAATCCAAAGCTTATGCTGCCACGAGTTTCCAGCACCTTTCACGGAAGAGACGTTTTCGCACCCGCTGCCGCTCACCTATCAAATGGCGCGCCTCCTGCAGAGTTCGGACCTGAAATCCGCGATGCCGTAAAACCTGATTTCGCAAAAGTCACGTTAAGAAAAGGCGTGCTGGTCGGCGAAGTCTTGCACGTGGACAATTTCGGCAACATAATCACGAACATAGACGAGAAAGAAGCAGCGCGCATCCGCGCAGTAGATGTGGTTAACGTCGAATTGCCTAATCAAAAGTTGAAACTGAAGCTCTGCAAAGCTTACGGCGAAGCTAAGCCTCAGGAACCCTTAGTCCTAATCGGAAGCCACAATTATCTTGAAATAGCCATAAACCAAGGCAACGCAGCTGAAAAATTCAAAGCAAGACCCGGAGACAAAATCAAGTTATCTCAAAATTCATAAGTTTCTTTAAGTCTGATTAGTATCATAATTCAACGGACAGGCTTGGTGCGCTCTTGCAGCTTCAAGACATTGTTGAATGGATGAAAAGCTTTGCGCTTCAGTATGGGTACTTTGGGATTTTTCTCATAAGTTTTCTTGGAGCCACATCAGTTTTCATACCGATTCCATCCTCAGTTGTCATCTTTACTCTCGGAGCTACTCAAACTTTTGACCCGTTATGGATTGCGGTTGCCGCGGGAACAGGCGCAGCAATAGGCGAATTCTCAGGGTACCTAATCGGCTTCGGAGGCAGAAGAGTCATCGGCGAAAAATTCAAGAAAAAAATGGATTTCTTAACGAAAATGTTCAAAAAGTTCGGTCCCATAGTAATCTTCGTTTTCGCTCTAACACCTCTGCCCGACGATTTGCTGTTTATTCCGCTTGGAATCATGCGTTACAGTTTGCTTCGAGCGTTTATTCCCGCTTTGCTGGGCAAGTTCGTTTCTAACCTCATAATAGCTTACAGCGGTCGGTTGGCTTTAACAGTCATCAGAGACCTTTTCGGCGTGGAAGGCGAAGGAATGTCCGCGTTAATCGGCATAATTCTCGCGTTAGTCCTTATGGTCATCGTATTCGTCATCATGTTTAAAGTAGACTGGGAAAAACGCTTCGAAAAATACGTAAACACACCCGAAGAAGACAACAAAAAAGCGTCTGAAGACAACACTGCTGCGTAAAAGGCCATATGGCTAAAACTTAAATCCGTTCTCATTTCCTATATGACTTGCAGTGCTATTGGACATTTAGGCGAGCGTGATAGATTGAGCGGAACTGTGAAAATATTAGGCTTCGTTGGGAGCCTGCGCAAAGGCTCATACAACAAAGCTTTAATGCGAGCCGCTTCAGAGCTTCTGCCAGAAAATGCGGCACTAGAAGTTTTTGACCTTGAAGGAATCCCGCCGTTCAACCAAGATTTGGAAAATCAACCTCCTCAAGTAGTGAAAGAGTTTAAAGCTAAGATCAGAAAAGCAGACGCGCTCTTGATAGCTTCTCCTGAACACAACTATTCAATTCCTGGCGTCTTGAAGAACGCGATTGACTGGGCTTCTAGACCATCCGGTGATAACGTGTTTGAAGGCAAGCCCGTTGCCATAATGAGCGCGTCAACAGGGCGACTAGGCGGCGCACGGGCGCAGTACCATCTGCGTCAATCGTTTATCTTTCTTAATATGCATCCTCTTAACCGCCCCGAAGTAATGATGCCGTACGCGCAAGAACACGTTGACGCGAATGGCAATTTGACTGATGAAAAAACGCGGCAGCTCATACGGCAATTGCTGGAAGCCCTAGTGCAGTGGACAAGAAGGCTCGTAAGAAAAATTTGAGGTGCCCAGCACTCTAGTCTTCACTTACTCCCTGAACAGGGATGCAAATGATCGGTCTAATTCGCTGAACAAAAAGTAGAATAATCTGTACTAAAAAATAGCACAACTTGTTCCAGAGCATAGTGCTATATAGATATTTTACCCTACTCGGAGTCGGTGAAAATGTTGACGCACAAAAAACTCTCGGTTGCCCTCGCCCTCGTAACGGTCTTAATTGTCGTCGGCGGAGTGAGCTGGGCCGTAATCGACTCTCAGCAGCCTGATCTTTCGATTCGAGAGCAAGTTCGCGACGATGCCATGGCTTACATAAAAACCAATCATCCAGAGACAGCGCAGTTCATGAACAACCTCACTTGGACAGGAGGAAGAACAACGCCTCCAGATATTCTAGGCGCAGAAACATACGCATACACTAGCCAAGGATGGAATGTGACAATTCAGTATCCCGTAATCCAAAATCCAATATACACCATTACAGCAGATTACTCGGCTACGTCCGCTGGCGGCGCCTCGATACCCTATAGAGTAATTTGGCAAGGCACTTTGGAAAACGCAACAATCACAGAAACAAGCTACACCTTTGCCCAATAAAACCTCCAGCAACGTCATCCTTCAAAAAGAGAAAGCATCTGAATCCCCCTCATTTTTTATAAAAAACCTAGCAGAATACCTGCCGCGTTAGCGGCAGGATGAATGCGTAGTTCTATTAGTCCTATTTGCCGATAGGTCTGTCACCGTTGGATAAGGAGGTGAGAGACTTGGAGAAAG